>OGCM01000081.1_pt1 | contig 157127 bp, 156 predicted proteins | sample 1570151 | NCBI WGS metagenome assembly OGCM01 (sample SAMEA4370582, study PRJEB24528) | human gut metagenome
ATGAAGTGACGGAATTACAGAATCATTCCGTCTGCGCCTTCTCATTTTCTTCCCGAATAATCTCCTTTAATTCTTTTCGCATCACATCCAGTGGAGCCTTCTGTCCGGTTCATAATTCGATCTGAGCAGCCCTCTGGAACTGGACATACCAAGACCATTCAGGATTTTGCAGCCCTTCTTCTCAGCATTTTTCAGGAATGCGGTCTTGGACGGGTTGTAGCAGGCATCAAAATAAAACTGTCCTGGCCTGATTAGTTCAAATCTTTGTATATGGGTTTTTGTATTGCCCGTGGTTTTATGTTCTGTCACCGTATTGAAGGTTTTTCGTCTTTCTCATACGGTCATAGAAATAATCAACGACAAGCCTGACAAAATACGGCATATTCCGCTGCATCCGATCTCCATTTTTTCTCTCGACGATTTCTTCGACAACTTTTTTCAGCGGCTTCTCCGCATAATCATTTCGTGCCGATACTTTTTCGTGATTGCTCAGGTCAAAAGTCGGTGTCCATGTATCCGGCAGTTTATAAACCGAGCCCATTGTATAGACACCGCTGCCTTTTTCGGCTTTCTTAAGTGACTCCCTTGTGATCTTTTTCATATCAAGGAATGGCAACCCGGATGATGCGTCTGCTCGACAATCTTCAATACAAGGCCGCCATCAATCGGCATATTCATCATGACGCATATAAGGTGCTGGCGGTTCTCATCCCCGATAGCGTTCAGCAGCTTCCGGCATTGTTTAAATTCCGCCTCCAGTTTATGGACCTCTTCGCAAAACAGATTCATGGTATAACCATCTCCTTTATTCAAGCGCTTAAACTGATTATACCATAAATCTATGAACAAAGTTTATCTGTAAAGAAAATTGATACAGAGTTTTTCAAAATCGGTCCATCTGCTCCTGGGTAGCCACCTGCCTACAACTTGTATTGCTATTTCCTATCGTTCCGAACAATGCAACCATTGTCCGGCAGCTGTTTCAGGTACCAACAATTCATACGCAATATATTCATAAATGTCCCTCAAATCCTGTCTTGCTTCAGCGGAATATGCCACATAAAAAATCATATGCCAAAATCTCTTTTCATTTCAGCTTCAATGGCATCTGCTGAGTAAACTCTGCCAGCTTTTACATCAGACATACCTTTTTCAATTCCTTTATCAAATTGTTCTTTCGTAAGAGAACCATAGGTCAACGGTGCCGTTCTTGGTAATTTCATTTCAAATGGAATTCCCTTTTGCAAAACAATCTGCCGTAGAAACATTCCTACTGCATTTGACATTGGAATTCCTAACTGATCTAATACACTTTCAGCCTGTTCTTTAAGTTCAGGCTCAACTCGAGCAAACACATTTGCTGTTCTTGCCATAATCATCGCCTCCTTCAACTGTATTCTACCACATGCATTTTCTCTTCCTGCTCATTCTCTACAGGTTGCATTTTGGTCACTTCACTATGCTCTGAAACACCCATTATATCCTCAATCTCTGCCTCTATCTCTTTAATATCTATCTGAAGATTTGTTATGTACTGTCCTGCATTTCTATAAAACTCCGCCTGTTGTTTTGCAAATGAAACCCAGTCATTCTCTTTTCCATCAAATGGAGTATAGTTTCTTTCTTGTACCATTGTTTCTTCACCACCTTTATCATTAAATGTCGGTTCAATGCTATATCTTTGCTTTGTATTTTGGCTATTATAAACCGTTTCATATATATCTTCTCTTTGCAATCGTCTGTCTTTAAGTACACAGTTTTCAAACAACTCTTCATACTTTCTAGGTTTGTATTTTCTTGTTTCCAAACCTTTGATACATTTTAATGCCTGTTTTGCCTTAGCAGCATTCGCATTAGTTCCGAGGTTGTTTTGAAAGTATTCAATTCTTTGCAGTTCATCTTTAATGTCTCTTCTATTTTCCCTGCATACCCTTAACAGTTCAACCAGATCCGCAGCCTCATTATCATCGGTTTCACATAATTCAATATAATGAAGAATATCGCAAATCTTCTGATCTATATCTGAATGTTTTTTTGACAGCTCGTCTCTATAGTCCTTCAGACCTTCTACAAGATATGTAAAATGTGTAAGATATTCTGCCCAGTCCATTTCTGACAATTCATACGATGTAACATTCTTTTCAATCGGCTCTGTTACCTCATCGTATGTGAGTTCCTTTATTGGCGAAACAAATTCATCCTTAATATTTTCTTCCTGTTCTTCAATCTGTTCCCATAGGCACCTCCTATTCTAATGTTCCATCATTTTTACACACTTCGTTTATTTCAAAAAAATAAGAACCAGTAAGAGTTTATCTCTTATCTGATTCCTATTATAAAGACCTGGGTGTCCCATAAACACACCTTGCATATCGAATTTTTGTTCTCACTTTTTATATTGTTTTATCAATCTATCAATTTCAATGTTCATCATTTCGACAACATTATCCGGTCCAACAAGTGTTACGCCTTCACCAAGACTAATAATCCATGCTAAAAACTGTCTGCTGACTGCGACTTCCACATTGACAACAAAGCGTTTATCATCCAGCCTGATCATAGATACATTTTTACCAAAACGATCTATCATTACACCTGCAAAAGAGTTATCACACTCAATACGCACCCATTCCTCTTTTCCTCCATACATTCCAAACATTTTTCTGGCATATGCAGCCATATCAAATGATTTAAAAACCTGTCGTCCTTCTCTTCCTTTCCCATTTGATTTAATATAAAGCATTTTATCTACACGAAAATGTTTAATTATCCCCTCAGAACTATCATATGCTATGAGATAATAATTCTCATCATCCCATGATAAAGACCAGGGACTGACCTCATAAAGTGATCCACCGTGCCGAAGCTCCATTTTTTTATCAACGTTCCACTGGAAGTACTGGAATGTTATCCTTGAATTCTCCGCTATTGCTGTATGTATCCGGTCAACATTGTAATAAATGCTTTCATTCATTGTCTTTACACGACCAGCCACAAACACCTGCCTATGTAACTGAGATGCTTCGTATTTGCTTGCAAGTCCCTCTATCTTTTTTATAAGTTCATTTGATTTCTTAGCCGTGATAAATTTTGCAGACTGTACAGAGTCAACCAGTAATTTTAATTCTGCCAATTCAAATTGCCTGTTTCCTATATGATATGAATAAGTCCTATCCTCCTGCGTTCCGATAACATCCAAACCATATACTCCGAGATTTTCAATGTCATTGTATAAGCTCTTACGTTCAGCACTTATATCGTATGCTGCAAGTGCATCAATAATCTCTGACATAGTAATACTGTGCGTTTCATCTGTTCTCTCCAAAAGGATTTTCATAAGATATATAAGTTTCAATTTCTGATTTGACGATTTAGGCATATCGCACCTCCAAACTACCTTTCCCCCTCATTCGCCTCTTCCATCTCAACCTGTTCCTCGCCAGCCCCGTCTTCAAACCGCACACGGATCACTGCCTGTGGCCAGTTGACTGATACATACGCCTGTTTGCCTTTTACACCGGCCTCCTCATCAAATACCACAAGCAATTCTTTTAAGACTTCTTTGGTCAGATAGCCTCCACGCCAATGGAAAAGTAAAATCCGGTTCTTCTTAACGGCCTGCTTTGTACGGTTACGCACCTCATCAACAGTTGTCCACGATAATTTTTTCTCGCGATAATAAAAATGATCACTGTCTGTGCACTCCGGCACTTTCCATATCACCGGCTCATGGTCCCTAAAAATCTGTTTATCCGCCAGATTTACATAATCATAACGGACAGCATCATCCCGTGATAATGTGTTATCAAATGTCACATCAAGATGATAATATTTTCCGTCGATACGAATCACATTCCATGCATGACGATATTTAATTCCCTTATCGGGGTTTGCATCTGAAAGAGCAACAATACACCAGATACCAAGTTCATCGCAAAGTATTTTCACAGCTTTTGCCATGCCTTCACATACTGCAACGCCATTGCCAAGAGCACCTATGATTTCGTGGGAGTATTCCTTTTTAAGCTTGTCGTACTTCACATTTTTGACGATAAAATCATGTATGAAAAGTTCTTTCTCTTTTTCACTCAGTTTCTCAGCCAAAAGCGCAAGCTTTTTGACGCGGGACTTCATTGCCAGGCGATGTTCTTTTATCTTATCCCTTGTAAAAAGATACTCCGGTATGAGTTCAACCATTGTAGAATCAGGATAATATCTGTATGTAAATTTGACAGAATAGAATATTTCCGGGCAATCCATACGAACCATAAAATATATATCCGCCAGCTCACGGCTGCTTAGTTTAAGCACCTGAAACGACTCCTCCATTTTGAGAAGTCCCTCCTTCACGGCGTAATAAACTTTTTTCTGTTCTTTATTTAATTGATGATAGTAATAATCTTTTGCGGTTAAAGTCATGATGTTCTCCAGCTCTATTGGTATTACCGGCGGCTATTTTACATAATAAACATAGTTTTCTTTTCTCGGTGCCGGCGCATTGGCAGGTGCGGCTGCATATCCGATTGCGCAATGTCCAATTCCTTCATAATTGCCTTCAATGCCAAGATCTGCAAGAATCTTTTTTCCAAAGTCCGACTCGAACTCTTCTTTTGCCCTGTGAATCCAAATGCTGCCAAGTCCCAGGCTTTCCGCCGCATTCATAAGATTTCCCATGACAAGGGAACCGTCATACTGATAGGTTGGTATGTCTTTGTCTGCAAGAACAATCAGAATTACAGGTGCTCCATAAAATGGATCTGTCGCAGTCCCCATAATCTTTGCATTTTCTGCAGATAACCGGTCTCTTAATTCTTTGTTCGTCACGGCAATAATGATCGGGCTCTGTCTTCCCATACCGGTTGCCGCATAGGTACCAGCCTTTACGACAGCCTGGATATCTTCTTCTGATACCATTCTTTCCTTGTCAAAGTTTCTGCAGCTTCTTCTTGTTTCCAATACTTTTAATGTTTCGTTCATTGTGTTATCCTCCATTTCTATTGATCGGCTCAGATATCTGATTTTCCCGCCCTTTACCACTCCTGAAATCCACACAGCTTCGCCGACTCATACACTGGTTTTAATATATTGCCCAGCCTCTCCGGAAACTGCCCATCGTCTAACCCTTCTGCATAAAGACTGTTTCGGACATCCATATTATTGATATGATATTTTGCACATTCCTCAAACTTTGCTTTTGCAACCGGGTTATCGTCACAGATACGATAAGCTTTGTATTCTAACAGCGCCAATGGTTCATAATACTCTTCCCACCTAGGAAGTTTGTTCCCCTTACTGCTGTTAATCGTTTTCGTCGTCGGACTGAGATTCCAAAGTTCATCATGTGCTACAAACTGCCATGGGACAAAATGATCAATAGATATTTTTTCTTTTGACAAATTTATCTTTCCGTAAATATCTCTGATCGATGGATCTAACTCTATGAGTAAGTTCCAGTAGTCCGTCACTTTCGTTAAATTTCGTTTCTTCGGTTTTGCCAATTTATCTGCAATACCCGGCACGCTAGGATTCCGATCCTGCAAATATCCGATCAGATTATAATTGACCCAGTCTTTTAGAATCTCTTTATTTCGGATCAGATACTCTGCCCATTCATCATTTACTTCCACCCTTGTATCCAGCTTTTGAAAATCCATAAAATAATAAAGCAGGTGCTTCTGCCTGTTAATTTCCGCAATTTTGCTTTTGCCCGGAGATTTAATTGCCGGGTAAAACGGACTCTGCAGGCAATACGGAACATTTACGATGAGTTTTTCTTTATATTTATCGATCCTCGCATTTTCTGTTGTTCTTAAAAATTCATGGAGTTTTCCTTCCTCCACGGTAGAGGCCAGCTTATATTCCGTGGAAATATATCTTACTACTTCTTCCAGGTTGTCTGTCGTATTGCAGGGACCAAGCTTAAGATTAAATTCTGTCACCATATACCATGCGTGGACGATCATTTCATCTAACAATTCATTATAAGTAAATGATGTTTTTTCCACAGAAATTTTATTTAAAATTGCAAGCATCCAAAAATATTTATAACAGTTAAATACTCTGTTACGGTCAAACAGCCGGCTCAGATAGCCAATATTTAAATTGTCACTATACGGCAGATTCATACGACAGTCTCCTTACCCTTTTTATCATTTTTCCCCATGACTTAGATCATACCATCCCCTTTAAGAATGCTGTATCATCTCATCTCCAACCTTCTCAATCAGCGTTACATCCGCCGGCAGCCACTCCACCTCGCCTAATTGCTCCCGCGTCAGCCACCTTGCCGCCTCATGTTCCTTCAGTACAAGCTCACCTTTTACAATTTCACACCAGAAGCAATCCATGGACAGATGAAACGTAGGATAATCATATTCGATCGTATCTATGAGTTTTCCCACTTTAATTTCTGTATCGAGTTCTTCCATAATCTCTCTTTTTAAGGCTTCTTTTGGAGTTTCCCCTTCTTCAATTTTACCACCCGGAAATTCCCAGCCGCCTTTTAAATCGCCATAGCCTCTTTGCGTAGCAAAGATCATTGGCTCACCTTGTTCATTTGCTGCTTTTATAACTGCCGCAACCACTCTGATTACCTTCATACAACCTCCACAAGTATTCTATTATGGCAATTTACGCATTGACAATGTATTCATAAATATCTTCCCGAACCGGCACATCGAGGATCCACTCTATCTCAACGGCTGTTTTCTCTGTATTTGCCATCGTAAACTCTTTTGCATTTCCACTGGCTGTCATGTGACCAAGATAATAAAACTCTTTGGAAATCTTATCATCCTTATTTTTTCGGACAAACAATTCCACCTGGATTCCTCTTTCTTTTGCCTTGAGAAAATTCTGTACATCTTCCGACTGCATACTTCTTCCCGATTTGGAAATCGCGATCAAACGGTCCCGAAAGCCCGGAACAAAATGGTCTTCGTACCTTGTGGTATCGCTGATATTCTCCGCTTTATCGTAATTGATAAACACCGGAAAAGTCTTTGTTTTTTTATCAAACTTATAACCACCAATATTTAATGGCACCTCATTTTGCTCCCAGTTAAGAAGACGGCACACATCTTCATATGTATATTTCTGATATAACACCAGATCTGTCTGCCCATAAGTCTTACTGTAATCTCTCTTGTAACGGCTGATTCCAAAATCCACAAGCTCTTTTAAAATATTGTAAAAATCATTGTTGGCAAGCATCTCGGCAAAAGATTTGGCTGGTTTATAATCCGAATCATCTTTCTCGATAAAAACACACTGCGCATACGTTTTCTTTCCCGATCCTGCCGGAAACTCATTTGTCATAACATGAATAATGTTCTCCTGCTGATCTTTACTCATCACTTTTCCATATGATTTCAGATCATTCTCTAACCCTGCAAACAAACCAATCTTTGAAATGCCCCGCGTATATACTAAGATTCTTTTTAGCAGCTGTAACTCCTGAATTCTTTTACCACTTGCTAACTTCTTTGAAACAAACTCAATGACTTTTTCTTCATCTTCCGATAAACGAATGGTATATTCCTTTTCATATTTCACAAGAAATTTGTAATAAGAACCAAGACTGTTATTATCAAAAATGCGAATGACATCCATCTCTCCATAATCATCAAAATCACGGAGTGCCGGAATTCTTCCAAGTTTATTTTTCAGGTTGTTATAATTTTCTTTGATAAGCTTAATATCACTAAAATTTGCATTGTCAACGGACGCAAATATTCTTTTCCTGCTTATTTCATCAAAATGAACGGTGGATGCTCCAGGAATTACCCTTCCGCCTTCCATAACATATCTCCGGATATTATCCTTGTTATAAGTGCGGTCTCCGGATAACGCAATCGGAATCATAAAATTATTGTTATAATTTCCAATGAAATCCAATATAACCACATACTCTTTTCCACTGGCTTTTCTAAGTCCGCGTCCAAGCTGCTGAATAAATACAATCGGGGACTGCGTTGGTCTTAGCATGATCACCTGATTTACCTCAACGATATCCACACCCTCATTTAAAATTTCAACCGAAAAAATATAGTCTAATGGCTGTCTATCTTCTGAACTCTCGTCCTCATTCATTGCCAGCCGCTCAAACGCATCCTGTCTTTCCTGTTCCGATGCGCTGCCATTTAAAGCAACGGTTCTGAAATTTTTACCGGTCGCCGGATTAATGATCTGATTGAACTTTGCGGACAGTTCCTCTGTTTCCTTTATATTGCTGCAGAAAATCAGTCCCTTCACTTTATCGCCGCTGTACCCATAATAATCTGCCTGATTCACAATATGTCTCACACGCTCATCACTTGTAAGCATGTTAAAATCTCTGGCTGCTTCCTCATCTCCAATCATAGACAAATCCGTAATCCCAAAATAATGGAACGGGCAGAGAAGATTCTCTTCCATCGCCTGCTGCAGTCGTATCTCGTATGCGATCTGATAATTGAAAATCTCATAAACATTTCTGCCTTCCACGTTATCATCACGTTTGTCCGGCGTAGCGGTCATTCCAAGCCATAACTTTGGTGTAAAATGATCCATGATTTTCCGGTAGGTATCTGCTGGGACATGATGTGCCTCATCCAAAACAATACAGTCAAATGCGTCTTTCGCATATTGAAGCAGATGTTCATCTCGATTCAATGTCTGAACTGTCGCAAACACATAATCTGCTTCATATTCATGATAACCGGCACCAACCAGTCCCATAGATACGGTATTTGCAAATACTTTCTCGTAAGATTTTCTTGTCTGTCTGGCAAGCTGGCCTCTGTGGACTAAAAAGAGAACTCTCCGAAAGCCAAGCTCACGCATTGCAAATGCAGAGGCATATGTTTTTCCTGTTCCGGTAGCTGAAATAAGAAGCGCCCGTTTTTCCCCTGCTGCAAGAATTTTTTTCAGATTTGTGATAAACCCAACCTGCATACTGTTCGGCTGTAACGTATATTTTTCAATTGACGTTATCTCATCTAATTTTGCAGTTTCCCTCTGATGTTTTATGATCTGATACCGTTCTTTATAATTTTCATAAAAAGTATCAAATGATAAAGCATACGGCGAATTCCACAGTTCTTTAAACTCAGCAACGATTTCTTTCGCCATCTCCCCCTGTTCGGTTGAGATCAGCTTTGTATTCCATTCACGATTACTGGTAAGCGCCGCACTTGTAATATTCGAACTGCCGATAATGATCCGGTAAATTTCGTCTTTTCTAAAAATATATCCTTTGGTATGAAACCCTTCGTCCGCTGCTTCCACATCATACATCTTTAAGGTAATATTCGATAAATCATTCAGCTTTTTTAATGCCCCAGGTTCACTGAAATTCAGATAATTTGTGGTTAAAATCTCCCCGGGAATATTTTTGTTTTCCAATTCTTTTAGTGTCTGAAGAAGCGGTGTGATGCCACTCATCGTGATAAATGCCACACTGATCTGAAACCTGTCACATTTCAAAAGTTCATCCTCAACGGATGAGAGCACCTTCTTTCCCTCTTTATGGTTATTAGACACAAACTGCGGTCGATAAAGGCTGTTAGATGCAGCCGAACCATTGATATATGCCGTTTCAAATCCCAATCGTAACTCATCAATTTTACTCATTTTTTCTCCTGATACTGCCAGTTACCAAACCCACAGTTTTACCAATGAAACAATTCTCAAAACACACTACATCCAGTATATTCCTTATTACAAACGTTTTCAACAAACATTCCCACGAATTCTCCATCAACTTTTCTTGATTTGTGAAATTGTTAATGTTATCATAAATGAAAACAAGGATAACAGGAGAGATTCTAGTGTGAAAAATAAGCTCGATAGCTTATTTTTCGCACGGCTATTTGTTTCTGAGCAAAAACAAATAGCTTCTATGACAAGGCATAAAAAACATGACAGACGAGAATTTGAGATTCTCGTCGCCTCTTCGCAACAAGTTGCTCAGAAATGAGGATTACTATGGAAAATAAAGCATTAGAGATGCATAAACAGTGGAACGGTAAATTAGAGACCGTTGCCAAATCTAAAGTAAAGAGCCGCGAAGATCTCGCGATTGCGTACACACCGGGCGTTGCAGAGCCTTGCAAGGTCATTGCCAAAGATCCTGAGGCAGCTTATACATATACCATGAAAGCCAACACCGTTGCCGTTGTTTCCGACGGAAGTGCCGTGTTAGGCCTCGGCAATATCGGTGCATACGCAGCTATGCCGGTTATGGAGGGCAAATGCGTATTATTCAAGGAATTCGGCAATGTCAACGCTGTTCCGATCTGTCTTGACACACAGGATACCGAAGAGATCATCGCTACCGTTAAGAACATTGCACCGGCATTCGGCGGTATCAACTTGGAGGATATCTCCGCACCACGCTGCTTTGAGATTGAGGAACGTTTAAAAGAAATGCTCGACATTCCGGTATTTCATGACGACCAGCACGGTACTGCCATCGTAGTACTTGCAGGTATCATCAATGCATTAAAGGTGACCGGCAAGAAAAAAGAGGACTGCCGCGTCGTTGTAAACGGTGCTGGATCTGCTGGCGTTGCCATCACAAAATTACTTTTAACATACGGTTTTAAAAATGTGATCATGTGTGACCGTGAGGGCATCATCGGAAAAGATTATCCAAACTTAAACTGGATGCAGCAGAAAATGACCGAAGTAACAAACCTTGCAAATGAGCATGGAACACTTGCCGATGCATTAAAAGGTGCTGATATTTTTGTTGGTGTTTCCGCACCAAACATTGTAACACCGGAGATGGTATCTTCCATGAATCACGATTCCATCCTGTTTGCAATGGCAAACCCGGTACCGGAGATCATGCCGGACGTTGCAAAAGCAGCCGGTGCACGCGTGGTCGGAACCGGAAGAAGTGACTTCCCGAATCAGGTCAACAACGTTGTCGCATTCCCTGGTATCTTCAAAGGCGCCTTAGAGGGACGTGCCACACAGATCACGGAAGAAATGAAACTTGCCGCCGCAGAAGCGATCGCAGGTCTTGTTTCCGAGGATCAGTTATGTGACGAATTTATCATGCCGGAGGCTTTTGACCCGCGTGTCGCAGAAGTTGTAAGCGAAGCTGTCAAATCCCATATCAAATGATGATCTGGGGCGACAAACGGTATCATTCTTTAGATTATGAATTAAAACAGACTTTCGGGGAAAAGGTCTACCGCCTTTCCTTAAACGGCGGTATGACCTGTCCAAACCGCGACGGTACCTTAGACGACCGCGGCTGCATCTTCTGCAGCGCTGGCGGTTCCGGGGATTTTGCCGCCGCGCCTGACTTGTCTGTTCATGCGCAGATTCTTTCCGCCAAAAAACGGATTCAGGCAAAAACAGGCTGTAAAAAGTTCATCGCTTATTTTCAGGCATATACCAATACCTATGCACCGGTAGAATATTTAAGACGGATCTTTACGGAAGCCATTGAAGAACCGGATGTGGCAGCATTGTCCATCGCGACCCGCTGTGACTGTCTTCCACCGGATGTCTTAGATCTCCTCGACGAGTTAAACCGCAGAAAACCGGTCTGGATTGAACTTGGACTTCAGACTATCCACGACAAAACACTTCACGCGATCCGAAGCGGTTTTACCCTCTCCCAGTTTGAGCAGGCAGTATCTGATCTGCATAAAAGAAACATTCCGGTCATTACTCATCTGATCCTTGGACTTCCGGGTGAGACAAAAGAAGATATGCTCTCCTCCGTCCGTTATGTTGGCAGCCTTCCGGTCACCGGAATAAAACTCCAGCTCCTTCATATATTGAAAGGAACCGATCTTGGGACTGCCTATATGGCAGATCCGTTTCCACTTTTTACACTGGAGGAATACTGTGACCTGATTGCAGACTGCATCGCACTGCTGCCGCCGGAGATCGTCATCCACCGGCTCACAGGGGACGGGCCGAGGAATCTTTTACTTGCACCCTTATGGAGCACCGACAAAAAAAGAGTTTTAAATACGATCCAGAAATGCCTGCGTGAGCGTGACCTCTGGCAGGGAAAGAATATCTGATTATAAAAGAAAGAGGGCATCTATATTATGGCAGAACCAATCACAATCTATAAACTGACAATTTTAAACATGCTCGATAAAGTGGATTTTCCATTGACCAACACACAGATATCTAATTTCTTTTTAGAGCAGGATTACACGGATTATTTCCGCGTCCAGCAGGTATTAAGCGATCTTGAGGACGCAAGTCTCATCCACGCAGAATCCACACACAGCAATACACAGTATACCATTACTGCTGCCGGTAAGGAGACGCTTGGTTTTTTCAAAGATAAGATCACGCCTGCAATCGAACGCGACACCACTGCATTCTTAGAAAAAAATAAATTAGAACTGCGCAGCGTTAACTCCATCCTTGCTGATTATTACAAAACACCAAATCAGGATTATGCAGCGCGCTGTCAGTTCCGTGTACATGAAACCAACCTGATCGACCTGACACTTACCGTAAAAACCCGGGAACAGGCTCAGGCGATCTGTGATAACTGGAAAAAACAAAATGAAGACGTCTATGCATATCTCATGGATCTTCTGCTGAAATAAATGGAGGCTTTATGGCAAAACAATATTTCAAACCCGGCAACATGCTCTACCCGCTGCCTGCCGTCATGGTAAGCTGCCAGTATCCTGCCGGAAAAGAGGATGCGCTCTGCACCAATCCAGCCCTTGCCGGGAAACCGAATATCATCACCGTAGCGTGGGCAGGTACCGTGTGTACCAATCCACCGATGTTATCGATCTCTGTCCGCCCGGAACGCTACTCTTACCACATGATCGAAGAATCCGGCGAATTTGTTGTAAATCTGACAACAGAGCAGTTAGTCCGTGCGACCGATTTCTGCGGTGTCCGCTCCGGAAAAGATATTGACAAATTCAAAGAAATGCATCTGACACCGCTCCCCTCGAAGGAGATTTCTGCACCGGGTATTGCGGAAAGCCCGGTCAACATTGAATGTAAAGTGCGGGAGATCAAACCGCTCGGCAGTCACACCATGTTTCTTGCTGATGTGGTGAATGTTACCGTAGACGATAAATTTTTTGATGAAAAAAATACCTTTCATCTCAATGACACCGGACTTGTCACTTACTCCCACGGTGCCTATTTCCTGCTTGGCAAAAAGCTTGGCACCTTCGGATACAGTGTTGCAAAAAAGAAAGCAAAGAAACGGAAATAACCGCCGTTTCTTTGCTTTTTTCTTACATATATTTGCTGTTTAACAAATCATTTTTCGCAAGTTCAATCGCTTTTTCCACTGTGCCCTGTTCAAACGGATTCATCAGATGTGCATAGCGCAGTGTCTCTAAATAGCTCATGCTTCCACCGCATTTACAGAGATTTAAGTAATCTTTCCATGCATCCTCATGATTTTTTCTGTCCTTAGTCTTAAACTCCATCGCTCCCATCGTCGTCAGTGTATAGTTGATGTAATAGAACGGGTAGAGATAAATATGCAGCTTGTGATACCAGTAGCCGCCGCGGTCAAAGAAATCATCCGCCTCATATTTTCTCCACGGCATGTAGATTTCCTCTAATTTCTTCCATGCAAGTGTGCGCTCCTTCGGTGTCATATCCGGATTGCTGTAGCAGATATGCTGGAATTCATCGACTGCAACACCAAACGGTACGAACGTCAGTGCATCCTGCAAATGTGCAAAACGGTATTTATCTGCCTGCTCTCCAAAGAATTTTTCTGCATACGGATAAGCAAACTGTTCCATCGCCATGGAATGGATCTCTGCAATATCCGTGGATTCGCTGTAATATGCTGCGATCGGCTGGCTGCGCATTGCCATATATCCTGCAAACGCATGGCCTAACTCATGTGACAATACCTGCATATCAAAGATTGTCTGATTGAAACAGGAAAATACAAACGGTGCCTTGTATCGGTCAAGTGATGTCATATATCCGGTGGATGCTTTGCCCGGTTTATTTTTCAAGTCCATCAGCTCATGATCGATCATAAAATCAATGAATTCTCCTGTCTCAGGGCTTAATTCATGATACATTTTTCTCGCCTGATCCACCATGAAATCATCATCTCCTGCCGGAACTGCATTACCATCCGGGAATACACGTTTTTCATCATAAAACATCAATGTATCCACGCCGAGACGTTTTCTCTGTGCCTCATATAATTTTTCACACAGAGGTACTAACACGGTACGCACCTGCTCGCGGAAAGCTGCCACTTCCTCCATACCGTAATCGGTACGTCCCTGCTGCATATATCCAACCGGGATAAAGTTCTCATAACCAAGATTTTTTCCCATCTGTGTACGGATTTTGATCAGTTCATCCCAGATCTCTTCCAGGCGTTTTTCATTGCCATGGTAAAAATCAGAGTAAGCCTTCACAGCAGCTTTTCGTACTTCACGGTCCTCATGTTCAAAGTACTTCTGTACCCCATACAAGTTTAATGTTTTTCCATCAAATGGGATTGCTGCGGTTGCCATCATTTTTTCATATTCCTTGCACAGTCTTGATTCCTGCTGCATCAATGGGATATTTTCCTCACAGAATGTCTTTTTCTGCAGATCCATCTGTGCAAAATACTGTTTTCCATATTCGTTTTCGATATCGCCGCGGAACTTTGATTCCATCAGGGCATCATTCATAGCCAGAAGCTTCGGCATAACGGTCGGCACCATATCGTTGATATATGCATCTTCTTTTTCATAGAACTCATCTGTAGTGTCTAATGTATGGCGGATGGATGCGATCGTACAGTCCGTCGAAAAATTTTTCGACATCTCTTCCATCTGCTCCATATATCCTTTTAATTCTCCATAGGATGCTGCATTTTTGATTTTTTCCGTGATCTCCTCTGCAAATGCACCTGTTTTTTCAAAATCTGGTCTTTTATATTCCAGTGTGCTGAATTTAAAATCTTCCATGTTTCATTTTGTCCTTTCTTCCTGCATTTCTATATGTTATTGGTCTTTGACCATAACAGACTTTTATTCTGCGCTCTCATTTTTGTCTTTCGCAATGTTTTCTGTCATCTGCTCTTTCACTTCACTTTCAGTTTTCTTCTCATTCTTATGACGGATTTTTTCCCACCATCCAATGATTTTTTCTGCCGGCTGTTCCTGTTCTGATTTCTGCCGTGCTGCTTCCCGCTCCGCTTTGCGTGCTTCCCGTTTCGTACGTCTTTCTTCTTCCTTTTCTTTGCGCACTTTTTCTCTCTGTGCCTTCTTCGCGTTTTTCCGCTGTAATTTTTCAAGTGCTTTTTCTTTCAGACGTACTTCCTTTAACGCTGCCTTTTCCATCTCTTTTATGTAACTATTTGCTTTTTTGCGGTTGCGCTTATCCACACGGTATGGGTCGTAAGCAAAATAAGATACCGCACCGAGCATCAGAACAACCACGCCAGCGATCACAAAGATCGGAACTAACATATCATATTCCTTAAATTTCAGTTCGTAACATACAAACACCGTCAGCATCACAGGGTAAAGTAACAGATATAAAACCTTGATCAGCACCTCAAAAAACGCTGCCTGTTTCCTGCCATTTGAAAGAAGTGTGCCCTCGATTGCCGTATAAAATGCCATAAAAATACAAAGTTCCGAACCAAATCCATGCAGAACACCGCACACTGCCACTAAGATCAGCGACAAAAAAAACAGCGCAAACGCAGCCCCCTGATACCATGCATTGCGCCGCTCCTCCATGCCCTGAAGTTTATCCTCACTAATACCATGCATCCGGTAAACTTCCGTTCTGATATGGCGCTCAAACTCCTCATTTAGCTTCTGTTCTTCTTTTGTATTCTTCAGATTTGCTTCCACGGAGTCGATCATCTGATTGATATATTCCTGCTGCTGTCTGATCCGCTTGCTGCGAAGCTGCTCTAATTCATTCTGCCGCTTTGCTTCCTCTTCAAGCTTTAAAACTTTCCCGATGCGCGGATTTTTGACTTCCATCTGCATGTAATCCGGTTCTGTTTCCTCCGTCACATCTTCACTCTCTATGATAACCGGATCTTTTACCGTTTCCTGTTCCACAACACTCTGCTCTTTTTCAGTTTCAGTTTTCACGGAACTTCGTTCCTGAAATTCCTCTTCTGCCATACTGCTTCTCTCCTCTGTTTTATTTAATTTCCCAGTACATTTATTTCAATATTATACAAAAATAAAACCGAATAAGCAATATACACACTTTCCCGGTTGTCTAATATAACACAACACAAAAAGACCAGCGTATGGCGGATGCAATTTTTTTCATCAGCCACACTCCGGTCTTTTTCTATTTGATTTTTATCAGCGATTTTTATTTCCTTACTGTACCGACAGGTAAGAATATCCCATCAGACTCTCATCCACCGCATGTGCGACCTCACGTCCCTCACGGATTGCCCACACGACAAGAGACTGTCCTCTGTGCACATCACCTGCTGCAAATACATTTTTCACACTTGTTGCATATGCGCCCTCTGCGGTTGAAATGTTCGTTCTTGCATTTAACTCAACACCAAATGCATCAGCGACATATTTCTCTGTTCCAAGGAATCCTGCTGCGATCAGAACCAGATCTGCATCCTGTTTCGTCTCGGAACCCGGCACTTCTGACATTACCATGCGTCCGGTCTTTTCATCCTTTTTGCTCTCTAATTTTACGGTGATAATGCCGTTTAAGTTACCGTTTTTATCTTTTAAAAATTCTTTGACTGTTGTCTGGTAAATACGCGGATCATGCCCGAATACAGCAATTGCTTCCTCCTGACCGTAGTCTGTCTTGCAGACTTTCGGCCACTCCGGCCATGGATTGTTCTCTGCCCTCGTATCTGGTGCTTTCGGCATCATTTCAAGCTGAGTCACGCTCGCACAGCCATGGCGGATGGATGTTCCGACACAGTCGTTTCCGGTATCACCGCCACCGATGATGACCACTTTTTTGCCCTTTGCAGAAATATAATTGTTATCTTTCAGGTCGGAATCTAAAAGACTCTTTGTGGTTGCCTTTAAGAAATCCACTGCAAAGTAAATGCCCTTTGCATCACGTCCCGGTGCCTTAATGTCTCGCGGATTTTTTGCACCGCAGGCTAAGATGACGCGGTCATAATCCTTTAATAACTTCGCTGCCTTTACATCTTTTCCGACATTGACGCTGGTTACAAATTCCACGCCTTCTTCTTTCATGATATCCACTTTACGGTCGATCACCCATTTTTCCAGTTTCATGTTCGGGATACCATACATCAAAAGTCCGCCGACACGGTCGTCACGTTCAAACACCGTCACCTGATGCCCACGCTTATTTAACTGGTCTGCTGCGGCAAGTCCTGCAGGACCGGAACCGATGATTGCAACTTTCTTTCCGGTACGCACTCTCGGCGGTTTTGCTGCTGCATATCCTTTTGCGTAAGCATTTTCGATAATTCCGTGCTCATTTGCCTTGCAGGTAACAGGATCTTCCCAGTGACCACAGGTGCAGGCTGCTTCACAGAGAGCCGGGCAGACACGTGATGTAAATTCCGGGAAGTTATTGGTTTTCTTTAAACGGTTATATGCCTGCTCCCAGTTGCCCGTGTAGACAAGATCGTTCCATTCAGGCACCAGATTGTGCAGTGGACATCCACTTGTCATTCCCATGATTGTCATACCTGACTGGCAGAACGGCACACCGCAATTCATACATCTTGCACCCTGAATCTGCTGTTTTTCCATGGAAAGCGGTATATGAAATTCTTTAAAGTTTTTGATGCGCTCTTTTGGCTCGATCGCTTTGGCATCTTCTCTCTCATAATCTATAAATCCAGTTGGTTTTCCCATTATTGATATCCTCCATCATGATGCCATGCGGCATGCCGCCGCACGAACATCTTTCTCATTTAACCTCTTGTGTTTGCATAGAATGCTTCGATCTGCGCCTGTTCTGAGGATAAACCTTTCTCCTCCATCTGAACGATCGCCATCAGCATCCGGTTATAATCGTATGGAATGACCTTTTTGAATTTCGGCAGATATTCGCTGAAATTGTCAAGGATTGCTTTTCCTTTCTCGGAATTGGTCAATGCCACATGCTCTTTGATCATATCCTTTAATTCCATAACATCATATTTATTGGATATTTCTTCGGAAAATACCATTTCTTTGTTCATTCTTGTATACAGATCGTTGTCCTCGTCGAGCACATATGCGATACCGCCGCTCATACCTGCTGCAAAGTTCTTTCCAGTCTTACCGAGGACTACGACACGGCCGCCGGTCATGTATTCACATCCATGGTCGCCGACTCCCTCAACAACTGCGGATGCACCGGAGTTGCGGACACAGAAACGCTCGCCTGCGACACCGCTGATAAATGCTTTTCCGCTGGTTGCACCATAGAGGGCAACGTTACCGATGATGATGTTCTCATCTTTTTTGTATTTCACGCCTGCCGGAGCATAGACAACCAGTTTTCCACCGGAAAGTCCTTTTCCAAAGTAGTCATTGGAATCTCCGACTAACTCTAAGGTCAGTCCTTTCGGGATAAATGCGCCGAAACTCTGTCCGCCTGCGCCGCTGCATTTTACGATAAAGGTATCTTCCGGGAGTCCCTCGCCGCCGTATTTCTTGGTGATCTCGGAACCGAAGATCGTACCGAAGGAACGATCGGTGTTGGTCACTTCCACGTCAATGCTTCTGCGCTGCTGTTTTTCAAGTGCCGGTCCTAACTGTTTTAAGAGCACCGTGATATCTTTTGATTTTTCCAACTCGAAATCATAAACCTGTTTCGGATCAAAGATGACTTTCTTTTTCTGGTCTGCAAACGGGTTGTTTAAGATTTTGGAAAGATCGATCTCTTTCTCCCTGCCGCTTAAATCATCACGAACCTTTAACAGATCGCTTCTGCCGACCATCTCATCGATCGTCTTACAGCCAAGTTTTGCCATGTACTCTCTCAGCTCTGCCGCGATAAAACGCATGAAGTTCTCAACATACTCCGGTTTTCCTGCAAAACGTTTGCGGAGTTCCGGGTTCTGTGTTGCAATACCTGCCGGACAGGTATCCAAGTTACATACACGCATCATGACACAGCCTAAAGTTACAAGCGGTGCGGTCGCAAAACCATATTCTTCTGCGCCGAGCAGCGCTGCGATTGCAACGTCACGTCCGCTCATCAGTTTCCCATCTGTTTCAATGCGGACTTTGTTTCTAAGTCCATTCATGATCAGCGTTTGGTGTGTCTCAGAAAGTCCAAGCTCCCATGGAAGTCCTGCATTGTGGATGGAACTTGCCGGAGCTGCACCGGTACCGCCGTCATAACCGGAGATCAATACAACCTGTGCACCTGCTTTTGCAACACCGGCTGCGACTGTACCAACACCTGCCTCAGATACCAGTTTTACGGTAATTCTCGCATCGCGGTTTGAGTTCTTTAAGTCGAAGATCAGCTGCTCAAGATCCTCGATGGAGTAAATATCGTGATGTGGCGGCGGAGAGATCAGAGCCACGCCCGGAGTGGAAAGTCTGGTCTTTGCGATCCACGGATAAACTTTTTTGCCCGGAAGATGTCCGCCTTCACCAGGTTTTGCCCCCTGTGCCATCTTGATCTGGATCTCCTGTGCACTGACTAAATACTGGCTGGTGACACCGAAACGTCCGGATGCAACCTGTTTGATCGCAGAACAGCGGTTGACACTGCTGTTTTTACTTGCGATACGCTCTGCATCCTCACCACCTTCACCGGAGTTGGATTTTCCATGCAGGCGATTCATTGCGATTGCGAGCGTCTCATGTGCCTCCTGTGAAATGGAACCATAGGACATCGCACCTGTTTTAAATCTCTGTACAATGGAGTCAACACTCTCTACTTCCTCAAGCGGTATACCTTTTTTCGGGTAATTGAAATCCATCAGTCCACGCAGTGTGATCTCTCTTTCTTCCTTATTAACCAGATCCGTGTACTGTTTGAACAGCTCATAGTCACCTCGTCTGGTTGCCTCCTGTAACAGATGGATCGTTGCAGGATTGTAAAGATGCGGGTCTGCTCCGCTTCTCATCTTATGGCGTCCGCGGCTCTCTAAAGTCAGATCGGATTCAAGTCCAAGCGGATCGTAGGCTGCAGAATGAAGCTCATTGACATCATTTTCAATATCCTTTAATGTGATACCACCAATACGGCTGACCGTGTTGGTAAAATATTTGTCAATGACATTTTTATCAATACCGATCGCCTCGAAGATCTTAGAACCCTCGTAAGACTGGATCGTGGAAATACCCATCTTGGATGCGATCTTTACGATACCGTTTAAGATTGCATTGTTGTAATCCTGTACGGCTGCATAGTAATCTTTGTCAAGCATATGCTCGTCCACAAGCTGTTTTACCGTATCCTGTACCAGATATGGGTTGATCGCGCACGCACCATAGCCGAGCAGTGTTGCAAAATGATGTACCTCTCTCGGTTCGCCGGACTCTAAGATCATCGCAACCGATGTTCTCTTTTTCGTTCTTACCAGATGCTGCTGTAAGGCTGAGACAGCAAGCAGTGAAGGAATCGGAACATGGTTCTCATCGATTCCACGGTCAGAAAGGATCAGGATGTTTGCGCCATCTCTGTATGCACGGTCGGCTTCCACAAACAGACGGTCGATTGCCTTTTCAAGGCTTGTGTTTTTATAGTAAATGATCGGGATCACTTCTACTTTAAATCCCGGCACCTTCATGGCTTTGATCTTCATCAGGTCTGTGTTTGTCAGAATCGGGTTATTTACTTTTAGTACCTGGCAGTTCTCTGCCTTCTCCTCTAAGAGGTTACCGTCTTCACCGATATAGACTGTCGTGGATGTTACAACTTTCTCACGGATCGAGTCGATCGGCGGGTTTGTTACCTGTGCAAACAGCTGTTTGAAATAGTTGAATAATGGCTGATGGTCACTTGCAAGTGCAGCAAGCGGTGTATCAATACCCATGGCAGAGGTGCCCTCGCCGCCGTTCTTTGCCATCGGAAGGATTGCTTCACGCAGGGACTCGAATGTATAACCGAAAGCCTTCTGCATTCTCTGGCGCTCTTCCTTGGTGTATTCCGGCACACGCTCGTTCGGGATTTTTAGATCTTCCAGTTTTAAGAGGTTGCGGTCAAGCCATTCACCGTATGGCTGTTTGTTTGCATAAGTTTCTTTCAACTCATCATCGTCGATCACGCGGCCTGCAACGGTATCAACCAGAAGCATTTTACCAGGACGCAGACGCTCTTTTACGAGAATCTTTGTCGGATCGATATCAAGTACACCGACCTCGGAGGAGAGGATCAGATAATCATCATCTGTAATGTAATAACGGGAAGGACGCAGACCGTTGCGGTCAAGCACTGCTCCCATCATATCACCATCGGAGAACAGAATAGATGCAGGTCCGTCCCACGGCTCCATCATCGTCGCATAATACTGATAGAAATCTTTTTTCTTCTGTGACATGATGCGGTTGTTTGCCCATGGCTCCGGGATCATGATCATAACTGCAAGTGGAAGTTCCATGCCGCTCATAACCAGAAATTCCAAGGTATTATCAAGCATTGCGGAGTCGGAACCCTCGGAATTGATAACCGGAAGTACCTTCTGCAGTTCTCCTTTTAAGTGCTCAGACTCCATCGTCTCCTCGCGGGCAAGCATCTTGTCCGCATTACCCTTGATGGTGTTGATCTCACCGTTATGTACGATAAAACGGTTCGGATGCGCTCTCTCCCAGCTTGGATTCGTGTTCGTGGAGAAACGGGAGTGCACGGTTGCGATCGCTGATTCGTAATCTTTATCCTGTAAGTCAGCAAAGAATAAGCGAAGCTGCTCTACTAAGAACATACCTTTGTATACGATGGTTCTGCTGGATAAAGAAACCACATAAGTATCATCGTTGGACTGTTCAAAAACACGTCTTGCCACATACAGTTTGCGGTCAAAATCAAGTCCCTTTGCCACTTCTGCCGGACGTTTGACAAAGCCCTGCATAATATACGGCATACAGTCAACTGCTTTCTGTCCGAGTTTGGTCGGATCGGTTGGAACTTCTCTCCATCCTAAGAACTCCATTCCTTCCTTGTTCACGATGACCTCAAACATTTTCTTCGCCTGGTTGCGTTTTAATTCATCCTGCGGGAAGAAAAACATGCCGACACCGTAATCTCTCTCATCTCCAAGCTCGATGCCAAGTGGTTTTGTCACTTTGGAGAAAAACTTGTGTGATACCTGAAGCAGAATACCAACACCGTCACCTGTCTTGCCCTCTGCATCTTTACCTGCTCTGTGTTTCAAGTTTTCTACGATCTTTAATGCATTCTCTACCGTTGCATGTGTCTTGATACCTTTGATATTGACAACAGCACCGATACCGCAGTTATCATGTTCAAATCTCGGATCATACATTCCGGTTTCTGTCTTACAGCTGCCCGCTACAGAAAAACGGTCTAATTTCTGCTCTTTCATCTTCAACTTCCTTTCTCCATCCACTCATCTGTCTTTGCCTGAAAAACAGTTGTCTTTTGTCGGATTTGTTATGTATTAATATACAACTTTCATATCCGTTTGTCTACCTGTTTTTTCTTCATATTATCTGATAATATGATAATTATATTGAATGCATGTATATTATCTGTCTTTTTTATTTATTTTCTCTCAAAATAATATCTATACAAACAATTCAATAGAAAAAAGATGCAAAAAAATTTCATTAATTTTTCTGCATCTTCGCATTTTTATTATTTCTATTAAATTGTGTTTAAATTGTATCTGTGTCTTTCCGCTCTTTTACCTGCAGATCTATGCTTCCATGCCTGCCAGCTCATCCATTTTTTTTTAAACCCATGGTTAAAAATTGCGATTACACATCCGACTCCGATCACTGCCACCACCGTTCCAAGCCCGATTCCGATCAGATGTCCCTGACAGACCAGTCCGACTGTGATCGTGATACAGATGTTGAAGAGGTCAAAACAGTTTTTGGTAAATCCCACACTCTTATGTACCGTGTCTGCGATCGCCTGCATAGCTTCCGGCAAGTTGATTTGGGTATGCCTCCCCAAATACCAGAATCACTGCCGAAAACAGATTCAGAAACCTTGTGAAAATAAGACTTAACGGCAACTGCAGCAGATCCATAAGCAGTGTCAGACGGATGTCCATTTTCTGTGCGTGCATCAAAGTTTCTCCCTCTGCCTTCTGATACCGGAAATGCCGGATCAGATGCAGGATCATCTCCACAAGCACAAACAGTGTGTAGATCACCAGTGTCATATTCATTGTTCTTTCCCTGATTTCTTTCGCTCATCTGTTACAATGTGTTTCAATTCCATTGTCATGGACTAATAGTTTCTTTCCCATATTTGGTCAAAGAAGTCATTTCCCTCCAGTGTTTTCCCATCACAACTATACAAAGCACCATTATCAATGTCAAGTGACAGAAGAAGCGTGGAATCATCCAGGTATGGCGTCATTTTTTCCTTTAAAAGCGGGACGACATCTTCCCTGTGTATACATTCGTTCCAGTCCTGGTGTTCATCCTTGTCAACTGCAAATTCAACGCCATAGGTGTCTTCTATCACGATTCCCTTTTCATCATCCACATAAAAGGCTGCAAAGTCATATTGGGCAGTTCCCTGCATTTCGTAGGTCATGCTTATAAGCAGATAGTCCAGACCATCTTTTTTTGAAAGACATATTGTTCCATTGCCTGCATGTGACAGGTGAAAGTTTCGGCTGATAAACCGCGGATGACTCTCATATTCTCCGTTTTTTGTTCCACGATATACTTTCACATAACATCCATACGAACTGTTGCTTATAACATCGTCTACCGCTTCATCCGGCTCACTGCCATATCCAACTACAGAAACGAGATCCGCAATCCCATCATGTGTGAGATCTGCCGTTGTTTCAAATATAGGCACTTCATATGCATCTTTCCCCGGATAATCTGAGTTATAGTAGTTACCATCTTCCCCTAACTGACCGATATCGCCGTAGGTTGAATAGACATATTCCTGATTTTCCACGACATATTTTTGTGTCTGTGCATCAGAAGTATTTTCTGTAGTTTCAGAGATTTCTGTACCTGATTCTTTTTCTGTGTCTTCTGATATGTTTTCTAACATTTCTTCCGTATTTCCTGTTTTCAGTTTTTCCGGCATCTCTTCTGCATTTTCTGTTTTCTTCGCGTTTTCTGCTTCTTTCTCATTTTCTTCCAATACTGACGCGTTTGAAGCAGCAGAATTTTCTATTGTTTTTTTACTGCATCCAGCAAAACACTCACTTGCAAGTACAACAGTAATCATCGCCATGACTAATTTATTTTTCATTTTCCCCACCTCATAACATACTCTTTTTCGTTTGTATCTTCATCTGTTTCTTCCGCCTGAATCAAGAAATTCTCCCTCTGATAAAAGTAAATTGCATGCACATTCTTTTCGTATACACATAAACACAATTCGGTTTTTCTGCTTTTTACATAATCCAGCAGACATTTTCCAATTCCCATCGATTGTGCAGATTCTTTCACAAACAATCCCTCGATATAGCAATCATTTATTCCGATAAAACCATCTATCTGACCATTTTTTTCCTCTTCATATACATATACTTCTGCTTCCGGCAGAATCTGTTTCACCATTTCATAATTGCCGGTCCAATATTCCTTGTCTATAAAACTATGTGCCTTAATGTTTGTCTCAAGCCATATCTGCAAAACATCAGATATATCCTTTTCTTCCATTTTTCTTATCATACATTTACCCCATCTCTATTTTCGTCTTAGTGCACTGCAAAGATATCTTTTTACCCACTCCTTATCGCTCATAAAAAATTCATTTTTCCGTATTGATAAAAGCCGGAAAATCCGCAATTTATACGCATTTCCGGCTCTCTGCTTACATATGCTGTCTATCATTCTTTTTGTTTCATAAACTATAGTTCATGCAGCTTCAGGCTCTCTCGTCAAATTCCACATTCTTCTTCCACTTCCAGAACCCCCATATCACAGCGCCAGCCACCACAAGCATCACTGCCGTAAATCCAATTCCTTTCGCATCCGTCGTATAGCCAAAGGACAGCCATCCCGTTTCCTCACGCACGACCGACACAGTGTTTGCTGCGATGTGTCCCAGTACCGGCACATAGAAAAATCCTGTTTTTTCATACAAAAATGCAAGCAGACATCCCAAAACCGCCGCATACAGAAACTGCACCAGGTTCGCATGCACCAGTCCAAAGATCAATGCGGAACAAATAATTGCAGGGGCGACACCCAACATCAATTTTAGTCTCTGATAAACCACGCCCCTGAATAATAATTCTTCCGCGATTGGGATCAGAAAACAGGATCCAAGGAACTCATAGACTGCTGCGCCTGCAAAAAATGCCTGATTTGCAGTCTGGAACCCTTCTGATGCCTGAATTAATGATGTCATCGCAATGATATTGTTGACTGCAATTCCAAGTGCCGCTACGGACACAACAGTCACGGCAATATTGATTGCCTGCTCACTGCTAAAGCGAAACTTCTTTTTTCCGTAAACAGTATCCCGGATGTTTTGATCTGCCATATAAAATTTTAATATGACCGGAATCGTAACTGCATCACCCACAAGCTGGCGCAGCATGTAAGTCTCATCTGCACTGCCGAGAAGTATCTCCAATGCAAAATAACAGAGACTTGATACCACATAGTAAAGCCCGACCGGATAAATAATCTGCCAGATCTGGAAGCCCTTTGTCTGTTTCATCGTTTGTTTCCCTTCGTATCACGTCCCGCGGTGCGCAGACGGTTTAATGCCACTTCTTTGCCTTTTACTTCAATATTTACTATATCTTCCGCATTCAGAAGATAGATCGCCGCAAGCGCGTCCCCGGCACCTAATTTCATGCCGCGCACACCGACTGCTCCCTTTTTCTTTTCCGGGATACTGGAAATGTCGATCCGTAGGAAAAAGTCTTTTTCGGACTGCATCACGAGCGTCTCCTCAAGTGCAAGTGCCTGTACAAAGATCAGCTCATCGCCCTCATTTAATTTTGTCGCAGCCGTGGTTCGTTTTGCAACGTCAAACTCACTTCCATCCACGACTTTAAGCATAGCAGATTTTGTTCCAAACAACACCTGGGAATGGCTGATTGCCGCAAGGTTCGTGATGTAGACAAAATTTTCCTCGCTGCTGTTATAATTACTCAGGTTATCGATCGGCGTTCCCTTGTCTCGGAATTTACCGTAAGGAAGATCTAACACCTTTAACAGATGCATCTGTCCCTTATTGGTAAAAATGCAGATCTTGTCCGTATTTTTGCAGGTCAGGATATAGCGGTTTTCTGTGTTTGCCGCCTCCTTATTTCTCTCATACGTTGCGACATCCACGGTTTTTGCGTATCCAAAACGATCCATTAAGAATACAACATCCATCTCCTCGATCTTCTTCTCCTCAACGACCGCTTCCTCTAAGTTATCGATCACCGTTTTTCTCGGTTTTGCGTACTCTTTCTTAAAACTCTCCAATTCTTTGATGATGACTTTCGCCATAGCCGCGCGGCTTCCCAAAATATCCTCATATTTTGCGATATTTTTCAAGGTCTCATCATGATCTTTTAAGAGTGCTTCGAGTTCGAGTCCGATTAATTTCTGCAGACGCATCTCAAGAATCGCCGTGGTCTGTCTCTCCGTAAAACGAAGTTTTGCAGCGTCTCGTTTTGACTGTTCCGATTTAAAATTGATGTTATCTGTGATACCGTCGGTTAAGCAGGCTCTCGCATCCTTCACATTTTTACTTCCGCGCAGGATCTCAATGATCAGGTCAATGACATCCGTTGCCTTGATCAGACCTTCCTGAATTTCCTTTTTGTCGCGCTCTTTTGCAAGAAGTGTCTGATATTTGCGTGTTGCAAGCTCATACTGGAAATTCACATGATGGCGGATGATCGGCACGATTCCCATAGTTTCCGGTTTTCCGTCCGCTACCGCTAACATGTTAACGCCAAAGGTATCTTCCAGTTTTGTTTTCTTGTAGAGAAGATTTTTTAAATTTTCGACATCTGCACCCTTTTTCAGCTCCAGAACGATGCGTATTCCCTCTTTTGAGGACTGGTTTGTGATATCAACGATATCGGAAGTTTTCTTTGTCTCAACAAGGCTGTAGATATCGTTTAAGAATTTTCCGATATTGGCACCGATCATGGTGTACGGGATCTCTGTGATCACAAGACGGTCTTTTCCGCCTTTTCCCTTTTCAACTTCAACTTTACCGCGGATCTTGATTTTTCCCATACCGGTTGAATAAACGGCTAACAGTTCATCCTTATTTGCAACGATACCACCAGTCGGAAAATCAGGTCCCGGAATATACTGCATCATCTGCTCGGTATTGATGTCCGGGTCTTTCATATATGCGATCACACCGTCAATGACCTCGCCAAAATTGTGCGGCGGGATACTGGTCGTCATACCGACGGCGATTCCCTCTGCACCGTTTAAAAGCAGGTTTGGAACTTTGACAGGGAGCACCTCCGGCTCTTTTTCCGTCTCATCAAAGTTCGGGACAAAGTTTACGACATCTTTATCTAAGTCCGCCAAATAGGCTTCCTGTGTAATCTTCTGTAAACGCGCCTCAGTATAACGCATTGCTGCGGCGCCATCTCCCTCGATGGAACCAAAATTACCGTGTCCATCCACAAGCGGCAGTCCTTTTTTGAAATCCTGCGCCATCACGACGAGCGCATCATAGATGGAACTGTCACCGTGCGGATGATATTTACCCATCGTATCACCGACAATACGCGCACACTTACGGTACGGCTTGTCATAGCGGATGCCAAGTTCATACATATCATAAAGCGTTCTTCGCTGCACCGGTTTTAAACCATCCCTCACGTCCGGAAGTGCACGCGCAATGATAACGCTCATGGCATAATCAATATAAGATTTCTGCATCAGTTCCGAATACTCGGTGCGGATAATCTGTTCTTCCTGATTCATATCATACTCCATTTCTGTCCGTTTTTCAGGGCATCACAAGTCAGCTGGCACTGCTCACTTCCCGCCCACATGTTACTGTCTGCTCCCTGCCAGTCGTTCCAGTAACACCCACATCTCTATCAGATATCAAGTGCTGCGTCTTTTGCATGTTCATAAATAAACATCTTGCGCGGCGGCACATCATTTCCCATCAAAAGTTCCGTGATATCGGACGCCATACGTCCATCTTCGATCTCAATACGTTTTAAGATCCTCGTTTCCGGGTTCAATGTCGTCTCCCAGAGCTGTTCCGCATCCATCTCACCGAGACCTTTGTAACGCTGCAGAGTAAAATTGCTCTTATGGTTCCTGCGGTAACGTTCCAATGCCGCATCGTCGTAAAGGTATTCTTCTTCCCCTTTAGACGGGATCGCTTTATACAATGGCGGCATTGCCACATAGACATGTCCCTCATAGATCAATTCCGGCATGAAACGATAAAACAGTGTCAGAAGCAGTGTGGAAATATGTGCTCCATCGACGTCGGCATCTGCCATGATGATGATCTTGTCATAGCGCAGTTTCGTGATGTCAAAATCATTGCCGTATCCTTCGGAAAAACCACATCCAAATGCATTGATCATCGTCTTGATCTCTGCATTTGCAAGCACCTTGTCAATACTTGCTTTCTCAACATTTAAAATCTTACCACGGATCGGCAGGATTGCCTGAAAATTACGGTCACGCGCCGTCTTTGCAGAACCTCCCGCGGAATCTCCCTCGACGATAAATATCTCACAGATCGACGCGTCCCTGCTCTCACAGTTTGCAAGCTTTCCGTTGGAATCAAAAGAGAATTTCTGTTTTGTCAGAAGATTCGTCTTTGCACGCTCCTCGGTCTTGCGGATCTTTGCCGCTTTCTCCGCGCAGGAGATCACGGTCTTTAATACCTCTAAATTTTTGTCAAAATAAAGCTGTATCTCATCCCCGGTCACTTTTGCCGTGACACGCGCTGCATCCTGATTGTCCAGTTTCGTCTTGGTCTGTCCCTCAAAACGTGGATCCGGGTGTTTGATGGAAACGATCGCCGTCATACCATTACGGACATCCGCTCCCGTAAAATTAGAATCCTTTTCCTTTAAAATGCCAAGTTCTCTCGCATAGGAATTGATGACTGTGGTAAACACCGTCTTAAATCCCGTGATATGCGTACCACCCTCCGCATTAAAAATATTGTTGCAGAATCCTAAAATATTCTCATGGAACTCATTGGTATACTGGAATGCTGCCTCAACCGTGATTCCGTCCTGCTCGCCCTTAAAGTACACCACATCGTGAAGCACCTCGTTCTTTTTGTTCAGATCCTTGACAAAACCAATGATACCCTCTTCCTCATGATATACAATATGTTCCACTTCCGCTCCACGTTTATCCTCATAAATAATCGTCAGTGCCGGGTTCAAGTATGCCGTCTCATGCATACGGCTTTTTACTTCGTCCTCTTTGAATCTGGTCTTTTCAAAAATCTCAGGATCCGGAAGAAAATTGACCTTCGTACCGGTTTTTTTCGTTTTTCCAATGGTCGGAAGAAGCCCGTTTTCCAGTTCCACCACCGGAATACCACGCTCATAACCATCGTGATGAATGTAACCATCCCTGCTGATCCATACATCCATATGTGTCGACAATGCATTTACAACAGACGAACCTACTCCATGCAGTCCTCCACTGGTCTTATAAGCGGAATCATCAAACTTTCCTCCTGCATGCAGCGTCGTATAAACAATACGCGCAGCTGAAACTCCCTTTGCATGCATGCCGACCGGAACGCCTCGTCCGTTATCCTCAACGGTACAGGAACCATCCGCTTCTAATGTTACACAGATCGTATCGCAGGCTCCCGCAAGATGTTCATCCACTGCATTGTCCACAATCTCGTAGATCAGGTGATTCAATCCTTTGCGTGAAACACTTCCGATATACATTCCCGGTCTTTTTCTTACCGCCTCAAGCCCTTCGAGAACGGAAATACTGCTCTCGTCATAGCCGCCTGTCTTTGCCATTTCTTTTTTCCCTTTCCTGCTAAATCTATTACTTTTATACTGAATTGCTATCTCTGATCCGTATCCTGACGTCTTGCATACTGCATATGCGAAATAACCATCAGTGCAAGTTTAAACGTCATCGCATCGTCAAATTTACGGATATCAAGTCCAATGATTTTCTCTAATCGCTCCAGACGGTACACTAAAGTATTTCTGTGCACATAAAGCTGTCTGGCAGTCTCTGAAATGTTCAGGTTGTTTTCAAAGAACTTCTGTATCGTTGTCGTTGTTTCCTCATTAAAAATATCCGGGATCTCATCGCCGAACACCTCATGGATGAACATCTCACAGAGACTCATCGGAAGCTGGTAGATCAGACGCCCGATACCAAGATAACGATATGCGATCGTCTCTTTTTCTGCATAGAAAATCTTTCCAACCTCAAGCGCCATCTTTGCCTCCTGATAGGATTTTGCAATATCCGGCAGATTATTCACCTGATTACCGTAACCGACCCTCACGCGCACCATTGCCTCGGTATGCATATTGTCCACAATCATATCGGCCAACTTCTGTAATTCATCTTCATTCTTCACGTCGCGAACATCCTTGATCAGGACGATGCTCTGCTCGTCCACTTCTGTCACATAATCACGCATCTTGGTTGCAAAGAGATTTTTCACAAGCTCCACTGCGGTGGAATCTTTCTTATCTTCTAAATCGATCACATAAACCACACGCTCCGCCTGCTCGATATGAAGTTTCTGCGCCTTATTGTACATATCTACGACCAACATATTTCCAAGCAGGATATTCTGCATGAAATTGTTGCGGTCGAACTGCTCCATGTAGGCAGCCGCAAGGTTTCTGATCTGGCAGACTGCAAGGCGTCCCACCATATAAGCATCCTCTGCCTGTGATTTGGTCAGCAGAATATATTCTATCTCTCCATCAGCGATCACCTTAAAAAAATGATATCCTGAGAGCATCTGGCTCTCAGCCATGGAATCTGCAAAAGATGTGATTGCACCTTCTAAATCTCCCTCCGGCTCAAATGTTGCTGCAACCGGCTTTCCTTTTTCCGTGTAAAGTGCAAGATCAATTCTCGATATATCCTTTATCTCATCAAGTGCTGTCTGTATTTTATGGTTTGAAATCATAATCTATTTCCTTTCCGATATCTCCCCTTCGTCTGGTTCCACCCATCATCCGATCTATAATTTCATCCTTACTGACGAACAAAAACTGGGTACATCACTGTACCCAGTTTTATTTTAAATGATGTTCTGTTTAATTTTACCGAATTAGTTGGTAATTGTCAATTCTGTTTCTTTGTCGAAAACATGAATCTTCTCAGGATCAATAGCAAGTTTGATGTGATCTCCCATACGTGCTGTTGTTCTGGAATCAACTTTTGCAGTCATGCTTGTGCCTGCTACTTTGAAGTATAATAATACCTCAGAACCTAATAACTCGTATCCTGTTACATCAGCCTCGAATGCGCAATCTTGGTGTGCTTCGATCTCAATCTCGGAATCTCCAATATCCTCTGGTCTGATACCCATAACAACTGTCTTTCCGTTGCATCCTGCATCTGCAAGTTTCTTTGCTTTTGCTGGTGGTAATACGATTGTTGTGTTATCGAATGTAAGAGAAACTTTGTCTCCCTCAACTTTACATTTTGTATCGATGAAGTTCATCTGCGGAGAACCAATGAATCCTGCAACGAATAAGTTGTTCGGCTCATTGTATAATTTCTGCGGAGAATCAACCTGCATGATAACACCATCTTTTAATACAACGATTCTGGTACCAAGTGTCATAGCCTCGGTCTGATCATGTGTTACATAGATGATAGTTGCTTTTAATCTGTTATGTAAAGAAGCGATCTCAGAACGCATCTGTACACGAAGTTTTGCATCCAGGTTGGATAACGGCTCATCCATAAGGAATACCTTAGGATTACGAACGATAGCACGTCCCATAGCAACACGCTGTCTCTGTCCACCGGATAAAGCCTTTGGTTTACGGTCTAATAATTTCTCAAGGTCAAGAATCTTAGCTGCTTCTTCAACTTTTCTCTTGATTTCATCCTTAGGAACTTTTCTTAATTTTAATCCGAATGCCATGTTATCGAAAACGGTCATATGAGGATACAGAGCGTAGTTCTGGAATACCATTGCGATATCTCTGTCTTTTGGCTCAACATCGTTCATGAGCTTTCCGTCGATATAGAACTCACCAGAGGAAATCTCCTCAAGTCCGGCGATCATACGAAGTGTAGTAGATTTACCACATCCGGATGGTCCTACGAAAATGATGAACTCCTGATCTTCTACTTCAAGGTTGAAATCCTTAACAGCCTCAAAACCGTTTGGATAAACTTTGCAAATGTTTTTTAATGATAAACTTGCCATTGGTCTAAATACCTCCTGATATTTGTGTTTCGTTATTTGATAACTATACTATACAAAAAAGATGCAAAAAGCACCATATGCCTCCTACACAAAGAATTTTGTTTTTTCTTGTAGGATGTCACAGTGCTCTGTGCATCTTTTCCATCTTTTCGTCAAACTGACGGCTTTTCCATCAAAAACTGTACAGATTGACGGATACAGACGTTCCTCTTTTTTTATAAAAGGTTTATTTTATGTTCCGCTGAAATCATTTCTTTTTACGGATCCGGTGAAACTGCGGTCTTAATACCAGTTCCGGGATTACAATACCTTCACGCTGCGTCAGCACATATTCCACTGCTTCTGCTACTTCTTCCGGGGTAAGATAAGATTCTTTTTCTTCTCCCACCGTAAAGTCCGCGTTCCGGTACAGATTTGTCTCCGTCATATCCGGGTAAACCGCCGTCACTTTGACGCCGTATTTTCTTGCCTCATCAAACAGGCTTGACGAAAACGATGCAAGTCCTGCTTTGGTTGCCGCATAAGCACAGCCGTGCGGACTCGGCTGTTTTGCCGTAACAGATGAAATATTGATAATGTAACCGCCGTTTTTTTTCAGCGTCCGTAATAATTGCTGGGTTAAGATCAACGGTGCTTCTAAGTTCACACGGACCATTTCCTGTATCTTTTTGGGATTCAGTTCCTCGTGCAGACCATAGTAAGCTGCACCGGCATTATTGACAAGGACTTTTACCGTGTGCTCCGATGTGACCTGTTTCACGATAGCGCACAGTTTATCCGTATCGGTGAGGTCACAGATGATTGGATGAAATATGGCATTTTTCAAATCATTTTCACACTGAAGTACTCCGGCAATGTCTCTATCCTCTTCCGTATCAAATCTGCGCCCGATCCCAAATACTTCATATCCGAGCACACCTAATTTTTCACTGATAGCGCGTCCGATACCAGACGAGGCACCCGTTACGATGGCTGTATATTTCTGTGTCATAGCTGTTTTCCTCTCACGACTCCCACCGGAAGATCTTCTCTTCCGGCACATACTCTAAAAGCTGTCTGATCAGAAATCTCTCCATCTGTTCTGTCAGCTCTTTTCCATAATGATAAACCCCGCCGTCATTCTGAAATGGGAACTGCACTACTGCAGAATACGGCTCGTTTTTCCGCATTTTTTTCAGATAATCCTGCGATACACGAAAAGAGCCGACACTGACATCAAAGATCTGATCCATTGGAACTTCTTTTGTGACAAGTTCTAACATTTCATGGTACTCTTTTTCCCAGTCCGGGCAGTAAATCATCGGATCAAAACACAGTCGCACCGGGAATCCTTTTTTTACCGCATCTGCCACACAGCGGACACGCTGCAAAAGTGATGGCGTATTGTGCTCATACTGTTTTGTGATCTGCTGCGGCGAAAGTGTAAACGCATAGATTATATTTTTATCGGGTATCAGATCGTCAAAGAGCTTCACATTCGCCGACTTTGTACGGATTTCGATCTTAAGCGGATATGTAGATCTTTTATTTTCTTCCAGAACAAAATGCTCCCACTCCCTGACATAACCGGTCATTGTCTCAAATGCAAGCAGATCTGTATCATAGGACACACACAGATAAACCGGGTGTTCTGAAAGCATCCGGTGAAGTTCTTCAAAAATATCTTCGATATTTACAAAAATTACGATATTCGCGGAGGGATACATTCCTTTTAAATAGCAGTATTCACAGTCATAGATGCAGTTCATCATACAGGATGTATAATAAAAATAAGTATTTCCAAAATTCTGGCACACCGGTGCCCCCTGATAGATCAGACTGCCTGTCTTTTTTGCCAGGATCAGGTTCTGCGCATGATGTTGTTCTTCATAGTCCTGTCTGCGTCTGCAGAATACATCTTTGTAATGTCTGATATACACAATCTCTGCTTTCATAAAACGCGCTAAGATTTGCTTTACCCGCGGATGTTCTGCTATTTCTTCTTCCACATAAATATGAAAAAAAAACGGATTATAATAATTTTCGTCCAAACTCTTCAAAGCAGCGTTTCCCCTCTCTTTTATCCTTACAGGGCAGCTCCCCCGCCTGATACATTTCTTCTATGATTCCCTGATAATCAATTCCGGCAAGTACTGCATATTTCAGATGCTGCATTACTGCGGCCTGCATCACAGCCGAACAGTGCATATCCTCATTTAACTTCTGTGCAAGCTCCGATACTTCCTCCATCGCTTTTTTGTTCTGCAGCTTTTTTATCCCGTCGATCTTCCTCAGTTCATCCAGGTAACTCCGGATTCCGGGAACTGCGCCCGCAATGCCCTGTTTCAGCATTTCTGCAGACAATTCCTGCACATTTCCCTTGTCTGTCACAACTTTTAAAAAAGACATCTGATGCGGGCCGAAAAAATATGCTCCTGCCTGATATATGGAAGAGGCCTCCATATCATAAAGAAAACCGTCTGCCACACTATTTTTTATGGCCGTTTCGTATTTTGGGATTAACTCTGTTTTGTTTTCTGTATGATAAAGCATTGCACCTGTCACAATTTCAGCTTCCTCAAAAGGATGTCTGTATAAAATATCCGGATAAAATGTACGCCCTGTCACATGCTCCATGATCTTTTTGCACAGATACACTTCTCCTGCCTTTACTGACTGTTCCTGTACTGTTTTTCTCTTGTCGGAAGAATGTAGACCATCTCCGGCTGCGGTTTCTTTTTCCGATACATTTCTACAAGTTTGACCGGATCCTTTTGAGCAAGAAACTTTTGCGCAAGTACCGATATTGACCAGAAAATCCGCCGGCTGTGGAGTTCTTTTCGTACAGATTCTCGCCACGGCCGCCGTCGCTGCGTTCATTCCGCATCCCGTTACCGTAAGAAGAATATTTTCTTCCTCAGAAAAAAAGACAGGAAAACAAGTTTCATCTGTCTTTTTCTTCAATCCATATTCACGAATCAGTGGTTCTGCCTCATGGTATAAGGCACAAAATATATATATCATAATTTACGCTCTTCCGGTGCTTCCGATACCGCCGCGGTTTTCATTGCCAAGTGTATCTGTCTCCTCAAAACGGATGACCGGCTGATGTTTCTGGATGCGGAACTGGCAGATGCGGTCATTGACATTGATCTCCGTGTCACGCATTGCAAGTGCCGGCATCATCCACACATCATCATCTCCGCAGTAGCTTTCATCTACAACACCCATGTGGTTTGTCTGAATGATTCCAAAATTCTTGTAGGTAGAACTTCTCGGTACAATAACTGCCTCATATCCTGCCGGAAGCTGCATGGACACGCCAAGTTTAATCAATTTAAATTCGCCTTTTTTTAATACAACGTGTTCTGCTGAGCGAAGATCGATCCAGTCACTCTTTCCGTCAATATAGGTAAGTTTTTCTATTTCATTTGAATGATATTTAATTCTGATCGTCTGCTGTTCCATTTTTACTCCTGTCTATTCTTCCCACTCTAAGCTGCTGTGTTCTTCTCTGCGGTCACGCAGCATCAGCTCGCGCACTGCGTCTTTTGCCGGTTTATCATCAAACAGAACGTGATTGATCTCCTCGATGATCGGCATAGCCACTTCATACTTTCTTGCAAGCGCGATTGCTGCTTTTGCAGAGTAAACACCCTCAACGACCATCTTTACCTCATCCATCGCCTGCTTCATCGTATATCCCTGTCCCATCAGCATGCCGGCTTTGCGGTTTCTGGAATGTTTGCTCTCGCAGGTTACGATCAGATCACCAATACCAGTCAGACCGCTCAATGTTTCTGCATTTGCACCCATCTTAATTGCAAGTCTGCTGATTTCAGATATACCGCGTGTGATCAACGCTGCCTTGGTATTATCTCCGTATCCAAGTCCGTCCGCCATACCTGCTGCAAGTGCGATCACATTTTTTAAAGATCCGCCAAGTTCCATTCCAAGGACGTCCGGACTTGTGTATACACGGAATACTTCATTCATGAAAATATCCTGCACACCCTCAGCCACAGACTTCTTTCTTGCACCCGCAACGACTGTGGTCGGGAGTCCGATTCCAACTTCCTCTGCATGGCTCGGTCCGCACATCACTGCCACGTCAGCAGCAGGAATTTCCTGCTCTACGATATCAGAAAGTGTCATCAGGGTATTTTCCTCAATACCTTTTGCCACACAGACGATTACCTGTCCCTTTTTTACAAAAGGTGCCATAGATTTTGCCGTGCTTCTCGTAAAAACAGACGGCACCGCAAGGATCAGATAATCTTTTCCCTCGATCGCCTCTTTTAAATCTGTGGTAAATGTAATATCTTCCGGTAATTTCACTCCCGGAAGTTTATCCACATGCTCGTGTTTTTCACGGAGCATCTGTACTTCCTGCTCCACGATCGACCAGACTGTCACATCGTTTCCATTTGTATGTAATACCAGAGAAAGTGCCGTACCCCAGCTTCCTGCACCAATAACGGCTGTCTTTGCCATTCTGTCATTCCTCCTAATTCTTTTTCATTCCAAATTTGTTTTCTGTTCCAGTAAGCAGACGCTTAATATTGGCTTTGTGTCTCCATAATGCCATCGCTGTAAAACATGCACTGACAATGTAAAATTCCGGCAGATATGCCGTATCCACATGAAGATATCCCATGTGGCCAAATATCAGTACCTGGATCAGATAACTTGTCACAACAAGGATAGAACCTAACGATACATATCTTGTAATCGCGATTGATCCAATAAACAGTATCAGGCAGATTGGCGCTGCAAGCGGACACACTGCAAGGATCATACCGGACGTACATGCAATCCCTTTTCCACCCTTAAATTTCAGATAAAATGGGAAGTTGTGTCCCAAAACTGCTCCGAACCCTGCGTAAAGTTCTAAGATCTTGACCGCATCCGGATATTTTCCGATAAAAATGAAACGGATCAGAAGCACTGCAAAAATCGCTTTAAACAGATCACCCAGAAAAGTGATTAATCCCGCCTTCCAGCCTAACACGCGCAGCGTATTTGTCGTTCCCGCATTACCGCTGCCCTGTGTCCTGATATCCACGCCGTGCTTTTCTCCATAAATATATCCTGTCTGGAATAACCCAAAACAATACCCCACTGCCACTGCTATGACTCTTGCCCCAAGCATTACTGTTCTTCCTTCCTCTCACGAATGATAAATTTTAACGCCGTTCCACGGAATCCAAATGTATCACGGATACGGTTTTCCAGATAACGGGTATAAGAAAAATGCATCAATTCTTTGTCGTTGACAAAAATAACAAACGTTGGCGGCTTTACCGCAACCTGTGTGGTATAGTAGATTTTCAGACGTTTTCCTTTGTCTGAAGGCGGCTGCTGCATTGCTACTGCCTCCGCAACGATCTCATTTAAGACACCGGTTGCAACACGCATGCTGTTATTCTCAATGACAAGGTCGATCATGTCAAACAGTTTGTTTAAACGCTGTCCTGATTTTGCAGAGATAAATAAAATTTCTGCATATGGCATAAAGCTTAAAATCTGACGGATTTTCTCCGTATGGCGGTAGATTGTCTTATCGTCTTTTTCAATGGCATCCCATTTATTGACTGCAATAATGATACCCTTTCCACGCTCATGAGCGATTCCTGCGATTTTTGCATCCTGTTCGGTCACACCCTCGGTCGCATCGATCACAATGATACACACATCGGCGCGCTCCACTGCCGTCACGGCACGGATGATACTATAACGCTCGATTTCTTCCTTGATCTTATTCTTACGGCGCAGTCCTGCTGTATCGATAAACACATATTCCTTTCCGTTGTACCGGATATCCGTATCGATTGCATCACGGGTCGTACCTGCAATATCGGACACGATCACGCGGTCCTCCTGTGCAAGTTTATTGATCAGGGATGACTTTCCAACATTTGGTTTTCCGATGATCGCAACCTTCGGTCTCTCATCTTCCGCCTCATCTTTGTTGTATTCCGGGAAATTCTTTACCACTTCGTCAAGCATATCTCCAAGTCCTAACATGGAGGATGCAGAAATCGGATACGGATCCCCGATACCCAGATTATAAAACTCATACACATCCGGCATAAATTTTTCAAAACTGTCCACTTTGTTGACAACTAAAACAACCGGCTTTCCGGAACGGCGCAGCATATCTGCCACCTTAGAATCCGAATCCTGCAGTCCCTGTCTCACGTCTGTCAAAAAAATGATCACATCCGCAGTTGCGATCGCAATCTCCGCCTGCTCACGCATCTGGGATAAAATGATATCTTTACTGTCCGGTTCAATACCACCGGTATCGATCATGGTAAAATGATAATCCAGCCAGGTCACATCCGCATAGATCCTGTCTCTGGTCACGCCCGGCGTATCCTTTACGATGGAAATCCGCTCGCCTGCAAGCACATTAAACAACGTCGATTTTCCAACATTCGGACGACCCACGATCGCCACTACGGGTTTACTCATAATTTCCTGTACTCCTTTTATTCTCAAATCTCATTCACTTCATGAGCGGCTGATACTACGCTCTGAACATTATTTTGATTTTACAATATCCTGTGGTTCTTGTAAAGATATTTTCCATTGCGGGCTTTTACAGAACATTTCACGAATTTTTTATTTATTCTGTCACACCTGTCTTTTTCTGGATCTCATCAAGCTCATCATAATTATACAGATGCCAGGTGTCACTGAGCACACCCATCTTTTCCAATGCCTTTACCGTATTTTCACACTTCGGTCCAAACTGGATATAACTGTTTCCGGATGCATCGCCAGGCGCAACATTATCATTTCGCGCATTCCGGTAATCATAATAATTATAATAGTAATCCCAGGTCTGGTAATCATTTCCTTTTCCATAATAAGAAATCGAAAATGAATTGGTATACATCTCGTCCTGTCCATCCTTATAAACCGCCGGAAGCTGGTAATAATCAAAATTGCCCTCTCTCACATCCTGTTCAACAGCGTCCCGCAGAACAGCGCTTTCCTGTCTGGAAAATGTATATACATCCGATTCACCATCTTCCTTATAGACAGTTAAATATCCGGAATAATAATCATTCTCTTTATATCCGTTTCCAAGAACCTGTTTCATCATGTTATCCGGATCTGTCTCCAGGGCAGTCAGTTTAAATGCAACTGAATTTTTGTCTTTTAATGCCTTCTCCGTAACGGAAACCGGATATCTCCGCTCAAACACAGAGCCATCCTTCATGTAATACCGGAACGATGTATAATAATAATTTTTTCCCTTTTTATAGACAGATAAATATTCATCTTTGCTGTCAATACACTGTTTCTGTAATTCCAGTACTTCCGGGATCTGCTCTTTTGAAACACAGACCGGATAATCCATATTCACAAATGCAGCTTCAATCTCAGATGCATCCGGGATCTTGCGCTCAATGCCAAAGACATCCACGCGGAAACAGGTCAGTAATATCAGCACAACCGCCACAAAACCAGCCCACTCTGCAATTCTTTTTTTGCACAGTACACGGAAATTCTTCTGCAAAACCATTTCTGCCGCAAAAAAACAGATGCTTCCAAAAATGACCATAAAAATCATAAGGCTGATAAATTCATTCACTTTGATATATTCAAGTACCAGAGCAGATACGGCAAGTGCGATCAGTCCGCCGCCACAGATACCGGATATCCAGCGGAATACCGGTCTTAAAGCTGCAATACTGACTACGTCTCCGGTTGTTTCGATTTTACGATTTTTATATAAAAAGTACGCAAAAACCGTGATCACAACTGCTGCCACAGCATAAACTGCAACTGTTTTTCCGCCACTGATCGTAACTCCAACTGCCTGCACATAGTCCTTATCGTATTTTACTCCCATAACCAGATTACGGATCAGATAATCAAGCGGTGACAATCTACTGGTCTGACTCGAAGTCCATGTATCTGATACACCGTAACAGATCAGACTTGATATATTCTGCACCATCTTCATACAGCCGATCCATAGATAATTGACTGCCAGATAATAAAACGGCATGGCAAAAATATTTCCCGTCAGCATAGCCACAAATACCGCAAGCGCATATGCGAAAAAAGATACGCCTGCCATGTATAAAAACCAGTAAAACAGATACTGGATACAGGTAATCTGGTTTGCCAGGCAGACCAGTACACCGGCAATAAATGCAATCAGTTCCGGGACAAACAGAAAAACAAAACCGGAAACATAATTGGTGATATAAAGTTCCCGCCTGTCTAACGGCAGGGAGTGTATCATATTGGCATTTCTGGGATTATATAAATAAGAAAACACTGCAAGTGCTGCCGCTGCCGCTGCAATAAAAACCGGTATTACCGATCCCGCACCTGCTAACGCCGACCCAATCACATAATATTGTTTCTGTGTAAGGGGCACGTTTCCGATATAATTACTCTCATTATTTGCATAAAGCCAGATACTGAGCGGCACTACCACGATCAGATAGCACAGGTATACGATCCAGATCGGCCAGTGATGTGTAAGATTCTTTTTAAATATCGTTGTATTAAAAGAGGATGTCTTTGACTTCATAATCAGCACCTCCCATTTCATAGATAAATATTTCTTCCAATGTCAGTGGAAGGACATCCACGATTGCCGGATTTGCTGCCGCTAAAGCTTTTTTGGCATCTTCCGGATCTCCTTTTACGATCAGCGTGTATACACGTCCCGTATTAGACATATGAAGGACTTCAAATTCTTCCGGCAGCTTCGGCACACCATTCTGGCATGCAACCTGGATTTTTGATACGCTGCCCTGCAGATCGCTTAAAGACCGCTCGATCATGATCGTTCCCTGATGCATAATGCCGACATGATCACAGACATCCTCCAACTCTCTTAAATTATGGGAGGATACCAGAACTGTCATCTGATTTTCCGCAACTTCCGACATGATGATGCTCCAGATCTGTCTGCGCATAACCGGATCAAGACCGTCTACCGGCTCATCTAAGATCATCAGTTCCGGCTTTGCACAAATTGCAAGCCAGAAAGCAACCTGTTTCTGCATACCTTTTGACAGACGGCGAATACTTCTTTTTACGTCAATATTCGGAAAGAACTCCTGAAGACGGTAAAAAAGTTTTTCATCAAATGTGGGATAAATCCCCTGATAAAAACGCTTCATTTCCATCGTGTCTGCCTGCATAAAATAAAATATTTCATCCGGGATATAAGAAAATTTCGCTTTTACTTTTTTATTCTCATACACCGGTTCCCCTGCAATGAGGACTTCTCCTGCATCCGGTTTATACACCCCTGTAATATGGCGGATCAGTGTCGATTTTCCTGCTCCGTTCGGTCCGACCAGTCCATAGATCGCACCTTTTTCCACATGCATGTCCACGCCTTTCAATGCATAAAATCCCTCAAAAGACTTTTCCAGATGATTTACCTGTATCATTGGTCCACCTTCCCTTCTGCCAGATTATCCATACGTTCGACCAATTCCTTTTCCTTTACAGACAAAAAGAATAATTCTTCCACGATCTCATCAAATTCTGTCAGTAACTCTTTCGCCCTCGCATCATAAACTTCTTTTCGCTCTGCAACAAAAGTTCCTTTTCCAGTGACCGTATAAATATAGCCTTCACTTTCCAAATCCCGGTATGCTTTCTGGATCGTGTTCGGGTTGATTGCAAGCTTCGCCGCAAGTTCCCGGACCGATGGCAGTTTTTCATCCGCAGAAAGAGAATTTGATATTACAAGTTTTCTGAGTCCATCCTTGATCTGTTCGTAGATCGGTTTGGAATCACGATAATTTAACTGTATCAATCAGATACCCCCTGTCTGTACTAACCGTACTATTTTCTATCATACGGTCACTATAACATGGGGTATCTGCTGATACAATAAAGATAATCCTATGATATTATGAAGATTTTATGAAGCCTGCTCAAAGTTCCTGTAAAAATGTACGCCCGATTCTTTAACCCAAGTAAGCGCGCAGTAACCCAAATGTATTTTTCACGCCGTCCTTATGGCTTCTCTCGTATCCGTGGGAAGCATACACTCCTGCGCCAATCAGACCGTGGCGCACATCATAACCTGCCGTCAGTGCCACATCCGCATCTGAACCGTAGTATGGATAAACGTCCACGGCAAAATCAAGATCGTTGTCTTTTGCAGCTTTGATCAGACCTGTGACTACATCATAATTGTAAGGTCCCCTGCTGTCTTTTGCGCAGATGGAAACCTGTGTTTCTTTGCAGGAAAGTCCGTCTCCCACGCATCCCATATCCACGGAGATTACCTCTGTCACTCCCTCCGGGATAGATGCCGCACCGCCGTGTCCGACTTCCTCGTAAACTGTGATATGCTGGTATACCATACGCTCCGTTGTGATATTTTCTTCTTTTAAATATTTTGCATATCCAAGTAAAATGCCGACACTTAATTTATCATCTAAGAAACGGCTCTTGATATAACCGGTTTTTGTCACTGTGGTGCGCGGATCAAAACATACAAAATCCCCTGCCATAATGCCAAGTTTTTCTGTTTCTTCCCTGGAATCTGCTTTTTCATCAAGCACGATCTCCATCTCATCCCAGCTTCGCTTGGTATCACTGTAATCCCCGTTCACATGGACGGAAGCGTTTGAAAGCTGGCAGGTTCCCTCAAATGTACCGGAAAATCTGGTTGCCACACGGCAGTTTTCCGCCTCTGCATTATTGGCATTCATACCACCGATCGGAGATACCTTTAATCTTCCGTTTGACTTGATCTCCGTTACGATCGCACCTAAGGTGTCAATATGTGCCTCTAACATCACGGCATCCTCTTTATTTTTGCCGCCCAATGCGACAAGGACGCCGCCTTTTACGGTAAGTTTTGGCTCATATTCCAATGCACGGTATTCGCCTAAGACATACTCTGCCACCTCTTTGGTGTAGCCGGACGGACTGTCGATCGCAAGGATCTTTTTTGTCTCTTCCATGATATAATCAATATAATTTTTCTTTTCCATTTTTTCTTTTCCTCTTTTTTATTTTATATTCCAATGACTGTTTGCGTTCATTGTATTTATGCGTTTCTCAGATAAATAAACGCGCCAAGATTTCCGCGTTTTCCATGGCTTGCACGGTGGGAAAACAGAAGATCCGGGTTACAGCAGGTGCAGATGTTCGTGACTGCGATCTTTTCTTTTAAAACTCCTGCTTCTGTCAGGACGATCTCGTTCGCCCCCCAGAGATCAAGCTGGTACTTGCCATTTTTCTTATCGAGCAAGATCTCATCTGCATGCCCCGGGAACGCCTCTTTAAAAGCATCTGCGACATCCTCACTGACCTCATAGCAGTCCTGGCAGATGGACGGACCGATGGCACAGACTAAATCTTTCGCCTCCGTGCCAAATTCACGTTTCATCGCTGTGATCGTGGCCGCTCCCATTTTTCCGACCGTTCCCTTCCAGCCGGAATGGCTCATGCCAATCGCACGGTGCACCGGATCCACAAAGTATAACGGTACGCAGTCTGCATAAAACGTCGAGAGTACAAGTCCCGGTTCGTTTGTGATCAGTCCGTCAATATCCGTATAATCCCTCTCTTTTACAATCCCTTTTCCGGCATCCTCCGCCGTCACCCTGCGCACATTTGTCGTGTGTGTCTGATCGGTAAACACAAACTTTGAAACATCTGTTTCCATTGCGCCGGCGAGCCGCCTGAAATTTTCTCTTACGGCTGCATCCTCATCCCCGCGCGTAAAACTTAAATTCAGGGATTCATAAATCCCTTTACTCACACCACCAATCCGTGTGGTAAAACAATGTTCTACGATGCCCGTCTGCTCAAGCAGTGGATATTTAAGGAGCGGTAATGTGCTGCCCGCTCCATTTTCACACCATACTTCTTCTAACACAATGTCATTATTTTTCTTTTTTAGATTCACACTGTTGCCCTTCCTGTTTTTTTCTAAAGATACCCCTGATACTCAAACGCATTCTTTATGAGTTCCACCCCGTCACCGGACACCGCCGCAACATCAAAACGGCACGGCGTATCCATCCCGCATCCATGAGTCAGCAGATAATACGATGCAACTTTGCTGATCGTACGCTGCTTTCTTGGTGTCACTGCCTCCGCCGGATGTCCGCAGCTTTTGTCTCTGCGGTATTTTACCTCTATAAACACAAGGTATCCGTGATCTTTTGCAATGATGTCGATCTCGCCCATACGGCAGCGGAAATTATATTGCAGGATCTCATATCCTTGTGTTTTTAAATATTCACCTGCCATCTTTTCATATGCAGTCCCCACTGCACGCCTGTTTACTTTCTCCGTACTTTCTCCCCCGTTTTTATACTATTTTATTTTACATTTCCAGTGCATCAAAAACAAGATCTGATCAAAGTAACCCTGCCCTGCTTAATTTAGCTTTCATCTTATCCATATCATCCACAAACACCAGAATCTCTGCCACAACATCATAGAGCTCCGGCGGTATCGTATCCCCGATCTGCAGTTTTGAGAGTGTTTCGGCTAACTTATTATCCTGATAAAACGGTACATCATTTTCTTTTGCCTTTTCAATGATACGCTCTGCGACCTCGCCTTTTCCCGCTGCTAAAATCTTTGGTGCCGCATCCCCCGGCTCATATGCCACCGCTACTGCAGTTTTTTGTTTTTTCTCCTGTTCTTTGTTTTTTCCATCAAACCACATATCTGCCTCCTGCGCTGTCTATGCACGCACATCAAACGAATATCTGTGAAGCGTTCCTGCCTGTGGCATGTCCCGCTGCAGGAAATCTTCCACAAATTCAACCTTTTTTTCTTCTTTTGACATCGTAATGCTGCATCGGTACCCCTTCTGTGCCAGCCGTTTTTCCAACACCGGAAGATGTTTTTCGATCAGGTCATAGGACGCGTCATCCGCAATGTAAAAATTCGTCTTTACATTTTTATCTTTCATGCGTATGGAAACATCCGTGGAACCTAAGTTTTCAAGATCCAAATGTAAAAATGCAGTCAGTTCCGCTTCCGGATCATTCAGATTCTTTTTGTTTGTGTATACATACAGATCTCCCGATGCATTCTGCCCTGACAATTTGAGCGGAAGCTGTACATATGTGTAGACCTGGTTAATCTGATTCATAAATTCTATATTACTGCGGATATCTGCTGCCGTCTGTACAAAGGAATTCTGTGTGACTCCGGCAGCTTTCATCACATTTTCCATCTGTTTCATCTGGTGATCCAGCCGCTCATAAAGGTCGCTTACTTTTGATGCTTCTTTCAGCTGTTCCGGTTCAAGCAGCCACTGTTTTTCGGCACGGTTCTTTAAGATTGCAGCAAATTCCTTACTTCCAAACAGCCTTGTCATTCCGGCAAATCCATACTCCTGATTCTGTTTTAACGCATCACGAAGCGTATTCAGGAAATCTTCCGCCGTCATGGACTGCTTTAATGTCACTTCCGGTTCTGCCTGTGCAAGTTCAAATGCTTTCTTACCTGCATCGTCCCCCGACATTGTGTCCACAAATACATCTTCCTCTTCCTGCACTTCAAAAAGATCTGTATTTCCGGTGAGCGTCGGTATATTCTGCAATAAACGTTTTAAATGATCCAGACCGTTCTGGTCTAAGATCTGCTCTAAGGTGTCCGTCTGTCCCTGCACATTTTTGAAATCTGCGGCCGTATCCGCCTGTGTATTTTTCAAAACGTCCGCTGCATCTATGCCTGTCTGCATACTCTGCGCTGCATTTCCCGCGGTCTGCTCCCCCGCAATATTTTCTGCGTTTTCTGCCACACCGGCACTCTGTTCCTGCCCGGCTGCTCCCATTGAAATCAGGTCTTTCGTATTCTGCTGCTGTACCTGTTTCTGCACACCTTCTGCAGCAGCACCATTTTTGCTCTGCTGCACTGCCGCTTCCATCTCTATATTCTCACCGGCATTTACCATCGTTCCTGTATCGTTCTGCTGCAATCCGTCCGTCGTCTGTGCCGGCGTTTCTCCCTCTCCGTTTAAAATGTCTAAAACCTTTCCATATAATTCAAAGGACTGTTCTTCTCCTAAATCTGCATCTCCTAAAAGACGTCCAAGCTGGTTCATTGCAAGATCCATCTCATCCACGATCGCATGCTGATCCACCATATAATTTTCAAACTGTGATGCCATTTCCGCACTGACCGGCAATCCGATCTTTGTCATAAGGACGGCTGTATTTACATTGACATTCGGATTGCTTCCAACGACTCTGCCCATGTCAAGGATGCTCTGTCTGCTGATCGACATCTGCTCTTTCATCATGGAATCCACCATTGTGATATTCCGCTCTGTTGCCGGAACTCCAGCCGCAGTCAGCGCATTTAATAAAATCGGATTATTGATATTGCCCGCCTGGACATAGGGACGGAGTGCGATCGTCGTCCCGTCATTCGAACGAACCTGAAAAAACATGGATTCACCCGGCTGAATGGACACTTTTCCATCCAGCCTCGCCGTGATCGTCTGCCCGTTTCCAAGTGCTAAAACAACCTTACCGTTTTTGACACTGTTAACCGTTCCCTCAAACGTGCTTCCCGGTTCTAATTCCTGCATGGACGACACAAGTTTCTGCGTTCCCTGCGCACTCATAAGCTCCTCTGTTCCATTTTTGACATTCTGGCTGTACTGCCCCAACATATCTCTGATCTGCATAACAAACCCTCATTCCAAAAAGTCTGACACTTTATTCCTCTATAAAATTATGGATAAAACTTCTGCGGTGGATCGGGGAAGGACCATATTTCTTCAATGCCGCAATATGCTCTGCCGAACCATACCCTTTATTTGACGCAAACCCGTATTCCGGCAGGATCTGATCATATTCTACCATCAGCCTGTCCCTTGTCACCTTTGCGATAATGCTCGCTGCACCAATCGAAATACTTTTTGCATCTCCTTTGATGATCGGTACCTGTGGAATGGTAACTTCCGGTATCGTCACCGCATCATTTAATAATATATCGGGTGCCGGTTCTAATTTGCTTATAGCCTCGCGCATCGCTTCATAGGTTGCCTGCAGAATATTGATCTCATCGATCCGCTGCGGGGATACCATTCCGATCCCTGCTGCAACCGCCTTCTCCATGATTTCATCATAGAGTTCTTCCCGCTTTGCTGCCGTAAGTTTCTTAGAATCATTGATATAAAGAATATCACAGTCTTTCGGCAGGATCACTGCCCCGGCAACAACAGGCCCGGCAAGCGGTCCTCTTCCCACTTCATCAATCCCACAGATATAGGTGTACTGACCATATTTTCGTTCGTATTCCTGCAGTTTCCAGATTCTTTTTCGTTCTTCCTCTAATTTCTGCAGTCTTTTTTTTGCCTGCTCTACAAGTTTTATGACACCACTTCTCTCATCTGACTCATATGCCATAATAAAAGAAGGCAGCATTGCTTCCGTTGCCGCCTTTAATTCCTCTTTGATCTGTCCTATTTTTCGTTCTTCCATCTCTGACACTTCCATTTCTGCTGTCTGTATTTTTTACAATAGACTACACCTTCCGCAGGCAAATCTATTGTCATGAGCCGTGTTTTAAAAAACCGATCTGATCAAACGGATAGATGCGAAGCCACGCACGTCCTATGATCCTTTCTCCCACAATCGGTCCCACTTCCGCCATACGGCTGTCCATGCTGTCGTTCCGGTTATCACCCAGCACAAAATATTCATCTGCTCCAAGCTGTATCCCGTCTTTTGCCAGTCCCGGATCCCGCATCACTTCTTTTCCATATGATTCCTGCAGATTTTCGCCATTGATATAGATAAATCCGTCCTCATCGATCCGCACATTTTCTCCGGGCAGTCCGATGATCCGCTTGATAAAATATCTGCCATCTTCCTGAGGAAACACAATGATATCAAACCTGTCCGGATCATGAAAACGATAGGACAATTTATCCACGATCAGATTATCTCCATCAGAAAGTGTCGGCTGCATGGAAACACCGTTTACAACCGTACGCTGCCCTACAAAATGAATGATCAAAAAAGTGATACACGCCACAAGTGCAAAATACAGAATGATTTCAAACACTGCCCTGATCTCTGTCTGTCTCATTCTGCACTGCCATCCTGTATCTTCGGACGTTCCAGTGTGATCTGTCCCAGTTTTCCACTCCGGAATTCGTCGATCAGAAGTGCTGCCGCCTTGCTGTAATCTAACTCTCCGCCCTTTGAGATACACTTTCTGTTTTCTGCGATCTGTCCTAAGATCACCGGCGGCTCTGCGTCCTCCTCCACACCGTAACGTTCCTTTAGTACGGTCGGATAATCGCTTAACAGTATTTTGATCAACTCTAATGATAATTCATCAATGTTTAAGATCTCATCCTTGATTGCACCGATCAGAGCTAAATAAAGACCAACTCTCTGATCTTCAAATTTTGGCCAGAGGATTCCAGGTGTATCTAACAGTTCCACATTCTTATTGAGCCGGATCCACTGTTTTCCTTTAGTCACACCCGGTTTATTTCCAGTCTTCGCACATGCCTTTCCAGCATAGGAATTGATAAATGTTGATTTGCCGACATTCGGAATACCTACAACCATTGCACGCACCGGACGATTTTTGATTCCTCTTTTCCGGTCACGCTCAATTTTCTCCTTACAGGCCTCCATCACAACATTTGTGACATCTTTCATTCCTGCCTTACTCCTTGCATCCAGACACACAACATAATAACCTTTTTCACGGAAAAAATCCGACCACTCACGGTTTCTTCCCGCATCCGACAGATCCGATTTATTCATCAGGATCAATCTTGCCTTATTTTTCCCAAGTTCATCAATATCCGGGTTACGGCTTGCAAGTGGTATTCTTGCATCCACCAGTTCAATCACTAAATCGATCAGTTTTATATCTTCCTGCATCTGACGTTTTGCTTTCGTCATATGTCCAGGGTACCATTGAAATTGCATATTTTTCTCCATTTCTATCAATATTTTTTTAACATCTGTATCTTTTTACAGAAATCCAATTTCCGAAAACGGTGCAATCCGAAACCAGGCTTTTCCTATAATATAATCTTTTTTGATATTTCCGATATTTGCATAACGGCTGTCCTCACTGTTATTGCGGTTATCTCCTAAAACAAAATATTCCTCTGCTCCAAGTGTGATCTCCTCCGCTGCCAGTCCCGCATCCTCAATGGATGCCACATCCGTCTCCTCATCAAACGCTTTTCCGTTGACATATACCGTTCCATTTTTGATCTGTACGGTATCTCCCGGAACACCTATAACACGCTTTACATAATAATGGGATTTTTCATTTCCATTTGGCAAAAATACGACAATATCATTCGTTTTCGGATCTGTCACTTTATAAACAAAACGTTTTACTAAAATCTGATCTCCGCCATTTAATGTCTTAGACATCGATTGTCCTACCACACTGGTTCTAAGTCCGATAAAATAAACAAACGTAAACGCAATGAGTAACGTGAGTGCTATTTCTACTGTCCACGACAAAACTTCTTTTACCACTGCAAAATTGATTTTCTTCTTCCGTCTTCCAAAGTTTAAACCACTTTTTCTTCGTCTTACCACGTCCGTTTTCCTTTCACAAAGATGTACCTATATACTTTATCACAAAATACTGCACTTCGTAAACCATATACATGGAGAATAAAAAACGCCCCGCTGTGTTTCCACCTGCAGGGCAGCTTTTTCATATTTTTTACTTAAATTTTTCCACCTGTTCTTCTAAAAACTCCGGTGTATCAAAATAGTCGATCTTCATCGCATGTTTTACTTCGGCGAGCGTCTTCTCAGCCTCATGTTTTGCTGTCTCGCTGCCTTTCTTTAAAATGTCATACACATCACCGATACGGTTTTCGTATTCTTTTCTGCGTGCACGGATCGGAGAAAGTTCTTCCTGCATAACATTGTTTAAGAATTTCTTCACCTTGACATCACCGAGACCACCGCGTGTATAGTGGTCTTTTAACTCCTGTAAGCAGGAATACTCCGGAAGATATTCTGCGAAATGTCCGTCATTACAGAACGCATCCAGATAGGTAAATACCGTGTTGCCCTCAAGATTACCCGGATCTTCGATACGGATATGATTTGGATCGGTATACATGGACATGATCTTTTTCTTGACATCTGCTTCCGGCTCGGAGAGATAGATGCAGTTGCCGAGTGATTTACTCATCTTCGCCTTTCCGTCGGTACCCGGAAGTCTCAAGCACGCCTTATTTTCCGGCAGCAAGATCTGCGGATCGGTCAGTGTCTCGCCGTATACGGCATTAAACTTGTGCACGATCTCCTTTGTCTGCTCAAGCATCGGCATCTGGTCTTCACCGACCGGAACTGTCGTTGCATGGAATGCAGTGATATCTGCCGCCTGACTGATCGGATAACAGAAAAATCCAACTGGGATGCTTGTCTCAAAGTTACGCATCTGAATCTCTGATTTCACGGTAGGATTGCGCTGTAATCTTGATACCGTAACGAGGTTCATATAATAAAATGTCAGCTCCGTCAATTCTGTTACATAAGACTGGATAAAGATATTAGACTTCGCCGGATCGATTCCTACGGAAAGATAATCGAGTGCCACTTCCATGATATTACTGCGCACTTTTGCAGGGTTGTCTGCATTGTCGGTAAGTGCCTGTGCATCTGCGATCATAATAAAGATCTTGTCATATTCACCGGAATTCTGAAGTTCAACTCTCCGCTTTAAAGAGCCTACATAATGTCCCACATGTAATTTGCCTGTCGGGCGGTCGCCCGTTAAAATAATTTTCTGTGCCATATTTTTTCCCCTGTCAAACATATTTCTGAGTCTATTATACACGTTTTGTTTCCGTGATTCAATTTATTCTTTTACATATGGGTAATCTCTGTCAGTCTTCCCTTAAAACACGGCTGATCTGAAGACGCGCCTGCTTTGCATCGACCGGTTTTAGCAGAAATCCATCTGCGCCTAACTGTTCTGCAAGTTCCTGATCCTCTTTCCTGTCACTCATAGTGAGTACGATCACCGGAATCTTTTGAAACACCCCGGACTCCTGCCTTCTCCGCAGCACCTCGAATCCATCCATCCCAGGCATCACAATATCCAAAAGTACTGCATCGATCTTCCAAGCACTGTGTTCTACCAGATCGAGACATTCCTGTCCGCCCGATGCCTCTGCCACATCATAGATATCTTTTAAATTTTCTTTTACAATCACTCTCTGAAGTTTTGAATCATCTGCAATCAATACTGTATATCTCACAATGTCACCTATGCATATTTTCTTCTGTATTTTCTTTTATTCTGCCATAGAATGACCTGTGGTTCAACTGTCCTTTTTTCCCAGTATTTTTATATGGAATAATCAAAAGACTGTCCGACTGCTTTTTCTTCTTTTGTCATCACGGAATCTGCCCTGCTTTCATAAATCACGTTATCTATTTTTTTCAGCAGTTCTTCCCAGGAGGAAGCGGAAACGGTCACTTTATCCGCATCCGATGTCTTTTCTGTATCTTTCGCCTTACCGGTACCATCTGTCTTTCCCTTCTTATCTGTCCGGTCCGCCTTTTTCTCCTCCGCACGTTTTTCCTGTGCTTCCCTCTGCGCTTTCTTTTTCTCTTTTGCCGCAGCTTCTTTTTTGTCCGCGATACGCTCTCTCTGGGATGCAAGAGATTTGTCCACAACCGCAAAAAATGATGCATTTCCGTGGTCATCAAAGGTCATTCCAAAAGAGCTTACCGAATCGGCTTTCGAGCCAAGACTATCTTTCATCTGATTTAGCCGGGAAGCTGCATTGTTTAAAATCCCCTCATATTTTGCACGATACTCCTCATCTTCCGCCATCTTTTCGATCTTGTCGGAATCGATTAAAACAAGAAGTTCCTTGGAACTCTGGTACATGCCTTTCTTGCTCTCCGCTTCCTCTTTTTTCTCCGGAGAGACAAGAATAAAATCCATATTAGAATATTTTGCTTTTAATTTTTCATAATACTTTTGGGCCTTATCGCTCAGGACCGGATCACCTATGGTTCTGCCGCTCACCTTGCTTTTCTTTGTGGTCTTGTCTGCCTCTTTTGTAACGTCGGCCTTTTTATTGCTGTCTGTTTTTTTGTTGTGTTCTGTGCGGTAAGAATAGTCCGCTGCATAAGAATTTAATGCACTGTTGCTGCTGATCTCACTCATATTTTTATCCTCCCTGAAAAATTTGTTTTCGCCTTCTAATTCCATTTATCCGGCAGTTTTTGTTTCTATTATGGTTATCGGCTCATTTTGGGATTAATTTATACAGATACATACTTGACTTTTCAGGAAGAACAGATACACTTTATAACAGCAAATTACATGACATTATTCAGAAAGAAGTGTTTACAAATGATGCAGAACCAGATACAAAAAAACCATATGGATATTCCCTGGCACCAGTTTACGGGATCGGATAAATCACTCCCGATCACCCAGACAGGACTGACTGAAAAAGCTTCAGTGATCGGTCGTACCGGTCTTATGATGCTCTCCTGCGGTACCGGAGCATGGCGTGTGCGCAGTTCCATGAACAGTCTTGCCACTCTGCTCGGTGTTACCTGTACCGCTGACATTGGACTGATGTCGATCGAATATACCTGCTTTGACGGAACCGACTGTTACTCGCAGTCTCTCTGCCTGACAAATACCGGTGTCAATACTTCAAAATTAAACCGGCTGGAACGCTTCGTCAATGATTTTGACCATGAATGCTGCACAATGTCCGGCGAACAGATCCATACTTATTTAGACCAGATTGAACAGATCCATGGGCTTTACTCCCCATTTGCACTTGGATGTGCATCAGCGCTTGCATGCAGCGCATTTACATTTTTACTCGGCGGCGGACCTATTGAAATGCTCTGTGCCTTCTTTGGTGCCGGCATTGGAAATTATCTGCGGTGCAAACTGACAAAACATCATTTTACACTGTTTCTCTGCATTGCAGCATCCGTCTCAAGTGCCTGTCTGGTTTATGCCGGACTGTTAAAAATTGCAGAGCTGCTGTGGGGAATCTCTATTCAGCATGAAGCAGGTTATATCTGTGCCATGCTCTTTATCATTCCCGGTTTTCCATTTATCACCAGCGGAATCGACCTCGCAAAACTTGATATGCGCTCCGGTCTTGAGCGTCTCGCCTACGCACTGATCATTATTGCCGTCGCCACTATGTTTGCCTGGATGGTAGCCCTTTTACTTCATTTGCAGCCTGTAGATTTTCTTCCTTTAAACCTTACTCTGACAGAAAAGATCATCTTCCGTCTGCTTGCAAGTTTCTGCGGCGTATTCGGATTTTCAATCATGTTTAACAGTCCCAGACAGCTTGCAGCAGCCGCAGCCGTGATCGGCGCCATTGCAAATACATTCCGGTTAGAACTTGTGGATCTTCTCGGAACACCTTCCGCGGCCGCTGCATTTTTAGGTGCACTGACCGCTGGACTGCTCGCATCCCTTTTAAAAAACCATGTCGGTTATCCAAGGATTGCGATCACCGTTCCATCTATCGTTATCATGGTTCCCGGATTATACCTGTACCGCGCGATCTATAATCTCGGCATCATGTCTTTGGATGCATCGGCCTCCTGGTTTGCCTCTGCGATCCTTATCATCGTATGCCTGCCTCTCGGACTGATCTTTGCAAGAATACTGACCGATAAGATGTTCCGGTACTGTACCTGATATTTTATTCTTTCAATAAATATTCATCTCTCTTTGCTCCTGTGGAAACAAGGTAAATGGAATGTCCGATCAGTTCCTCGATCCTCTCGATATACTTCTTTGCATTTTCCGGAAGATCATTCCAGTTTCTGCAGGATGAGATGTCGCAGTTCCAACCATCTAACATCTCAACCTCCGGTTTTGCAGCATCAAGCAATACATTCGTCGGGAAATCCGTGATGAGCTTTCCGTTCACACGGTATCCCGTGATAACGGGGATCTTTTCAAAGCTGCTCAATACATCCAGTTTGGTCAGGGCAATATCTCCTGCATTCTGACACTGCAGTCCATATCTGCTTGCAACTGCATCAAACGGCCCGACTCTTCTTGGACGTCCGGTTGCAGCCCCAAATTCATTACCCGCTTTTCTCAATTTATCATTCCATTCCTCACCGGCAGCCTTCTCTGCAGCAAACGGGCCCTCGCCGACGCATGTGGAATATGCCTTCATGACACCTACGACACGCTCCGGTTTTCTTTTTGGAATACCCGCACCGATCGTTGCATAGGCTGCGATCGTACTAGAGCTTGATGTGTAAGGATAAATTCCGTAATCAATATCACGCAATGCGCCAAGCTGTGCCTCAAAGAGGATATCTTTGCCTTCTGCGGCTGCCTTTTCCAACAGCACCCCCGTATCGGTAATATACGGCTTTAAAAATTCTGCCTGTCCCTTGCACCAGTCCATGACCTCTTCCACTGAGAGCGGTTTCTGACCATATACCTTTTCAAGGATCAGATTTTTACTCTCCACGATCATTGCGATCCGTTTTTTGATCACTTCCGAATCCAGATATAAAAGGTCTCCCATCCGAAGCGTTTTCTTCATATATTTATCGCCATAGGCATAGGCGATTCCTCTTTTTGTGGAGCCAAATGCCTCCCCGGTCTTAGAGAGTCTCTCCTCCTCTAAAACGTCCTGTCTGACATGGAATGGCATGCAGACGGTTGCTTTTTCCGATATCTTTAAATTTTCCGGACTGATTTTTACATTCATGTAACGCATCATCTCGATCTCATGTCTTAAGTGATCCGGATCAATGACCATTCCGTTTCCAAGTACACAGACAACCTCCGGATGCAGAATACCGGACGGCAGCAGATTCAAAACAAATTTACCTTTATCTGTCACTACGGTATGTCCTGCATTGTTTCCTCCCTGATAACGAACCACATAATCGGCGTGATCACTTAATAAATCTACGACACGTCCTTTTCCTTCATCGCCCCAGTTAATACCCGTTACTGCTGTTAACATAAATATTCACACTCCTTTTATGCTTGTGCATGTACAATCTTATCTACTGTATCAATACTCTTTTCCAACCGTTCCGAAAAACGGTGGATCGGTAAAAATACGCCCAGTTCATCAAACCTCTGACCTTCATCTTCCAAAGAATCCTGTCCGTAATAAACAAAGGAACGCGGCAGGTCCTTTTGCAGTTTCATCATGATATCCCACACTGCTGCATAAGCCTGTGCTTCCGTCCTCTGCTGTTTTACCGTATCCGGCAGTTCATAGACAAGCAAAAGACCGATGTGCTCACCCATCTTATATTCCATCACATCCATCGTATCCGCATCATAGCTGTGACGCTTGCGGTATCCGTATGCAAGATACATCTTTACACCTTTCTCTTTCCGGAATACCTTTTTAAACCGGTTATAATCTTTTTCACTCACATGGATCTCCTTTGTCTGGATCAGATTTCCATCCTCGTCCGTGAGCAGATACGGATTGACCTGTCCGTCCGCATTAAAGCGGAACGGTGCCAAAAATGAGTTGCGCAGTAAGTCAAACATGCTGTTTTTACAGACTGCCATCAAAAATGCTGTCAGATCCCGGTTTTTATAGGCATCAAACAATGCCTTAGCAAACTGTTCCGGTGGAAGATATCCTCCCACCAGTTCAAGATCCGAATCAATTTCTCCATAAAAAGTCTGCATCAGACGCTCACAGGCTTCCGGATCTTTCAAGATTTTATCAAACAACAGATCTGCTTTTTCTTCTCTTGGAAATATTGTCTCCATCCTTTTTCCCTCCATTATCTAATCTTTTCTAAGAACATCAGCAGAAAACTGATCAACAGAAGTCCACCGGATATCCAGATCACATGAAACCCGTACCTCACAGACAGATTTCCTCCGATTCCCGCACCAACCGCAAAGAATAAAATGATTCCAAAATAGTAAAGTGCCTGTCTGATCTGTTCCGGTCTTTTTTCCCTGAGATACAGTGAAAACGCTGCCGTCCCACTCCGCAGATTTCCGATGCACATTGTGCTCGCGTAGGAATATCCGCCGACTTTCCGGAATGTCTGCACCTGCATGGCACAGGAAAAAGAAACTAACACGGTTGCTGCCATATTAAGATTCTCCGGAAGAAATCCCACAAACACCAGGATTGCCATCTCACAGAGTAATACTGACTGTCTCCAGTGCAGCTTTCTCGCATACTTAAAACTTCCCTGTATCCTCTCTGCCACAAACACACCGACTGCAAATGCGAGCAATGGGAACAGATAACGCAATCCCTCACTCCACTCTCCCATCATAAAATGCTGACTCATGAGTACCACGTTTCCGGTCTGTGCATTCGAAAACACGCCATCTCTCGTAAAATAAGTGTATGCATCCTGGAACCCACCGGACAGTGCCAGAAACACACTCGTGATAAACGCCTCCGACATCTGCACTTTCGTACTCCTTGGCTCATTTTGATTCAAAGCCAATGTTCTCACCTCTTATTCCCGTTTTTTCTCATTGATTTCTTACATCGACTGTATTATAGTATCCCTGTTATCAGATGTAAAAAGTATTATTGATATATCCATCATATGATTTTTATATAATAAATAAAAGGAGATAAAACACCGCATGATCACTTACGACTATTACCGTATTTTCTACTATGTTGCACAGTATAAAAGTTTTACCAGAGCTGCAGAGGCACTGCACAATAACCAGCCAAATATCACAAGGTGCATGAATAATCTGGAATCGGAATTAAACTGTACACTGTTTTTGCGCTCTAACAAGGGGATAACGCTGACTCCCGAAGGAAAAAGATTATATGAACATGTTGCGATTGCCTATGAGCAGCTGTCGCTTGGGGAAGATGAGATCCGTCAGAATAGGGATCTCGAAAATGGACTGGTTTCCATCGGAGCCAGTGAAAATGCGCTGCGCCTGCTATTGCTTCCGGTATTAGAACGTTTTCACGAACAATATCCACATGTGCGCATCCGTATTTTCAATCACTCCACACCACAGGCAATTTTAGCATTAGAGAGCAAGGTCGTCGATTTTGCAGCAGTCACCTCACCACTTACCATCCAAAAGCCACTGCACAAAACACACCTTGCCTCCTACCGCGAAATTCTGATCGGAGGAACAAAATATAAAGAACTGGCTTCACAGATCCGAAGCTTAAATGATCTTTCCGGAATACCGGTTATAGGGCTTGCCGACGGCACCGGGACCAGAGAATTGTATCACCGTTATTTCTTAAGTCATGGTCTGATGTTCGCACCTGATATGGAGGCTGCCACCACCGACCAGATCCTTCCTATGATCACACACAATCTCGGTATCGGTTTTTACCCGGAGGAGCTCGCTGCAGAGGCGATCGCACGCGGCAGCGCCTACGCGATCCGTCTCGTCGAACCCATACCGGAACGTGAAATCTGTTTAGTCACAAACAGCAGCACCCAGATGAGTGCTGCTGTCCGCAAAGTAATTTCTTTTCTTTAAACCATTATCGGTCTTCCCTGAAGTACGCTTCTCCAAGGCTTGCCGGCGGCTGGTTTTCCTGTTTATTTCGTTTACTTGTGATCACAAGTACAATGATCGTCACCACATAAGGAAGCATCTTGCAGAGTTCCTGTGTTGCACGGGTCAGTCCCGGCAGATAGATATATAAAATATAAAGTCCACCAAACAGGAATGATCCCCAGATTGCATGATCCGGATTCCAGAGTGCTAAAATAACCAGTGCGATTGCCAGCCATCCACGGTCACCAAATCCGTTGTTAGACCAGGTTCCTCCGAGATATTCCATGACAAAATAAAGTCCTCCAAGACCTGCGATTGCTGCTCCTGTCACAGTTGCAATGTATTTGTATTTTGATACATTGATACCTGCAGCATCTGCAGTCGCCGGGCTCTCCCCGACTGCGCGTAAGTTTAAGCCGCGTCTGGTCTTTTTCAGGAAATAAGTCATACATACGGCAAGGATCACGGATAAATAGGTCAGAAAACCATAGGAAAATAATAAATCTCCGATCACAGGGATTGCAGAAAGTCCCGGTATTTTTGCACGAAACGCTGCCGCCGTAGTCTGTACGGAAATCTGTCCGACACCTCCGGCAAGTTTTGAAATAGAACCGCCGAAGAAGTTACCAAAACCTACTCCAAACGTTGTTAAAGCCAGACCAACAACATTCTGATTTGCACGCAGTGTGATCGTCAGGAAACTGTAGATCAGCCCACCTAATGCAGACACGATCAGTGTTGCCAGAAATGCAATCAACAGTCCAACAAATCCATTCGGGTTTTCTTTGCCATTTTCATAAAAGAATGCCCCCATCAGACCGGAAATACCGCCCATATACATGATACCCGGGATTCCAAGATTTAAGTTACCGGATTTTTCCGTTACAATTTCTCCGGTCGCACCAAATAAAATCGCAACACCCTGTCCGATTGCTTTTTGTATGAATGTCATAAGCAGATTCATTTATTTTCCCTCCTTATGGTTCTTTTTCCATTCCAGCTTGTAATTGATGAAGAACTCACAGCCGATTAAGAAAAACAGTAAAATACCGGTAATGATATCCGACGCATTCTCATTTAAACCAAACTGGGAAGCGATCTGGATGGATCCCTGCTGCATAAATACCAGAAATGCAGATACTAAGATCATTGCAAACGGATTAAATTTAGACATCCACGCAACAATGATGGCGGTAAATCCACGTCCACCGGCCGTACTTGTGGAGATCGTATGGCTCGCTCCACTGACGATCAGACAGCCTGCAATTCCGCAGATCGCACCGGAGAGCATCATCGTGCGGATGATTACTTTTTTTACATTGATACCGGCATAGCGCGCAGTATTCTGGCTCTCGCCGACAACTGCGATCTCATATCCCTGTTTGCTGTATTTCATGTATACATACATGCCGAGTGTGATGATCAGAACAACGATCACGTTCAGTCCATACATATTTCCAAAAATGGATGGGAACCATCCTTTCTGTCCAGCTGCATTGATGATGCCGACCGTGTTAGAACCGGACGGATTCTCCCAGAATACGATGGCAAATGTGACAAGCTGCATTGCCACATAATTGAGCATCAGCGTAAACAGTGTCTCATTCGTATTGAAATATGCCTTAAACACTGCCGGGATCAGTCCCCAGATCAGACCTGCCGCTGCACTGGCAACAAAGATCAGTATCAAAAGCAGCCAGTTTGGCATTGCATCCCCTGCATAGATCATCAGTGCTGCAGTTGCCATACCTCCCATTAAGATCTGTCCCTCAGCTCCAATGTTCCAGAATTTCATTTTAAATGCCGGTGTCAGTCCGATCGCAATACATAAAAGCACCAATGTCTCTCGGATCGTTACCCACACACGACGGCTGCTTCCTACCGCACCGTCTATAATACCAAGATATACCTGGATCGGATTCTGTTTTGTGATTGCAACGATCACAAGTCCCGCAACGATCAGTGATAATGCAACGGCTGCAAGCCGGATTCCCCATGCTTTTGCTGTGCTGATCGTATCGCGTTTTATCATACGAACTGCCGGTTCTTTTACTTCTTTACTCATTTGCCTGTTTCTCCTCTCCCGAACCTGTCATCAAAAGTCCAAGTTTTTCTTTTGTGGTACTTCTAGCATCCACAATACCGGAAACTCTTCCGCCATTTAACACAAGGATCCTGTCACACAGCTCTAAAAGCACATCTAAGTCCTCGCCGACACAGATGACTGCAACTCCCTTTTTCTTCTGGTCGTTTAGCAGATTATAGATCGTATAGGAAGAGTTGATATCAAGCCCACGCACCGGATATGCCACCATCAGCACGTTTGGATTGCTTGCGATCTCACGTCCAACAAGGATCTTCTGTACATTTCCACCGGAAAGGCGGCTGACCGGAGTCTCAACTCCCGGCGTCACGACTTCAAGCTTGTCCACGATTTCCTGCGCAAGCTGCTTTGGTGCCTTACGGTCTGCAAAGAAATGTTTTCCTTCCTTGTAACTGCGGATCATCATATTATCCGTCAGATCCATGGAACCGACTAATCCCATTCCGAGACGGTCCTCCGGGACAAAGGATAAGGCGATACCAAGTTTTTTGATATCCTCCGCCTTCATATCGGAGATCTTTTCGACTTTTCCCTCTGGTGACTCATAAAGGATCTCACCACTCTCGATCGGCTGCAAACCAGCCACAGACTCTAAAAGTTCTTTCTGTCCGCTTCCGGAAATGCCTGCGATACCAAGAATTTCGCCGCTGTATGCGGTAAAGGAAGCCTCTTTTAATACTTTTAAACCTTCCTTGTTCCGGCATGTCACACCGCGCATCTCAATTCGTTTTTTTGCATTTTCCGGTTCGGTACGGTTGATATCAAGCGTTACTTTTTCACCGACCATCATCTCAGTTAGAGACTCTACCGTTGCACCTTTTGTCTCCACCGTATCTATGTACTTTCCTTTTCGAAGCACTGCCACACGGTCAGAAAGCTCTAATACTTCGTTTAACTTGTGTGTGATGATGATGATGGATTTTCCTGCGGCACGCATGTTGCGCAATACCGCAAATAATTTTTCAGTCTCCTGCGGTGTTAAAACGGCAGTCGGCTCATCTAAGATCAGAATATCCGCGCCACGGTATAAAACCTTTACGATCTCAACGGTCTGTTTCTGAGAAACGGACATATCATAAATTTTCTGGGATGGATTTAAATCAAAACCATAGCGGTCTGTCAGTTCTTTGACTTCTTTTTCCACCTGTTTTAAATTCAGGCGTTCTTTTCCCGGCAGACCTAAAATAATATTCTCGGCGGCTGTCAGGATATTGATCAGCTTGAAATGCTGATGAATCATTCCAATTCCGAGTTCGAAGGAATCTTTCGGGGACCGGATCGTCACGGTTTTCCCATTCACACGGATTTCTCCCTCATCCGGGAAATAAATACCGGAGAGCATGTTCATCAGCGTAGTCTTTCCACTACCATTCTCTCCTAATATAGAAAGGATCTCTCCCTTTCTCACTGTCAGATTTACATTGTCATTTGCGACAACCTCTCCAAAACGTTTGGTGACCCCCAAAAGTTCAATCGCATTTACCGGTTCCACAAACAGTCCTCCTTTAACGTAAACTGCGGAACTGTGATAAAAGGTCTGTCCTTTCACAGTTCCGCTTATTTATGATACAAAAAGCATTCATTCAGACATGCTCTTTTGCATTATGGCAGAATTATATTCTGCTAAAAATCTTAATCAATCATTCTGCACCGCAGATGCTCTTAGTTGGTCACAGAAGTGATACCATCAATAATGATATCGAAAGATGGAGCAGATGCCAGCTCAGACTCATGATAGTATCCGTCTGATACATAATCTGCATATTTTGCATAATCGCCACCTTCTGCGATCAGGTCTTCTAAGGAAGAACCATTTACAGTAAATGCGGATGTATCGAATACATGAAGTGATCCGTCTTTGATTGCATTTTCAACTTCTGTTACTTTTGCGTCTGTTCCCTCTGCTGCAACTGCCTCGTTGATCGGTGTAATGTCAACTGCACCTTCTGCAAATCCCTGACACCAGTCAGTCTCGATTGCTGTTCCGTCTAATACACACTGTACTGCATGTGTATAGTAAACACCCCAGTTATTTGTCGGAGAAGTAAGTGCTGCATCCGGAGCAACAGTTGTCATATCAACGTTGTAGCCGACACATGGAACTTTCTTATCCTCACAGGTACTTGGAGCACCAGTGGTATCTGCATGCTGGCTGATCAGGACACATCCGTCATCGATCAGTTTTGCTGCTACCTCTGCCTCACCGGACATATCTGCCCAGCTGTTTGTATACTGTACTTCCATAGTTGCAGAAGGACACTGGCTCTTTGCTCCTAAATAGAAAGAAGTAAATCCGGAAATAACCTCTGCATACGGGAATGCACCAACATAACCGATCTTAGCTGTATCCTCTGTGATGGTTCCGTCTGCGATCATCCCGTTTAATTTCATACCCGCAACAACGCCGGAAACATAACGTGCTTCGTATATAGAATCAAAATAGTTGTGCATATTGGAAAGTCCGGAAGATGCTGCCTGATATCCGGTTGCATGGCAGAACTGAACCTCCGGGTACTCTGCTGCTGCCTGAAGCAGGTAGCTCTCATGTCCAAAGCTTGTACCGAAAATAATGTTACATCCCTGATCTGCTAAATCAACTGCTGCATCATAAGCAGATTCATCTTCCGGGATCAGAGTTTTCTCTACGACCTGATCCTCAGATAATCCGAGATTGCTCATCATCTGATCGATACCAGCCATATGTGCTGCTGTATATCCCTCGTTCTCATCACCAATGTAGATCACACCTACCTTGATATCCGATGCTGATTTTGCTTCGCCGGCTGCTGCACTGCTCTCTGTCGCAGCTACAGTATTGTCTGCAGCACTGTTATCTGCTGCATTGCCTGCTGATGCATTGTCTGCAGCTCCATTTGAACCACATCCTGCCAGCATGGAAACGGTAAGTCCCATTGTCAATAATACGCTTAATGCTTTCTTCATTTTTTCATCCTCCTGTATCACTACTTGATAGAAATACATGAGTAAATTTAGCATAGAGAATTTTTTCCGTCAATGCAATTTTCGTCGTATTTCCCGGAAAATTCAATTTTTAACGCAAAATTTTTTCATTTATAAGCGGAGGTTATTTTTATCATTCCACAAACTTATGGTTCCCAGCTTAACGAAACATTTTTATAATCCCTCTGTCATTCAACTGTTTCAGAAATGAAACCAGAAGCGGTACTACAAACAGACCGATGATTCCAAAAAATTTTAAACCGATCAGCATACATGGCAGCATGATCACCGGCGATAACCCCATCTGTTTTCCCACCAGTTTCGGCTCGATCAGATTCCGCACGACTGTTATTACAAGGTAAAGCGCGAACACACCGACTCCGGTAGAGATCCTTCCCGATGCGAAGGCGAGTACCGCCCACGGGATCAGCACTGTACCGGTTCCAAGCACCGGAAGGATATCAAGTACCGCAATAATAAATGCAATGGCAAATGCATTTTTGATTCCAAGCAAAAACAGACCTGCCACAAGTTCCGCAAACGTGATCCCGAAGATCAGACAATAAGAGATAATGCATTTTCCCATCGTCCCTGTCACATAATTTTTTCCATCCCGGAACGCACGCTGGTATTCCGCCGGAATCTGCCGCTTTAAAAATGCCATGATCTGTGGAAATTCCAGTTCCATAAATACCGTTGCGATCACTGTGATCAGAAGTTTCATAAAAAATCCCGGTATTCCTGCTGCCATCCCGGATACCCCGTCGATGACACCATCCGAGATCCCCGACATCAGTTTTCCTGCATTTTTCAGTGTCTGTGCTGACTCCGCACCGACATCCTGCAATCCTTGCGTTTTTTCAGTCTGCCCTACCGGATAAAACACAACTGACAAACGTTCCACCCACTGATAAAAACGCTGCATAACAGGCACAACCGTATCCGAAAAAAAGACAGACAGCTCCCGCGTCAGATCATAGATCAGCCTCACCAGATAACTTCCTGCAAAATAAAGGACGGCTGCCAGAAGTATATAAAAGAAAAGAACCGTTGTAACCGCCACGATTCCTCTTTTGATATGTGTTCTCTCCGTAATGAACTTTACTGCTCCAGCCAATAGTGCCGCCACTGCAAAGGCTGCCAGAAACGGGAAAAGCACAGATCCCGCCGCTTTTAATACTACCCATAAGATCACAAGCCACACTGCTCCAAATGCAAAGCTGATCAGAAATTCCTTCTGACGTCTCAACCGTTCTTCCCTGTTCATCGCCCACCCTTTTCCTTTACTGCTGCCTTATTGATCTTTTATTACTATATCCGTTTTGGATGGGATCTATGCCATGTGTACTTTTAATTTGTATTTTCCTGTGCCGCAAAAATCTTACTGCAGAATGCGTCATATTCGTCATTCGAAACTTCTTTTCCATTCCAGAAATATTTCATTCCAGAATCCGGATCATTTTCATCTATGAGTTCTTCACCAAAGTTCATTTCTGCAGCCAGGTTATCCGCTCCTTCATACTTTTCCATATGATAGGTTTCATATCCTGCATTCATGTCATTGCTGTACATAATCCATACATCTCCATTGTAATAAGTATAGGAAAGTACAATCGCACTGCCGTCTCCTCTGGCAAATTCGTATACCTTATCATCACGGCAATCTAAATATATTCCGCCATAAGGACCACAGATAACCAGTTCATTTTCTCCGTCATTATCAAGATCGACTCTCTCCCCTATCAAATACAACTCCTCTCCCTGTGAATCCTTATTTAGATCAGAAATATTCCATGCAGATGACGGATCTGCGGTATCAACTGCGTCTACTGAACCATCGATAAATGCATCCAATAGTTCTTCTGAGGTCATTTTGTTTTTATAAGCGTTATATACCATATCTGTCTGTACATCATTCTGCGTTGTCTCCTCTGAAATTTCTGTTTTATTACCACAAGCAGTTAATGACATAACAATTAAGATACCTATTAAACCAACAACATTCTTCTTCAAATTTTTTCCCCCTAAAATCAAACTAAAAACTTCTTTTCCGAAAACATTTTATATTCTTCATTTTTTTAGAAGTTTCGTGTAAAAAATACCCACAGCACACCATTTATGGTATTCTGTGGGTATTTTACTATCTTTTGCTGTGCTATGCATGCCATATGGAACTTTTTTTATTCTTCTAATTTTAAGATATAAATACAGTTTGGCTTATCAACCTTGACCGGCGCACCGTTCTGCAGAGAGAAACCTTTCTCATAATTGATCGTATAAGATACGATATCATTGGATGTATTATTTATAGTAAGATAATGTTTCTCATCCGGATAAATTGCTAACATCTTCGGATAATCACTGTCTACCTTTGTGCGGAATTCCTGTGTCAGCATACCTGTATCCGGATCGATCTCATATGCTACGACCGTATTTACTCCGGCATTGGAAGCAAACAGATACTTTCCGCTCTTGCTGATCTCCATACCGGATGCAGCACAGATGTCTTCCTCTTTCCTGCCCTGTGTTGTGATCGTCTGGATCTTATCAAACTGTGGCTGGTCATTCTCAACGCTATACTTATACACCTCGATCTCATGTGTCAGTTCATACAGGATATACGCATATTTTCCATCTCTGGAAAAACGGATCATTCTCGGCGCAGACTCAAGCGGTCCACGAATGATATCCACCAGTTTTAATTTACCATAAGTATAATCCACACGATAGATCTTAACCTGATCTAATCCGTTATCAACTGCACACAAAAACTTCTGATCCGGTGTCAGTTTTACACAGTCAACATGTGGTGTGTTGGTACGTCTGTCGCTTCCGCGCGCCATACCTATATGGAAAATACCATCTGCGATAGCTCCGATGCTTCCATCTTTTTCAAGATGCATCATCGTCACACGTCCGTCATGATGTCCACCAACGAAAAGATAACGATTCTCATCATCCACTTCCACATAGCATCCTCTCATGCCGCCAATCCACTGTTTATTCACAGCCTCAAGATCTCCATCCGGAAGAACCTTAAATGCTTCCACACCTTCATCAGCAATCGAATAAAGGAACTTTCTATCCTTTGAAACAACAAGATCTGACGGGTTATTGATTGGTACTACTTTACGTTCTTTCATACTGCCATTTGCCACATCCACATCATAAATATGGATTCCGACACTGTTTTCATGAGTATATGTACCTACATAAGCCACATATTTTTCCTTTTTCATACTTTTATCCTCCTTATTTTTCGGGGCAGAGTATTTTCCTCCCTACTCTTTTCTTCGTAAAATATCATACTTCTCAAGCGGATGCCCCAGATCAATATATAAAACCTGTTTTGGATGCGGTGCTGATTCCATATCTGCTCCATCCTCATCCACAATCCGTTTCACAGTCACCGTCAGATTTTCTCCATCCGGCTTCATAATCTCAATCTCTTCACCAACCGAAAACTTATTGCGCTGTTCGATCCGGTAAAGTCCTTCTTCATTCTGCTCTCCAACAATTCCCAAATATGTGTACTCTTTTAAATAGGTGTTATTGTCGTAAATCTGTGCTTCATCTGAAGGCTTTCCAAAGAAAAATCCGGTTGTAAACTGGCGGTAGGTACAGTTGGATATCTGATCTAAATACCATGGCAGATTCTTTTTGTAAAGCTCCGGTGACACTTTGTAGTCATCGATCGCCTTGCGGTAAGTTCTTGCCACAGTCGCAACATATAGTGCTGTTTTCATTCTACCCTCTATTTTAAAACTGTCAATACCTGATTCCATTAATTCCGGTATGTGTTCGATCATACAAAGATCTTTGGAGTTAAAAATATAAGTTCCACGCTCATTCTCATAAACTGGCATATACTCGTTTGGTCTCGTTTCCTCCACGATGGAATATTTCCAGCGGCACGGATGTGTACATGCTCCCTGATTCGCATCACGTCCGGTAAAATAGTTAGATAACAGGCATCTTCCGGAATAAGAAATGCACATTGCACCGTGAATAAACGTCTCTATCTCAAGGTCATCCGGTATATTTGCACGAAGTTCTTTAATTTCATTTAAAGAAAGTTCACGGGCCGATACCACACGCTTTGCACCGAGTCCATACCAGAAACGGTATGTTTCGTAGTTGGTATTATTCGCCTGTGTACTGATATGGCGCTCAATATCCGGGCAGACTTCCTTTGCAATCATAAACACACCAGGATCTGCGATGATAAGTGCATCCGGTTTTTCTTCTTTTGCAAAGGAATCCAGCTCTTTGAAATATTCCCTTACACCCTCTAAATCGTCATTGTGGGCAAGGATATTTGCCGTCACATATACTTTCACCTCATGCTCGTGTGCAAAACGAATTCCCTCTCTCATTTCTTCCATGGAAAAATTTTTTGCTTTTGCACGAAGTCCAAATGCCTCGCCACCAATGTACACGGCATCTGCACCATAGATCACTGCAATTTTTAATACCTCAAGGCTGCTTGCCGGTATCAAAAGCTCCGGTCTTCTCATAACTTATCTATCCTTTCGCATCTTTTTCAGATACACCCTTTCTATTTTTTCCATGTGCTGACGGTCACTCCGTCACCGATCGGCAAAACCGCCGTGACAAGACGCTCGTCATGTGTCAGTTCATATAGATACTCCCTCATTCTCTTATGGATCGTGCGGTTTCTCCTCGTCACCGCAAAACGGGATTCTATGATATCTCCATCCTGCAGCACATTGTCAGAAACCAATGTTCCTTCGGAGCCAAGCAGTCTTAAAATATCCGGCATAAAATGAATATACTGTCCCTTTGCGGCATCCATAAAAATGAAATCATAAGATTCCGTCAGTGTCGGAAGGATCTGCGCTGCATCTCCTTCTAACAGCATAATCTGTTTTTCTTTCCCTGCACGTATAAAATTCTCTTTTGCAATTGGAATTCTCTTTTCATAATTCTCAATCGTTGTAATCTCACACGGCACCGGATCATATTCCGCCATCAAAATGGCAGAAAATCCGACTGCGGTCCCCACTTCAAGGATCCGCATCGGACGTTTCATTGCAAGAAGCAGCTTTAAAAACTGCTGCATCTCTTTCCTTATGATCGGCACATAACTATCTAGTGCTTCCTGTTCTATCTGATCTAAAATACTGGTATTCCCCGTATCAAGCGAATTGATATAGGTGACCAGACGTTCATCTACTATCACTCGACTGCTCCTGCCTGTTCATTTTCATCTGTGTTCTGACCTTCTTCTCCGGCATCATCCGCCCCGGTATCATCCGAAGATGTTCCGTCCGATGAATCCAGATCTGTTCTTTGTTCTGTGCTCTCTGTGCTTTCCGTACTCTCCTCAGATTCTGCCGCCATAACCACCATCATATCTTTCGCTGTCATGGATGTATTTAACGTGTAGGTTCCTGTTTTTAACTTTCCATGATACGCTGACATACGAAGCTGTACATAAAACAGATTCGCATCGCGGATCAGCCCCTCTTTCTTTAACAGCTTACCAATCTGATATTCCGACAGATCTCCCGTCACATCTACGGTCACATCGGTTCCAGGTTTTTCTTCCACCGGTCCTTCGGTAAACACCCGATAGCCGAAATCATAGCAAAAACTGCCCAGCTTTATCAAACCGATCACAACAAGTAACATGACCAGAATCGAAAAACTGATGCTGACAAATTTTAATACCAGTTTATTCAGCTTCATATGAAATCCTCCAGACTATTCCTCAAATCCAACTTCAAAATCCAGTTCTTCGATCAGCGTCCAGTTGACCTTCTGCACCACACGGCAAAAAGCATTTTCTGCTGCAAGATATTCTGCGACAAGTGGATTTTTCCGAAACTCACGGTATTCCTGTTCCATCTTATCCGTCGCATCATAAAGATCCACATTTCCATCACTGTTCTGTAACAGATAATTTTTGTGGCGGAATGCGTGGATCTGCTGCTCTAACTGCGGCTGATTGTGCACTCTGTTTTTGATATCCTGATATCTGATATATTCCTCGCTGAATTTGATTGCATCCACCAGTTCCTGCATGGCTTCATCCATTCTGCTCATGATACATCTGTCCTTCCTACACTTCCATAATGATCGGCATGATCATCGGTCTGCGCTTTGTCTCTTTCCACACGAAATCACCTAAAGAATCCTTGATCTCATTTTTGATCTTGCCCCAGTCGGTGATTCCTTTATCCATACAATACTGCATCTTATCTTCAAGCAGATGCTTTGCATCCTCCATCAGACTCTCTGCACCTCTGACATAAACAAATCCACGGGATACGATATCCGGTCCCGCAAGCACCTGTCCGGAACCGCTCTCTAATGTCAGAACGACAATGATGATTCCATCTTCCGCAAGATGCTGTCTGTCGCGGAGTACGATGTTGCCGACATCACCGACACCGAGTCCGTCGACCATGATATCACCTACATGGACTCTTCCTGTCACTTCTGCTTTTTCGTCATCTAATTCAAGCACATCACCAGAGGTCAGGATAAAGATATTGTCCTTGTTGATGCCAAGTTCTTCTGCCACTCTCGCCTGTGCCAAAAGATGACGGTACTCTCCATGCACCGGAACGGCATACTTCGGTTTTACCAGGGAGTAGATCAGTTTGATCTCTTCCTGACAGGCATGACCGGATACATGTACGTCCTGGAAAATAACGTTTGCACCCTTCATGGAAAGCTCATTGATAATACCGGAAACTGCCTTTTCATTTCCCGGGATCGGGTTGGAACTGAGCACGATCGTATCGTTAGGTTTGATCGTAACTTTTTTATGCATGCCACATGCCATACGGGACAATGCCGCCATGGACTCTCCCTGGCTTCCGGTCGTGATCATAACCGTTTTCTCATCCGGATAATTTTTCAGTTCTTCAATATCGATCAGCGTATTGTCCGGAATATTAATGTAGCCAAGCTCCGACGCAATGCCGATGATATTCACCATACTGCGTCCTTCCACGACAACTTTCCTGCCGTATTTATAAGCTGTATTAATGATCTGCTGCACACGGTCTACGTTGGACGCAAATGTTGCAATGATGATCCTCGTATTCTTGTAATCTGCAAAGATCTCATCAAAGGTCTTGCCGACTGTCTTTTCTGACATGGTAAATCCCTTGCGCTCTGCATTGGTACTGTCACATAACAGTGCAAGTACACCTTTTTTACCGATCTCACCAAAACGCTGTAAATCGATGGCATCTCCAAATACCGGTGTGTAATCCACCTTGAAGTCACCTGTGTGCACAACGATACCTGCCGGTGAATAAATGGCAAGCGCTGCTGCATCCTGAATACTGTGGTTCGTACGGATGAACTCCACGCGGAAACAGCCTAAATTGATATGCTGTCCGTATTTTACCACCTTGCGTTTCACTTTTGTCAGCATATTATGTTCTTTTAACTTATGTTCAATGATACCGATGGTAAGCTTTGTCGCATAAATCGGAACATTGATGTCCCTTAAGACATACGGAATCGCTCCGATATGATCCTCATGTCCGTGTGTAATGAAAAATCCCTTGACTTTATCAATATTATCTTTCAGATAAGTCACATCCGGGATGACAAGATCGATTCCATACATGTCATCTTCCGGGAAAGACAGACCACAGTCCACTACAATGATGCTGTCTTCGTACTCAAAAGCAGTAATATTCATTCCGATCTGCTCTAAGCCGCCAAGCGGAATGATCTTAAGTTTTGAAGTTTTTTCTTTTTTGTTCTCTTTTACACTGGTTCTCTTTTTTCGTTCCGGTCTCTCTGCTTTTTTTGAATCATTCTGGCTGATTCCTGCCTCCTTATTCTCTTTCATATTCAATGTCCGCATCCTCTATCAATTCTGAAAATATTTTACCTACTGCCGCAAGTTCCGTGTCGTCGTCTACCATCTCGCACACAACGTCATCGTCCTCTGTGGCGACCTCCTTCAAAATGTACGCATCACAGTCGCCATCTTCCTCTTCCGTGACAAAAAAATAACGCGTACCGTTTACCTGTGTCTCCTCCACAACAAAAAAATCAATACTCTCTTTTGTCTGTGGGTCCACAAATGTTACTTTTTCCATGTGCATCCTCCATGCATAACACAAAAACCGCATTCGAAAACCTGCGGCTTTTGTCAGAACCTGTTTACTTCTCTACGTGCATACTCCGATAATCCAGATATCCCTGCAAAATAAAGACTGCAGCAATCTCATCGACATATTTTTTGCGGTCTTCCCTGCGGATACCGGACTCCATCATGTGTTTATCTGCGGAAACGGTCGTCAGTCTCTCATCCCACAAAATAACTTCTAACCCTGTCCGTCTCTCTAACATCTCCTGAAACTCTTTTGTCTTTTCGCAACGCTCTCCCTCTGTGTTATTCATATTTTTCGGATAACCCAGAACAATACACTCCACCTGATATTCTGCGATAATCGCTTCGATCCTCGCCAAAGTCTGGCGCAGTTTATTAGGGGACTGGCGTCTTATGATCTCCAGTCCCTGCGCAGTTAATAAAAGCTCATCGCTGACTGCCACACCGACAGTCTTTGAGCCAAAATCCAAACCTAAAATCCGCATAAACTTCCTATTCCCAATGATTATTTTTGATATAAGCCTTTAAAACTTCTTCGACCAGTTCGTCACGTTCCACTTTCATGATCAGGCTTCTTGCATTATTATGACTGGTAATATATGTGGGATCTCCAGACATAATATATCCAACAATCTGATTCACTGGATTATAGCCTTTCTCGCTCAGTGCACGATACACAATCGTAAGCACGTCACCAACCTTTAACTCCGGCTCTTTCTCCACTCTGAAATATTGTGTATTATTGATATTCTGCATATTTTTCACGCCCTTATACCTGCTATAAAAAGCATTGCTAGTTTTTATTTTAATATAGTTTGTCCTAAAATTCAACCAAAAGATAAATATCGTCTTTTAATTTTCCTTTTATCTTTCCTGTCACGAACTGATTTGCCATGTTTTTTTCTGTTTCAAACGCCACTTTGACATACTCTTTTGTGTATCCGGTAAAATATGTTTTTCCATCCACCACAAGTTCTTCCTCTAACAGTGCCGTCTTTTCTTTTCCGACATAATAATTCCGGAATTCTTCAGACATTTTCTTTTCCAGTGACAGAAGAATATTGCTTCTCTCTGTCTTTTTCTGCTCCGGCACCTGATCCGGCATCACCGCCGCCTTCGTACCTTCACGCACCGAATATTTAAAAATGTGCATCTCATAAAAATGTATTTTTTTCAGATATTCTTCTGTAATTTTAAACTCTTCTTCCGTCTCTCCCGGAAAACCAACGATCACATCGGTCGTGATCGCAGGATGCGTAAAATATTTGCGCAGCAGATCACAGCCCGCCTCATATTCTGCCGTATCATATCTGCGGTTCATCCGCTTTAAGACACTGTCACAGCCACTCTGTAAGGACAGATGGAAATGCGGACAGATCTTTGTAAGCTCCGATAAACGTTTTGCGAAATCTTCCGTCACGATACGCGGTTCTAAACTTCCAAGACGGATACGCTCGATTCCTTCGATCTCATGTACATGTTCGATCAGGGAAAGTAAAGTTTCTCCGGTATCAACTCCATAAGAACTTAAATGGATTCCGGTTAACACCACTTCTTTATATCCGCTTTTTGCAAGCCCCTTTATCTCGTTTAATACATCTTCCATTTTGCGGCTTCTGACGCGTCCTCTTGCAAACGGAATGATGCAGTAACTGCAGAACTGGTTGCAGCCATCCTGCACCTTGATAAATGCACGCGTATGCTCTGCCGTTTTCTTTAAATGCAGTTCTTCATACTCCTGTTTTTCGTGATTGATATCAACAATCTGTGCCTGTTTTGTGTGTTCTTTTTCATACTCATTCAACAGTGTAACCAATTCATGCTTCTGGTTATTTCCGATCACGATATCAATACTTTCATCCACCAATGCCTGTGCCTCTTTTGTCTGCACATAACAGCCGGCTCCCACTACAATGGCATCCGGATTCATCTTTTTTGCACGGTGGAACATCTGTCTTGATTTACGGTCTGCCATATTGGTTACGGAACAGGTATTGATCACATATACGTCTGCAATTTCCGTAAAAGGAACAATCTCATAACCTGCATTTTCAAGGATCTGCTGCATAGCTTCCGTCTCATATGCATTTACTTTACACCCCAGATTGTGCAGTGCTGCTTTTTTCATTTTTTACCTCCATAATATCTATTTACTTGTTGACTTTTCCACGAAAAACCATTACTATAAAAATAACTTTAACAGCTAATTTTAAGGAGGTTTTTCATCATGAAAACAGTACAGATTTCTTTAAATTCTATCGACAAAGTGAAATCATTTGTCAATGCGATCACACAGTATGAGTATGATTTCGATTTAATCTCCGGTAGATACGTTATCGACGCAAAATCCATCATGGGTATCTTCAGCTTAGACTTATCCAAACCGATCGATTTAGCAATCCATGCTGAAGCTAATGTTGATGAGATTATGGAAACATTAAAACCATACTTAATCTAATCACAGATCAGATGTCATACCATTTACGGTGTCACATAGATGGAACATAAACCACAGGTTATATACCTGTGGTTTTTTGTTGTCCTTTTATTGTGGTGCCCTGATCAAAAGATGTATCGAAAAATAAACTGCCTGCATTTCTGACACATCTTTCGCCCCGGAACCCGTTTTCTACGCTTCGATATGGATCACTTCGACCGTATCAATCGCTTTCTGCATCAATTCATCGATCTTCTCAGAAAGTTTCTTCTCATCATTATGAATCACATTCAGGCTCGGTTTTGTGACCGGATGTTTTGCAACGAAAATGGTACAGCAGTCCTCAAACGGAAGGATCGATGTCTCATATGCATCGATCTTCTCAGAGATCTCAACAATCTCCTGCTTGTCAAAACCAATTAACGGACGGTATACCGGCATCGTGCAGACCTCATTTGTCGCTGCAAGCGACTGCATAGTCTGGCTTGCCACCTGACCGATACTTTCTCCTGTGATCAGACCCAGACATTTATTTTCTTTTGCAAAATGCTCTGCTAACTTCATCATATAACGGCGCATAATGATCGTTAACTCCTCATGCGGACACTGCTCGTAGATATAAAGCTGGATATCCGTAAAGTTGACAACATGCAAGTTGATCGGTCCGGAATATTTTGCAACGATCTTTGCAAGATCCACAACCTTCTGTTTTGCACGCTCTGAGGTATAAGGCGGTGCATGGAAATAAGTCGCATCGATCGTCACGCCGCGTTTTGCGATCATATAACCTGCAACCGGGCTGTCAATTCCACCGGAAAGCAGTAACATTGCCTTTCCGTTTGTGCCGACCGGCATACCGCCCGGTCCCGGAATAACCGTTGAATATACATTAATCTGATTACGGATCTCCACGTTGATCACAACTTCCGGTTTGTGCACATCCACGCGTGTCTCAGGGAATGCATTTAAAATGCGCTCTCCAAGCTGTGCATTGATCTCCATGGACTCAAGCGGATAATTTTTGCGCGCTCTTCTCGCATTTACCTTGAAGGTAAAATGCTTGTCCGGATAAGCCTCATCAATATGATGGATCACTTCTTCTGCTAATTTGTCAAATCCCTCGTCCTCTAAAATAACAACCGGACAGATTCCGACGATACCAAATACACATTTTAATGCTTCTACCGCCTCGTCGTAATCATATTCGCCATCCATCTCGATATAGATTCTTCCCTGCTCCTTGCGGATGCGGAAAGTTCCGTCTACTTTCTTTAACGCATGATTCATCTGGCTGACTAATGCATCCTCAAACAGATAACGGTTTTTTCCTTTGATTGCAATTTCTGCATATTTTATCAAAAATGCTTTGTACATATTTTTTCCCTTTCTATCTTTACGATCAATGTCTGGTAAATTTCCTGCGGAACGGAATGATTTCTTTTAACTGTTCGATCGCATAACCAATTTCCGCTTCCGTTGTATTGACACAGAAGCTGAAACGGATCGTTCCCTCTAAATCCGCTTTTTTCAGTCCGATTCCCTGCAGGGTTTTACTCGGTGCCGGTTTATTTGATGAGCAGGCACTTCCCGCGGAGACATAAATTTCTTTTTCCTCAAGTGAATGCAGCATGACTTCGCTCCGCACGCCCTGGATCGTGACGCTTACAATCTGCGGTGCAGAATCCTCACCGGTCTTTCCGTTAATCGTCACACCCTCGATCTTTGTCACTTCCTCAATAAAGTGCTTTTTCAACGCATACATATGTGCAATCTTTTCATCAAAATTCTCGTAGATCTCCATGGCAGCCTCTCCAAGTGCCGCTGCTCCAGGAACATTCTCTGTGCCGGAGCGCATGCCTTTCTGCTGTCCGCCGCCGTAAATAATCGGTTTAATCTTTGTTTTGTCTTTGATATATAAAAATCCGGTTCCCTTTGGCGCATGAATTTTGTGACCGCTGACCGAGAGCAGATCAATCCCAAGTTTTTTCGGACAGATACGGTATTTTCCATATGCCTGAATCGCATCCACATGGATGATCGTATTCGGATTCTTTTCTTTTACGATTTTTGCAGCCTCTGCAATCGGTTCTACCGCACCGATCTCATTATTGACCATCATCATGGATACAAGGATCGTGTCCTCACAGACTGCATCGCGCAGTTCATCCAGTGAGATCTGTCCGTTTTCGTCTACCGTAAGATAAGTCACACGAAAACCCTGTTCTTCTAAATATGCCAGCGGTGAAAGCACCGATGCATGCTCGATCGATGTTGTGATAATATGGTTTCCCGCGCGTTTATTTGCAAGCGCCGTTCCAATCAGTGCCATATTATTTGATTCTGTACCACCTGAGGTAAAAAGGATTTCTTTTTCATCCGCTTTTAGTGTTTTTGCAATCCGCTCTTTTGCCTCTTTGATATAACGTTCCGCCACAACTCCCATTGTATGAAGTGACGAAGGATTTCCATAATCCTCCATCAACACTTTTACCATCAGATCTTTCGCACGTTCACTGCAGCGTGTCGTTGCTGAATTATCCAGATATGCCTGCATTTTGTTACTCCTGTTCTGCACATTTTTCTCTGTGTGCACAAAACTTTATATATGTTGCATTTTAATCTTCATTTCTGCGCTATCTCTTCGCACTGTTTTCATTCTGTGTATGTCCGCGCCCATCAATTTTGAAACAAATTCATTCGGCCGCTAAATCACAGTCAGGCTAATTTGATTTTTCCAGGCACGACGTTTCGATATGATACATCAGGATCGCAAGTGTCGTAAATCCTGCCGTCTCGGTGCGAAGGATACGGCTGCCAAGTGAGATCAGTTTCATCTCACCTTTTACCGCTTCGATTTCTTCCGGTGCAAAACCGCCCTCCGGTCCGATAAAAATACCGATGGACTCTCCCGGTCTGACCGCCTCTACCGCCTCTCTCGTTGCCGCCATGCCGCGCTCATTTTCATAGGGAACCAGCTTTTGGTCAAGTTTCATTGCATATGCCACAGCTTCTTTATAGCTCACAGGTTCTGAAACTTTTGGGATCAGACTGCGCTTTGACTGTTTTGCTGCACTCTCCGCAATGCCCTGCCAGCGTGCTGTCTTTGCCGCCGCCTTTTTTGCATCCAGTTTCACCACACAGTTTTTCATTGCAACCGGGATGATCTCATACACACCAAGTTCGACCGCCTTTTGGATGATCAGTTCCATCTTGTCATTTTTCGGCAGTCCCTGAAACAGATAGATCCGGTTCGGCAGTTCGGTTCCGGTCTCGTCTTTTTCTAAAATCGATGCGCGCACAAAGGAATCCTCGATTTCTGCAATTTCACAGAAATAATTTTCCCCTGCCGGTCCGCTGATGCGGATCTTTTCTCCCGGCTTCATGCGCAGTACATTTTTGATATGATTGACATCACTGCCCTCGATCATCACAGAATCTTTCCCGATCTGTCCGCTCTCCACAAAAAACTGATACATTTTTCTAATGCCTTTCTGTTCGTTGCTGCTGATTACGCTGCTTATCTCTTCTGTGCGGTGATATTGACCCACTCACCCTGATGATTGATCTCAACCACGGTAAGACCTGCTTTTTCAATCGCTTCTTTCACCTGATCTTCCTTGAAATCAATGATACCTGAAGTGATAAAGTAACCGCCTTTTTTCAGGCGCGCCGGAATGACCGGAGCCATTGGAATAATGACATCTGCAAGAATATTTGCAACAACAATATCATACTCCTCTGTACCGACTTTCTCCTGCAGTTCTACGTCGTCGATCAGGTTGCCGACATAAAATGTTCCAAATCTGCTGTCTAAATGGTTAACCTCAAAATTCTCATGTGTCGAAGTCATGCAATCCGGGTCAAGGTCAGTTCCAACCACCTCGGATGCACCAAGTTTTAATGCCACGATGGAAAGAATTCCACTTCCGCAGCCGACATCTAATACTTTCGGTGTTTTATTCTCCGGTGTATATTCCGCATTACCACGGATATATTTTAAAAGCTGGCGGATACACAGCTGCGTTGTTTCATGTTTTCCGGTTCCAAAAGAAACACCAGGATCGATCTCAATTAAGAATTTGTCCTTATCTTCCTCTTTTAATTCTTCCCAGGTTGGTTTGATCAAAATATCCTCAATGTAAAATGAGCTGAAAAACTTTTTCCAGTTGTTGATCCAGTCAAGGTCTTCCGTCTGGTCAGAGGTGATGACGCCGCTTCCGACATCCACGATCTTGCGGAGATCTTCAAGTGCGATTTTGACCTGTTTTAATAATTCCGTGTAGTCCTCTCCATTATCCTCCAAATAAAAGCTGACGTGACTCACACCGTCATCCGGTGGAAGTTCCGGCAGAAAGTCGATGAACATATCCGCCTGGTCTTCCTTGGAAAGCGGAATATTATCTTCAATCTCCACTCCCTCGATCCCTAAATCTGCCAGCATGGCACTCATGTAATCTTCCGCTGCAGTTGTCGTTTCTATTGTATATTTATTCCACTTCATACAAATTCTCCATTTCTGTGCTGCTTCTCCATGGTTACTATTCAGACACAAGCCTGATATCTGCTGTCAGGCTGTGTGCCATAGAGTATATTTCCGTTTACACATAGCTATTTGGTATGATAACACAAAATCGGGGATTTGGCAAAATAAACGTATTTTTTCTTTTGGGGGTGGGGATACTGTGGGGTGTTAGGAAAAAGAGGATCAGTAGTTTGTGGCAGTAGCGGTCCGGGGGTGGTAAATCGCGCAAAGCTGAGAATGGTTTTTCTTATTTTCGTACAACGGAAACAAAACCAGAATCAGCTTTGCGCAATTTACCACTCACTACCCCCATACACCTTTTGACTCATAACCCCAAAAAAAGGAGGAAACACGCAATGCACTTCGAAAAAGACGATATCCCACCGGGATTTGGAATGCTGTTAGGACGAAACGAAAATGCGATGAAATGTTTTTCCGGAATGACAGACACGGAGAAAGAAGATGTGATCAGACAGGCTCAGGCTGCAAGATCTACCGACGATATTGCTCAAATCATAGAATGCACGCTCCGCTAATGCCCTGTAAAAGTAAAACAACCGGCAGGGATACCCCAGCCGGTCTATTGGATTACAATACTTTGGATAAAAATTCCTGCAGTCGCGGACTCTTCGGATTTGAAAAGATCTCCTGTGGAGTGTTCTCCTCCTGGATAACACCATCATTGATGAACATGACACGGTTTGCAACCTCGCGGGCAAATCCCATCTCATGTGTGACGACTACCATGGTCATGCCGTCTGCCGCAAGTTCTTTCATAACGTTAAGTACCTCGCCGACCATCTCCGGATCGAGTGCAGATGTCGGTTCATCGAATAAAATGATGTCCGGGTTCATGGCAAGGGAACGCACGATGGCAATACGCTGTTTCTGTCCACCGGAAAGCTGCGCCGGGTAGGCATCTGCTTTGTCAGCGAGTCCGATGCGTGCTAAGAGGTCTTCCGCCTTTTTCGCAGCTTCCTCTTTGGTCATTTTTCCGAGTTTGACCGGAGCCAACATAATATTTTCACGGATAGTCATATTTGGGAACAGATTAAACTGCTGAAATACCATTCCGATTTTTTCACGGACATGATTGATATCCACGGATGCGTCTGTCATGTCTGTGCCCTCGAACAATACATGACCACTTGTCGGAACCTCAAGCAGATTTAGAGAACGCAGGAAAGTTGATTTTCCGCAGCCGGATGGACCGATCAGTGCCAGAACGTCTCCTTTTTTGATGGTTGTGGAGATACCTTTTAATACTTCGTGATCTCCATAGGATTTATGCAGATCATTTACCTCAAGAATGACTGTATTATCGCTCATTGCTTCTTAACTTCCTTTCTAACAGATTTACCACTTTGCTCAGTCCCATTACCATGATAAGGTAAATCAGGGCAACTGCGATCAGCGGCATAAATGCCTCATAAGTTACACTTCGTATGATATCTCCACCTTTGGTCAGATCCATAAGGCCGATGTAGCCACTGATGGACGTCTCTTTTAAAAGACTGATAAACTCATTGCAGAGTGCCGGCAGGATATTTTTTACCGCCTGCGGCAGGATGATCGACATCATGGTCTGCTTGTAATTAAGACCCAGGCTTCGTCCGGCTTCAAACTGTCCGATATCCACTGCCATGATTCCGGAACGTACGATCTCAGCAACGTATGCTGCAGAGTTTAAACCGAATGCAATGACTGCCACAACAATTTTTCCGGTGTCAATACTCTGGAAAATAACATAATAAATAATCAAAAGCTGGATCATGACAGGTGTTCCGCGCACAATGGTCAGATAAAGCTTACAGAGTGCATTTAAGATCGTCAGCCCACCGTTTCTGTCATGATTGGTACGGACGATTGCGATCAGAAATCCAAATACAACCCCGACTAACAATGCAAGCACTGTAATCAAAAGCGTATTTCCAAGACCTTTTAACAAATACACATAGCGGCTGTCTTTTACAAAGTTGTCATAAAATTTCTCACTAAGTCCCGCTTTTTCAGAAGTTACCGTATCATCTTTTACTATAATGACCTGCTTTGAAGTCGTATAAGTATCGGTAAAATTAACATTCTTTTTCCGCTCCTCTGTCACAGTAAAACCTGCTGCTCCGATATCGACCTTACCAGTTGAGATTGCCGGAATAATCGAGTCAAACGCCATATCCTCGATTTTTAATTCCATACCAAGTTCATCACTGACAGCACGCATGATATCCATATCGATTCCCACGATCTGTCCATCTTCATAGCTCTCATATGGTGGAAACTCTGCATTTGTTCCAACCGTCAGAGTTCCATTTTCATGGCTGACATCTTTAGATTCATACGGAAACTTTCCAATCTCATCCGCAGTGCCGATATAATTTTTCTGAATATTTGCGATCGTACCATCTGCTTCTAATTTTTCCAGAGCACTGTTGACCTTATCTAAAAGCTCTGTATTACTTTTTGCAACAACAAACGCATAGTCCTCAAGGGTAAATTCTTCATCTAATATACGGATTCCTGTATTCTGCTCTACGAATTTAATCGCAGGCTGCTCATCAATGACAACGCAGTCAATCTTTCCCTGTTTTAATGCCTGGATCGCATCCGCACCCTTGTTGTAACGCTCCACCACGGTGCCGGAGCCATCGCTCTCGTAATCACTGACATAAATATCTCCTGTAGTACCAAGCTGGACACCGATTCTTTTTCCCGGCAGATCATCTGCAGAATTCACGGTTCCAGATGTACTTTCCGTGCTCTGTGCCTCATCTGCTGCCATCACTTCATAGCCTGCTGCACCGATCAGTATGGTACAGAATAAAAGCATGGCTGCAAGTAAACGTTTACCTGTTTTCTTCATGGTCTTTTTCTCCTCATTTTCGTGTATAAATATTCATTTTTCTGAGTAGGTAGTATAGCACACTTTTTTGTCAAAAGAAAGTATTGCCGTATATTTGCTGTATTCCTACATATATTCTCTCATCTGGTCTATCAGTGATAACATGAATTTCTGTCCGTCGATTCCGACCGCTTCATCAAACTTTTCTCCATTTACGATAGAATTTGACAGGATCCGCACGCCAAGAAACGGTACTCCATAAGAAAGGCAAAGCTGGGCTGCCGCCGCCGACTCCATATCTTCCACGGCTGTATGATACCGCTCTCTTAAAAGTGCAATCCGGTCAAGCTGGTTGTTCCACTCATCCCCGGAACCAATCACCCCACGGCCGGTATGATATTTCGTTTTTACCTGCTCCGCCGCTTTCAGCAGTTTTCCGTCACACGGATACTCTGTCACTTTTTTTGTCTTTCCCGTTTCGCGGTAAAAAATTTCCACCGGAAGCAGTGAAAAACTTTTTCCATCAATTCCCGCTCCCTCCTCAGAAAATGCATATGCGATTGCTCCCATCGGAACGACCTTTTCTCCAAGCACGATGTCCCCTCTGTGAAATTTTTTATCGTGGCCTCCGCCGATTCCCTGATTGATCACCGCCCATGGCTTAAAGTATGCCAGTGCAAGGCTTGTCGCTGCCGCAGCATTGACCATTCCCTGAAATGTCTTTGAAATGATGACAGGCTCTCTTTTTGCACCGAGAAATCCCGTGTGAAACTTCCAGTTTCCAATCGTGACGCACTCATGTTCCTCTAAATGTTCTATGAAATATGCCGTCTCTGTATCCATGGCTCCCTGGATCAAAAGAGATGGCTGTTTTGTAAAATCATAATTGCCCATCGTATTTATTTTCTCCATTTTTCCTGTTTAATTTTTCTTGACGAACTATAATATCTGTTTTATGGTAGTTTCATAATACATTGTCCGCCGCAAAAAAAGCAATAGAAAGAGGATAAAAATTACTTTTACTGCTGCACATTTCCGGTCAGGTCATTACTGTAACAATATTTTAAACGCAAACATGGAGGAATCTTATGGAAAAAATAGCAAGTTTTACGATTGATCATATTAAATTAGAACCTGGTGTCTATGTATCAAGAAAAGATACCGTCGGCTCCGAAGTCATCACTACATTCGATCTGCGCATGACTTCCCCAAACGATGAACCGGTTATGAATACCGCAGAAGTACACACGATCGAGCATCTTGGTGCCACATTTTTAAGAAATCATCCTCTTTATAAGGATAAAACGATCTATTTCGGACCGATGGGATGCCGCACCGGATTTTATCTGCTGCTCGCAGGCAATTACACATCCAAAGATATCGTAGGGCTCATCATAGAAATGTTTGAATTTATCCGCGATTTTCATGACGAAGTACCGGGTGCCTCTCCAAAAGACTGCGGTAACTACTTAGATATGAACCTTGGCATGGCAAATTATCTTGCCAGCCGTTATTTAGAGAACACACTGTATGACATTGATGATGCACATCTTGTTTATCCAGCTTAATAAATTTCGCCAGACCTTGTGAAAAATATCCGGCTGGTAATCTATAACCGCAAATGGGCATATAACAAAAAATTTTTTCTGCTATATGCCCATTTCGTATTTTCAGCCGTTTTCTGTTATATTTTTATAAGTTCAAAATCGTTCATATATCATGATCACAAGTTTTTTCCAACCTGTTTCCTCTCATCTAAAACATCAAATTTCATCTTAAAAAATGCTATGATCTCCTGCCAGATTTCTTTCTGAAAGAAACGGATATCCGCATGATCCGCATCCTCAATTTCTAAAAGTGTGACATCACAGCCTGCTTTTTCAAGTTCATCATGCAGTTCCACTCCCTGTGTAAATGGTACCGTCTTATCACATTTTCCATGGATAATAAAAAATGGCGGAGCATCTTTGGTCACAAAGCTGACCGGGCAGCATGCAAGCGCCTCCCTGGGATTGCGCATCGCATTTTTTCCCATCAGCAATGACTCTGGGGATGCTGCACACTGTTCCTCGTTTTCGTATAGAAAACCTCTGAAGTCTGTCGGAGGATACCATGGGCACGCTGCCTGCACTTTGCTGGAATAAGAAAGATATTCTCCCACCTCATATGCCGGATCATCGCATAATGCCGCCATACAGGTTAAATATCCCCCCGCTGATTCTCCCATCACCCCAATATGTGCTTCGTCGATGTGATACCTTGCGGCGTGCGCACGCAGATAGCGGATCGCCGCTTTTACATCACAGAGCTGTGCCGGAAATTTTGCTTCATTGCTGGTCCGGTACTGTACGGATGCCACCACAAAACCTGCTCTCGCAAGTTCGCTCAGATATGCCAGATGTGCAGACTTGTCAATGCTCAGCCATGCACCGCCACAGATCCAGACAATACAGGGATAATCGTGTGCCGTATCTTCCGGATAAATCAAATCCATACGAAGATCCTGCGTGGTGTGTCCGAACCATGCATCTGTCTGTGCAAATGTGATGTTTGTAATCACGGAATACTGCGGTGCAGCCGGTTTCACATGAATTGTTCTTTTCATACAAATTCTCCTCTCCAATGCTGTTTTTTACCACTTCTCTAATCCACCATTGCTTTCCTTATCGCACTGAGCAGTTCCTCATAGGTCTCATATGCCGGAATATCCGGATAATCCGCCTTGATCTTATCGGTGGAACGGAATAAAAATCCTGCCTTACTCGCCTGGATCATTCCAAGATCATTATAGGAATCTCCACTTGCGATCGTGTCAAATCCGATCGACTGCAGTGCTTTTACTGTTGTTAATTTTGACTGTTCCACACGCATCTGAAAGCCTGTGATCTCACCATTTTCTGCAACTTCCAAAGAATTACAGAATAACGTCGGCCAGCCTAATTTCTCCATCAAAGGAGATGCAAACTGGGTAAAGGTATCACTGATTAAGATCACCTGTGTGAAAGAGCGGAGTTCGTCTAAAAACTCTTTCGCACCCGGCAGCGGATCGATCGTTCTGATAACGTCCTGGATCTCTTTTAAACCGAGTCCGTGTTCTTTTAAAACTCCAAGTCTCCATTTCATCAGTTTATCATAATCCGGCTCATCACGGGTCGTTTTCTTTAATTCCGGAATTCCGCTTGCCTCTGCAAATGCGATCCAGATCTCCGGTACTAATACTCCCTCTACATCCAAACATGTAATATACATAAAACTCCTTTCCTGCGCCCTCAATACGCATATCAGGTCTGTAAATACAGCTCCTGTTTTCTGCTTTTACTTTCGTTTTGTATCACTTTACTTCGTTATACTAACATATTATTTTCCACGATGCAATTCCTGTTTTCCACTGTCGTGTATATCACAGACTGTACATCATGCAGATGCTTATATATCACTTTGTTCTTCTTTCTTTGTCTCATACTGCTTTAACAGTCTGTCATACTCACGATTTATCTCCTGAAGCGTTTCCGTATCACCGCAGAGATTGTCCGGGTGATAAATTTTAAGCAGCTGCTTATATCTTTTCTTTAAGGCAGTCTTACTTTCCACGCCAATGAAAAACAATTCCCCCCGGACCACATTTTCTGCTCCAACAGAAGGAATATCACGCACTTCCTGTTCTATGACATATCTATAAAAGTCACGCTTTTTTTTCATCTGTTTTTTTTCATCCGCAAGCTGGGAAAGTTCTTCCTCTAAAATCTTCCACTTTGTCTCAAACAACTGTTTTTCCCGCTTCATACTGTCTTTTTCAAGCTGACAGTGTGTGGAAAATTCTCTTTTTTCCCGCTCGAAGTTTCGACGATCCTCTTCTAATTTTCTCTTTTCTTCTAAAAAATCCCGCCTCTGCTTCTCTAACTCGGCAGACTTTTTGTGTTTCCAATCCTGATGCAGAGTCTTTGTCCTTTTGATCCTAAAAATCGACCGATCCATCTTTCTGCAAAAACCCCCTCTTATTCTGCCTTACTTTCCTCATAAACTTTTCTGATCTTATCCTCAATTTCAATAAAGACATCCACTAAAACCGGATCATAATCCCTGCCACGTCCTTCTTCTATAATATGAAAACACTGATCCAGCGGCATTGCATCCCTGTAACAACGTTTTGCCGATACTGCATCAAATACATCCGCGACAGCCATGATCCTGGCGCACAATGGGATTTCTGTCTCTTTCAGTCCATCCGGATATCCGCGCCCATTCCATTTCTCATGGTGATGCGCTGCCACTTCATATGCCATCTCTTCGTACGCATCATTTCCCAGATGCCCGAATGTCTCCCGGATGATCTTTCCGCCTTTTTGGGCATGTGTCTTCATAATTTCAAACTCTTCATCCGTCAGTTTCCCCGGCTTCTGCAAAATTGCATCCGGTATCGCGATCTTGCCGACATCATGCATTGGTGCCGCCATCACAAGATTTGCCACATAATCATTTGTCAGCTGCTCCTTATAAAAACCGCGGCTTCGAAGTTCCTCTGCCAGCAATTTCACATACGCAGTTGTACGGCGGATATGCCCTCCCGTATTGTCATCACGGTTCTCCACCAGTGTTGCAAACCCCATCACCATCTCCTCATTGTTTTTCTGGAGTTTCGCATAGAGCGGTGTCTCCTGATTCAGATAAATTCCCACGATCACAACCGCCGGAACCAGACTCGACAGCAGTGCCTCCGGGAAAAACATCTGATATGCCGTCACCCCGATTGTCACTAACAAATAAGTAGATATCGCAATCTGCTTATGTCTCTCAAGATTCTTCCAGCTGTGCAGAAAAATACCACTCGCAGCAAGTACATACAACGCCACCATCGCAAAACAGGTATATGCAGACATTCCCATCGAATAGTTGGTAAACGTTCCTTTGCGATACTCAAGCTGGGGCATAAATACGATCACAACCACAATATTGATCAGAAGAGGCAGGAAAAGTCCGATGCATTCCCCTCTTTTCTGTGGCAGTCCTCTTGTAATATCGTACATATATAAAAACATCAAAAACACAAAAATATCCAGAAAAGAAAGAAAACACAGATGTAAAAATATGTTGACAGAAGCCGGTATCTCCGCTAAATGATTGACAGTATAGGCAGTTGCTCCATCAAAGAAAATACCGACAATCCCTGCAGCCAAAATTGTCTCAAACAACACGTTTTTCCGTTTCATCTGATAAATCTGTTTTTCTCTGATATAAATACACGCCACATAAAGGACAATGATCATGCAGCCAATCTGTAATTTACAGTATTCCATTTCGTCTCCTGTCCACCATTGTGGATCATTCTTTTGTTTTAATATGCTAAAACAGACAGAACCAAAGGTGGTTCTGCCCGTTTTTATTTTACCATTAAATCTTACAGTGTCTGGATCCGCTCCATAGCTGCAAGTGTATTCTCGTAAGTACCAAATGCTGTCAGTCTGAAATATCCTTCACCGCTCGGTCCAAATCCGGATCCCGGTGTACCAACCACATTGGCATTCTCAAGCAGATAGTCGAAGAAATCCCAGGACGTCATCTGATCTGGTGTTTTTAACCAGATATATGGTGCGTTTACACCGCCAAATACAGTATAGCCGGCTTTCGTCAGACCTTCCTTGATGGCTTTTGCATTCTTCATATAATAGCCAACCTGCTCTTTTAACTGTGCTTTTCCGGCATCGGAGTAAACTGCCTCACCGGCACGCTGTACAATATAAGGTGCACCGTTAAACTTTGTTCCGTGGCGTCTTGCCCACATCGCATTTAAGGAGACATCCCCGCATTTTAATTCTTTTGGAACAACCGTAAATCCAAGACGTACTCCGGTAAATCCTGCATTCTTTGAAAAACTTCGAAGTTCGATGGCACAGGTCTTTGCTCCCTCACACTCATAAATAGAATGTGCCACGTCATCCTCGCTGATATACGCCTCATAAGCCGCATCATAAATAATAACTGCACCGACTTTATTTGCGTAATCTACCCACTCCTGTAACTGTGATTTGGTGATCGTTGTTCCGGTCGGATTGTTCGGCAGGCACAGATAAATAACATCCGGTGTTTCCTTTGGAAGCTCCGGTACAAAGTTGTTATCGCTGGTACATGGCATATAGATCACATCACTCCACATCTGTGTATCTGCATCATAAGTGCCGGTCCTTCCAGCCATAACGTTGGAATCCACATAAACCGGATAAACAGGATCACAGACAGCGATCTTATTATCCTGCGCAAAAATCTCCTGAATGTTTCCGGAATCACTCTTTGCTCCGTCAGATACAAAAACTTCATCTGCGGAAATATCACATCCTCTTGCTTTATAATCATTTGCCACGATGGCATTTCTTAAAAAGTCATATCCAAGATCCGGCGCATAGCCATGGAACGTTTCTGCATGTCCCATCTCATCGACTGCTTTGTGCATTGCATCAATAATAGCCGGAGCGATCGGCTGTGTTACATCACCGATACCAAGACGGATGATCTGTTTCTCCGGGTTTGCTGCAGAATATGCGTTTACTTTCTTTGCAATGGTAGAAAATAAATAGCTTCCCGGAAGTTTCTGGTAATTGTCATTAATTTTAAACATGTCCTTACTCCTCACTTTGCATTCAAAATACAAGTTAACGTTATCTAACTGTCATACAGTATAGCATTGTGTGATAGGTCATGCAAGCATTTTTTGTTTACCTGGAATCAAAAAATATTGTCTCACCTAATCTGATATTTTTTTTCATAATTCCGGTCCCAAAATCATTGATTTTACAGGCTTATCTCATATTTTAGCTTCCGCCAGAAGTTCCACCCATGCCACGCGAAATCCTGCATTCACCGCTGCCCGCTGTGACGCAAGATTTGACATACTGGTTCCATAATACGGCACTTTTCCCAATTTCTCTATCTCTTCTTTTAAAATTGTGACCAAAGTGGACGCGATATGTCTGCACTCCGCCTCTTTTTCCACATTGATCCCGATCTGCCAGAACAGAGGACTATCTGCGCTTGCCCCCGCCATGCCGATGATCTTTCCGTCTGAAATCGCTGCCACTCCCAGCATATCGGGTGATTTTTCGTCAAAGCAGAATGCCTCGTCAAACCGGTTGTCCCCTGCAAACTGCAGGATCTCCCCACGGTCATATGTTCGGATCTCAAACCCCGTTTCTTTTGCAACACTCTCTGTCTCCGGCAGGAAAAACGGATGTGCTGTTTTTAACTGGCAGCCGTATGGTTTTAAGATGTGATCCAGTTCCCGGAAGTTTGCGACATCCATAAACCATGCGCCGGGGCAGGTTTCGTATTTTTCGCGGCAGAGTTCTATGATCTCCTTTTTTCCGGTGAAAATCAGTTTTCTGTTGACTGCGGTTATTTTCAGGGCACAGTTGTCCTGGTCTTCGAATCTGCGCCGTCCTTCGAGACTGCGGTATTCGGTGAAGTGGTTTCCTTGGTCGAGGATGTCTGCGGGGGTGCAACAGTAGTCTAAGGCGAGCTGGCGGCTTAGTTGCTGGATGTATTTCATCGTTGGTTCTCCTCCTGATTATAAAATTTCAGACATTGCTGCTGTTCACACCTATTGTGTAACCAGACATTTTCTATGTAGGATTATAGCAGTCCTATCCCCTCCATTCAAGAGACTCGTTTAAAAGAATGTTATCTTATGCTCTGATACCAGATAATAACTTTTTACTTCTATCCTGCTATATGGTACAATAAGAAATAATCTGACGGATTGGAATTTGACAAAGGAATGTGATTGTATGAAGAAGAAAAGCATAATTGCAATATGTGCTGTATTAGTAATTTTAGTTTTGGCAGCAGTCCTTGTATTGACTGGAAACAGAGGAAATGTATCAAATGTTAATCGTGTTGTTGGTTACTCTGCACTCTATGGTGAAAATTCAATCAATGAAGCATTTGATGTCATAGAGAAAAAATTTGCAAAAGATTTTGAAGGTTGCACACTTACAGAACTTCGCTATGACAAGGATGTTGAAAACAGATTTGCAGAAGAAATTGAAAAGTATCACAAAGAAAATAATCAATTGTGGGTATTAATCACTTATCAAAGAGATTCTGCTTCATCCACGCCTCAAGTTCTACTTTCGAACTTTTTGCCTGTGCAACACATTCCCTGTACTGATCCGAATACGGCTTTTCATCTAATCACAAAAAAGCTGCAGTGTCTCCACTGCAGCTTTTCGCTTACATCTACTATTTTACTAACTCTTTTACTTTTGCTTTCTTACCAACGCGATCTCTTAAGTAGAATAATTTTGCACGTCTTACTTTACCCTGACGAACTACTTCTACTTTCTCAACGTTCGGAGAATGTAACGGCCATGTTTTTTCTACGCCGACACCGTTAGAGATTTTTCTTACAGTAAATGTCTCACGGTTGCTTCCGCCCTGTTTTTTAAGTACAGTACCCTCGAATACCTGGATTCTCTCACGGTTACCCTCTTTGATCTTACCGTAAACTTTTACAGTATCACCAACACGGAACTCCGGTACTTCTGCTTTTAACTGTGCTGTTTCAATGTTCTTAATGATTTCACTTGCGTTCATTTTGTGACCTCCTGATAATTTGGATGTTCTTAATACGCGAATTCGTAACAGAGGACCATCTATTTTTATTCACAACTGTTATAGTATATCACATAAGTTTGTGATTGTAAACAAATTTTATTTTTATTTTTAACGCCACTTTTTCCGCTCTTTTTCTGTCAGCTCTGCACGCGCAAACAGATCCGGACGGCGTTCTTTCGTGCGGATGATCGACTGCTCCCTGCGCCATTCATCCACAAGTTTATGATTGCCGGACAGCAATACCGGAGGAACTTTTTTTCCCATCCACTCCTCCGGACGGCTGTACTGCGGGTACTCTAACAAATCTCCCTCAAATGACTCCGTAGAACCGGATTCATCATTTGTCAGCACCCCCGGCACCATACGGGAAATCGCATCCACCATGACCATCGCCGGAAGTTCTCCTCCGGTTAAGACATAGTCACCAATCGAGACATAGTCGGTCACGATCTCCTCTAAGACACGCTCATCAATCCCCTCATAATGTCCACATAAAAAAATCAGATTTTCTTCTTTTGCAAATGACTTTGCCGCCTGCTGTGTAAAAGTCGGTCCCTGCGGTGTGAGGTAAATTGTACGCGGTTTTGTCCCGATTTTATCGACGATCGATCTCCACGCATCATAGACCGGCTGTGCCTGCATCAGCATTCCTGCACCACCGCCATATGGATAATCATCCACCTTTTTGTGTTTATTGATCGTATAGTCCCGGATATTTACCGCCTCGATCGTAAGCAGTCCCTTTTCCGCTGCCCTGCCGATAATACTGGTATTTAATCCCTGCATGACCATATCCGGAAACAATGTCATAATGTAGAAATTCATGCTTCCTCCCGCCTGCTGTTTAAGTCTCTTAAGCCGTCAAGCAGATGTACCTGCATCGTACCGCCCTCGATGTCCACCTGTTTTACACAGTCTTTGATCGCCGGAAGTAAAATATCATCCGCACCCTCTTTGCTGATCACATAGACATCATTCGCCCCTGTCTGCAGTACATCAGTCAGCTCTCCCAAATCTTCACCCTCATCCGAGATCACTTTAAGACCGATGAGATCTGCTATAAAATACTCATTTTTCTTTAACTTTACGGCATTTTCCCTGGTCACATAGAGACTTTTTTTGCGGAACATCTCCACATCATTGATATTGTCATATCCCTTAAACTTGAGTATTACCATATTTTTGAAGAACTTTACCCCGGCAATTTCCAATGCAAGGTGTTCTTTTCCTGTGTCTAAGATTACCTGTTTTAATTTTTTAAAGCGTGCCGCATCATCTGTGGTCGGAAATACCTTGACCTCCCCACGCACACCGTGTGTCGTTGTTATGACACCTACCTGAAGTAAATTCTCCATAAAATCTCCATTCCTGCGTGTGAAAAATCTTATTTTCATAAAATTTTTCATTCTGTTATTTGATCCAGATTACAACATTCTCAACCAGACCTGTTTTCTGATTTGTAAAATTAATCTGCACGGAACCACCCTTTTCCAGTTTGATTTTCTTTGAAGAAGATAGATAAGATGTACTTTTTCCAAGCTTGTCATAATAAGTAAATGATGTCATCTTCCAGCCTGTTTTTGCCTTTACATCAAACTTTAATGTTTTTTTGCTTCCAAGCTTATAATTATAAATATTGGTATTTTTAAACTGGTTTTTTATTTGTTTGTTTCCTATTTTATAATTTGCAACCGGATTACTCCATTTATAAACAGTCAGTTGTGATGTAAAAGTTGTCAGGAGCCTTCCTGTTTTTACCGTCACTTTAATCGTTGATTTTCCCACCTTTAACGGTTTGATCCGGACATTATTGTCACCTATTGAAATCTTTGCCACTTTTCCATTTGAACTGCTCACTTTTGTAATTCTTCCGTTCGATGGCATATTTTTCACTCTATATATATAAGTTGTACTTTTCTTTGGGCAGTATACCTGTGTCAGTTTTCCCCTGAAACTCATTTTCGTGGAAGCACCTTTACAGTATTCTTTTACGATATCTGCTGTCTCATCTGACTCATTATCTTCGGTAAATACTGTATAGTTTCCTGTGTCTGTCACTATTTCACTGGCACTTGTCAATACCGGTATCTGTACAATCAACAGTAATGTCAATAAAAATATAGAGCATTTTTTTGTAATATCTCTCATTTTTATCCCTCTCTATTCTTCTCTGATAGAAAAAAAACCGGCTGCACCATGTTCATGATCACGCCGGTTTACTGCGAAGATTACTGCATAATCTCCACAATCACTTTTTTTTCTTCTTTTGAGGCAGCAGCCTTCACAACAGAACGAATCGCTTTCGCAATACGTCCCTGTTTGCCGATTACCTTACCCATATCAGACTGTGCAACGCGCAGCTCTAATACGATTGCTTTTTCATTCTCGGTCTCAGTCACAACAACTTCGTCCGGGCAATCAACAAGTGCCTTGGCAATTACTTCTACTAATTCTTTCATAGGTCCACCTCACTGATCCTATTTCTCAATACCAGCATTTTTGAAAATTCTTGCTACGGTATCTGTTGGCTGAGCTCCGTTTGCTAACCATTTCTTTGCTAAGTCCTCATTTACATGATACTCGCTCGGATCTTTAGTCGGATCATATGTTCCAATCTCTTCGATGAACTTTCCATCTCTCGGGGATCTGGAATCAGAAACCACGATACGATAGAAAGGTGCTTTCTTCTGTCCCATTCTTCTTAATCTGATCTTTACTGCCATTACTTTCACCTCCTTAAATTTTTGCTGTTCATTTATTAAAAAGGAAGTCCTTTAAACATTCCCTTTTTACCTTTTTTCATCATGCCGGGCATCTGTTTCATCATTTTCTTCGCCTGGTCAAACTGTTTTACAAGACGGTTGACCTCTGCGATATCCACGCCCGCCCCCTGTGCGATTCTACGCTTTCTGCTCGGATTGAGCAATGATGGATTCTGTCTCTCCTCGACTGTCATCGAGAAAATGATCGCCTCAGTGCGTGCCATATTCTTCTCAGCCGCTCCCTCGTCAATCTCAGGCATCTTACCGCCGCCAAGTCCCGGCATCATGCCAAGGATACTGGAAAGACCGCCCATTTTTTTCATCTGACTCATGGACTCTAAATACATCTCAAAGTCAAATTCATTCTTGCGCATCTTTTCTTCAAGCTTTTTGGCTTTCTCCTCGTCAAGCTCGTTCTGTGCCTTCTCAATGAGTGTCAGCACATCACCCATTCCAAGGATTCTCGATGCCATACGGTCAGGATAAAACTGCTCTAAATCAGAAAGCTTTTCTCCCATACCTGCGTAAAGAATCGGTTTGCCGGTCACCGCTCTTATTGAGAGTGCCGCACCACCTCTGGTGTCACCATCCAGTTTGGTGAGTACTACGCCGTCAATTCCGATCTTCTCATCGAAGGTCTTTGCAACATTGACTGCATCCTGTCCTGTCATGGCATCGACCACTAATATGGTCTGTGATACCGCAACATTTTCTTTTATCTGAATCAATTCGGCCATCATGTCCTCATCCACATGAAGACGTCCTGCCGTATCGATGATCAGCACATTAAAATCATTCTTTGTGGCATGCTCTACCGCAGCCTTTGCAATGTTCACAGGAGTATTTTTATCTCCCATGGAGAATACTTCCACTCCCTGTTTTTCACCGTTGATCTGTAACTGTTCAATCGCCGCCGGACGATATACATCACATGCCGCAAGCAGTACTTTCTTGCCTTTGGCTTTTAACTTTCCGGCAATCTTTGCTGTCGTAGTCGTCTTACCAGCACCCTGAAGACCTGCCATCATAATGATCGTCAGTTCTTTGCCCGGACGAAGTGAAATCTCTGTCGTCTCGGAACCCATCAGGCGGACCATCTCTTCGTTTACGATCTTGATGACCATCTGTCCCGGATTCAGTCCGTTCATCACGTCCTGTCCGATCGCGCGCTCCTGCACATCTTTGACAAACTGCTTGACTACCTTGAAATTGACATCGGCCTCTAAAAGAGCCATCTTAACTTCCTTTAAAGCAGCCTTCACATCATCTTCTGTCAAACGCCCTTTGCTTCTCAGGTTTTTGAATACATTCTGGAGTTTTTCGGATAAACTGTCAAATGCCATCTATAGCTCCTCTAATATCTGGTTGGAGATCTGTTCGATCTCTTCTAACACTGCCTCGTCATGGTTCTTATAGAACTCTTTGGTCAACGTGTGAATCTTTGTCACCATACCTCTTGCGGTCTGGAATTTTTCGATCAGATGAAGCTTGCTCTCATATCCTTCTAAGGTCTTCGTACACCGCTTTACCATATCATGTACACCCTGACGGCTGATTCCTTCTTCATCCGCGATTTCACCGAGTGAGAGATCATTGAACACAAAATCTTCATATATCTTTCTCTGGTGTTCGTTTAAAAGCTCTCCATAGAAATCATATAGATACGCCTGTTCAATCTTTTCTTCCATCTCATATCCCAATCTGTACTCTCACATCAGCACCTTGCATAGATTATCATAAAAAAGAATGGGTGTCAAGCATTTTTTCTTGACACCAGTATTTATTTTTTCTTAAAACATGACTTTTTTCCTATAACAGTATTGACAACACTTTTTTTCCCTGTTTATAATGAGCTAAACCTAAAATAAAAACTTTTTTGCTTGCGTAAATCATGCGCAGGAATGGAGGTTCTCATGAAAAATAAATATCAGAAACCTGCAATTTATCTGACACCTGAACATACAGAAGGCATCTATCTTGCAAGCGGCGCAGCCGGTGCAGCCGGTTCCGTAACCGCAACCTATATGGGAGTATGGGACAGATGGGCAGGTGGCGGAAAAGGTCTGGTTGCCGTGAACTGGAATAACGTGGCAGGCAATGTCGCCCTGACACTTTCCTTTAATACACCGATCGATCAGGTCGAGGTTGCCGGATACTCTGCGTCTACTTCTATTTCCGGCAATTCCGTGACTGTCAGCTTTAACCCGGATGGCGGTTCTGGCTTCAATCTTGGTCTTCACGTAAATCACTCCGGTGCAGACATTAACAGCCTGGATATGACAGGTCAGTCTTACACAGTATCCTGACACTGACTATTTGGCCGCATACGCCGGACCACATATTGTACGAGCATACTGTTTCATAACAAATAAGGAATTTCGTTTTGCAATGAACGAAATTCCTTATTTTTTAACCATTTTTCATTTTATGATCCGGTTCTGATATCCGAAACGCAATTCTACAGACTTGCTCTGACTAATTTCGGTTTATAACCATTTTTCTCCAATGCTTTGATGATCTGATTTTTGTGATCTGTACCAAAACACTCTAAAGTAATACGAAGCTCCACGGCTGCATTACGGTTTGTGCTGACAAACTGATTATGCTCTAACTTGATCACATTCCCCTGCTCTGCTGCAATCGTTGCGGCTACTTTTGACAATTCGCCCGGCTTATCCGGAAGAAGCACGGATACCGTAAAGATACGGTCACGGAAAATAAGTCCCTGCTGTACCACGGAAGACATTGTGATCACATCCATGTTACCACCGCTTAAGATCGATACGACACGCTTATCTTTTACACCTAAATGTTTCAACGCTGCTACCGTAAGAAGACCTGAGTTTTCCACAATCATTTTATGATTTTCTACCATATCAAGGAATGCAACAACCAGTTCATCATCTTCTACTGTGATGATATCATCTAAATTCTTTTTGATATATGGGAAGATCTTGCTGCCCGGTGTCTTTACCGCAGTACCGTCTGCGATCGTGTTGACGCTCGGCAGAGTCGTTACTTTTCCTGCTTTGAAAGAAGCCTGCATACAGTTTGCACCTGCCGGTTCCACACCAATCACTTTGATCTTTGGATTTAACAGTTTTGCAAGTGTGGATACACCTGTTGCAAGTCCGCCTCCGCCGATCGGAACTAAAATATATTCCACAAGCGGCAGCTCTTTAAAGATTTCCATTGCGATCGTTCCCTGTCCGGTTGCAACTGCAAGATCATCGAACGGATGAATGAACGTATATCCTTTTTCCTCTGCCAGTTCGTAGGCTTTCTGACAGGCCTCGTCGTAAACATCTCCGCAGAGAACAACCTCTGCACCATAACTCTTGGTACGGTTTACCTTAATTAAAGGTGTCGTTGTCGGCATCACGATGACAGCTTTACATCCATAACATTTTGCTGCGTAGGCAACACCCTGCGCATGATTTCCTGCTGAGGCGGTAATGAGTCCTTTTTTACGCTCTGTCTCTGTCAGTGTGCTGATCTTGTAATAAGCTCCGCGCACTTTGTATGCACCGGTAAACTGCATATTCTCAGGTTTTAAATATACCTTATTTCCTGTCTGCTCACTTAAGAAATCTGAATATACCAGTTTTGTTTCTAAGGTGACTTCTTTTACTTTCTCACTTGCTTCTTCAAACTTGTCTAATGTTAACATCTGCATTCTCCTTCATCTGTTTATTGTTCTGCCTGATCTTTGATATCAAAAAGTGCGTTTACAAATTCATTAGAATCAAACTTCTGTAAATCCTCGATGGTCTCTCCGACACCGATATATTTGACCGGAATTCCAAGTTCGGAGTGGATTGCAACCGCAATACCGCCTTTTGCCGTTCCGTCCATCTTTGTTAGAATGATACCTGTGATCTCTGCCACTTCTGAAAATTGTCTCGCCTGTGCAAGTGCGTTCTGACCTGTCGTTGCATCTAATACGACAAGAGTTTCGCGGTATGCATCCGGATATTCTTTTTCAAGAATACGGTTGATCTTTTTCAACTCTTCCATAAGATTCTTCTTATTATGAAGACGTCCTGCCGTATCACAGAGCAGTACATCCGCATTTCTTGCTTTTGCTGCTGCGACCGCATCATATACGATCGATGCCGGATCTGCACCTTCCTGTCCGCCGATCATCTCAACACCTGCACGGTTTGCCCATTCTAACAGCTGATCTCCTGCTGCTGCACGGAATGTATCAGCCGCTGCAAGGACAACCTTTTTGCCCTGGTCTTTTAGCTTTCCAGCCAGTTTTCCAACAGAAGTCGTCTTACCGACACCGTTTACTCCGATGACAAGTACCACAGATTTTTCATTTTCAAAACGGTATGCAGTCTCTCCAACATCCATCTGCTCTTTGATGCTGTTGATCAGAAGTTCCTTGCACTCTGCCGGATCCTTGATCTTATTTTCTTTTACTTTTTCTTTGAGATTCTCGATGATCGCTTCGGTCGCGTTGACACCGATATCTCCCATGATCAGAATTTCTTCAATTTCTTCATAAAAATCATCATCAATACTGGAAAATCCACTGAAGATCGAATCAATTCCGGATACAATGTTATCTCTTGTCTTGCTGAGTCCGGAAACCAGACGGCTCCAAAATCCTTTTTTTTCTTCGCCCATACATCCTGCCTTTCTTATTTGTTCCAATCATTATTTGTCTAAATCATTTTCTATCAGATTTACGGAAACCAGTGTGGAAACACCCTTTTCCTGCATCGTGATACCGTAGAGACGGTCAGCCGCCGCCATCGTACCTCGTCTGTGTGTGATTACAATAAACTGTGTATTCTGCGTCAGCTTGTGCAGATATTTTGCAAACCGGGTGACGTTTGAATCATCCAGTGCCGCCTCGATCTCGTCTAACAGACAAAACGGTGAAGGCTTTAAGTTCTGGATCGCAAATAACAGTGCAATCGCTGTCAGTGATTTTTCTCCACCGGACATCTGCATCATATTCTGCAGCTTCTTTCCAGGAGGCTGTGCGATGATACGGATACCACACTCTAAGATATCCTCATCCTCCACCAGTTCCAGTGTACCTTTTCCACCGCCGAACAGTTCTTTAAATACGGTATCAAACTGTTTCTGAATCTCTGCAAATTTCTCCATGAACTGTTTGCGCATTCCCGTATCAAGTTCCTCGATGATTCCGATCAACGTTTTCTCTGCTTCGATCAGATCATCATGCTGTGTTTTTAAAAATTGATAACGCTCTGAGATCTCCTTATAATCCTCGATCGCATTGACATTGACGTCACCGAGCTTTCGGATCTCATCCTTAATCTGTGCGATCATTTTCTTTAATGTAGAAAGATCGTCATAGGTATCATCCCGAAGATCCATTGCAGCGTGAAGCGTCAGTTCATATTCCTGCCACATATAATTGGTCTGGTATTCTCTCGCATCATTTAGCTTTTCACGCTGACTGTTCAGACGGAATACTTCCTTATCAAGTTCCGAGATCTGATTGGATATCTCCTCACGCTTCCGGAAAAATCCTTTATGTGAAGCTGACAGTTCTTCTTTCTTCTGCGTATAATCTTTTAACTGCTGTTCGAAAGCGGCATGCGTATCATCCGATACACGGATCGTCTTTTTTAATTCCTCGATCTCTGCCATCTTCTGTTTTGCTTCTTCTTTTGCATCCCCTGCCTGCGTGATCAGCGTTTCCCTGTCCTGTGAAAATCTTGTGATCTCACTCTGAATACGCGAAATATTTGACTGCGCAAACTCCGCTTTCTGACGGATACCGGCTTCCTCTAAAGCAATCTTTGAAACAGTTTCCGCAGCTTCCTTCTCCTTCGTCTGATATTCCTCGAAACGTTTCTGGAAGTCCTCGTTTTCCTGTCCGATCTCTTTTTCACGAACCGCTGCAGCCTCAATCTCTGCCGCTATCTGCGCTTTATTGTTTTCAAGCTCTGCAAGCTGCTCCTCGATCTCTGCCCGCTCCGCATGCAGACCGGCAAAAACTGTTTCTCTCTCGTTTTTCTGCTCTGTGGCGCGGTCTAAGTTCATTTTTGCCGTGTTCTGAAGAATGTACTGTTCCTGCAGTTTCTCCTTGCCGCTTTCCATATCTTCTTCTAACAGTGACTGCGCCGTCTTAATATCCTCTAAGCGGTCTCTCGACTCTTTGATCTGACTCTGCAGAGAAGCAACAAGTGTTTCAAGTTCTTCTACCTCACGTCTTCTCGCAAGAAGATTGCTGGTATTTTTAAATGCACCACCGGTCATGGAACCGCCCGGATTTAAGCATTCGCCCTCTAGCGTTACGATACGGAATGAATAGCGGTATTTTCTTGCCAGAGCAATCGCGTCATCGATCGTCTCGGCAACAACTACCCTGCCGAGCAGATAATTCGTCACGCCATCATATCTGGCATCATTTTTCACCAGGGTACTTGCAAGTCCGATCACGCCCCGCTCCCGCAGTGCTTCCTGATTCTTAAACCCGCCGCTGCCATTCACACTCGTGAGCGGAAGAAATGTTGCACGTCCATACCGGTTCTGCTTCAGATACGCGATCATCTGCTTTGCTGTCTCTTCATCCTCCGTGACGATATTCTGGATACTTCCGCCTAACGCAGTCTCAATCGCAACCTCGTATTTTTTCTCAACCTGAATCAGATCCGATACGACACCTAAAATTCCTTTGTGTCTGTCTTTCTGTTCCATTACACGGCGGATACTGTTTCCATATCCGTCATAGCGTTCTGCAATGTTTTTTAATGTCTCTAACCTGGACTGTTCTTTATGATATCTGGTGACATCCTGCTCTAACTGCTGGCTCGTCTGCGAATATTTTCTACGCCACTCACGGTTCTTTTCTTCCATTGCGGCTGCAGATTCCTTTAACTCACGGATCGTTTCATTGACATCATCTAATTCCTGTTGATAGGCAGCCAGCACATTGTCTAAATCTTCTTCCTCTGTCTTTCTTGCAAGAAGTCTCTGTGTCAGTTTCGCTTTCCGGATGTTGATCTGCTCTGCCATCGTATCAAAACGCTGCTGTCTCGCCTTAACGGATGCCTTGTTGTTAAGGAGTTCGATGATCTCACTCTTTCCGTGTTCGATCCCGTCACTGCATTCTTTCATTCCATTGCGCAGCTCATCTAATTCTTTTTCAGCAGCCTGCTTTCTCTCCGAAATCCCCGCTAATGCCTCTAACAGTTCCTCTCGTTCCCTGCCATAAACATCTTTCTGCGCAAGGCGATCCTGTGTGTCTTTTTCGATGGAATCAAGTCTGTCTTTTAAATGCTCGTCCGTCATTTCTGCCGTGTGGATCTGTTCTTTTAAGACGTTGATCTGTCCTTCTAACTTTCCTTTTAAAACAGTGGAACCGCTTAAATTTTCGCGTACCTCACCGATTGCCTGTTCTAACTGTTCGATCTCCGATTCCATGCGCTCATATTCTGTCTTTACCTGCTCATAAGAATCTTTTGACTCATGTAACTGTGCTTCCGCAATGCCGCATTTTTCGCCCACTTCATGAAGCTGTCCGTCAATGCGTGTCATCTCCATCAGAAACATGTTGACGTCATATGTCTTTAATTCTTCTTTTTTCTTTAAATATACACGCGCTTTTTCAGCCTGTTTTTCTAACGGGCCGCCCTGGCGTTCCAGCTCGCTTAAAATATCATTGACACGAACTAAATTTTCACGTTCATTTTCTAACTTTTTCTGTGCAGTCGCCTTGCGCTTTTTATATTTTACAATTCCGGCTGCCTCGTCAAAAAGCTCACGCCGCTCCTCGGGTTTACCATTTAAAATTTTCTCAATCTGTCCCTGTCCGATAATGGAATATCCTTCTTTTCCGATACCGGTATCATAAAACAGCTCGGTCACATCCTTCAGACGGCAGGTATTGCCGTTGAGCAGATACTCACTCTCCCCGGAGCGGTACACGCGCCTCGCAACCGTGACCTCCTCATAATCTACCGGCAGTTTATGGTCCGCATTGTCAAGTGTGATCGCAACATAAGCATAACTGAGTGGTTTACGGTTTTCCGTTCCTGCAAAAATAATGTCCTGCATACTGGCACCACGCAGCTGCTTGGCGCTCTGTTCACCAAGTACCCAGCGCACTGCATCCCCGACATTACTCTTGCCACTGCCGTTTGGCCCGACAATTCCAGTGATCCCATTATGAAAATCAAAAACGATCTTGTTCGCAAATGATTTAAATCCCTGCACTTCAATACTTTTCAGATACATACTAAACCTCATTCTTGCGCTGACTTTTGCGCATAATTACAGTTTCGGTTTCAAAAGCAAAAGTGCCTGGTAGGCAGCTTCCTGCTCTGCCGCTTTTTTCGTGTGTCCGGTTCCTGCGCCGATCACTTTATCTCCGATCCGTGCTTCGACCGAAAACTGTTTGTCATGGTCCGGTCCTTCTTCTGAAATCAGCTCGTAATGCAGACTCTCTTTATAATTGCCCTGCACAACTTCCTGCAAAATGGTCTTGCTGTCATAAAACAGCTTTTTGTGCTCGATATCTGTCAGGATAAACTTATGTATAAACTTCTTTGCCGGTTCAAAACCACCATCTAAATAGATAGCTCCAATCACAGACTCTAAAGCATCCGATAAAATTGATTTACGTTTTCTTCCACCTGTCTGGTTTTCACCCTTGCCAAGCAGCAGATAATCGCCAAGATCCATCTCTCTGGTACAAAGTGCCAGTGTAGGCTCACACACAATACTCGCACGGAGTTTTGTCAGATCTCCCTCCGGCAGATCCGGATAATTGCGGTATAAAAAATCACTCGATACGATCTCTAAAACCGCATCCCCTAAAAACTCCAGTCTCTCATTGTCAGAATGTTTTTTCATGTGTTTTTCATTAGCATAGGAACTGTGCGTCAGTGCCTGACGCAATAAGCCCTCTTTCTCAAATGTATAACCAATCCTGTTCTGTAATTCCTGTAACTTTGACATTTCATCCTCCTGGTCAGGGGCTTTTTTCTACCTTACTGTGTATCCAGTAAAATATAAAAAAGACTCTGTTTTCTTATATAATAACGGAAAAGCCCTTGCCTGACAAGAGACGGTACATCGCGCACCGCCCTTTTGTCTTCAACAAGGGCATACGTCATCTTTTATTTAGTTTAAAGCATTCTTGATCTGCTCTACTGCATCTGCAACTGTCACGATATGCTCAGCATCCTCATTCGCGATCTCGATGTCGAATTCTTCTTCGATTCCCATAATAATCTGAAAAATATCAAGGGAGTCTGCTCCAAGGTCATCCACAAAAGTGGTGTCCATTGTGATTTCTTCCTCGTCCACGTTTAATACCTCTGCAATGATTTTTTTCAGTTTTTCAAATTCCATAACTTTACATTCCTTCCTGTTCCGTTGAACTTATAATATTTTTTCTGATTTTTCCGTTGATGTCCTGCTCTTTGAACGTCACACATTGAAAAATGGAATTGGTAATCTCGACTGCCTTTGCACTTCCGTGCGTCTTTACCACAAGTCCATTCAGTCCTAATAAAGGAGCGCCGCCATACTGAGTAGCATCAAACGCTTTTAATGTTGACTTTAATGCCGGAAGCGCAAGCGCTGCACCAATTTTGCTTCTTAAGGTGCTCATCATGCCTTTTTTGATTGCTCCGACAAGCGTTCCTGCCAGTCCTTCATACAGCTTTAAAATTACATTTCCAACAAATGCTTCACATACGATCACATCTGCCTCTCCATGCGGGATTTCACGAGCCTCAATACTGCCCACAAAATTAATATCCGTACATTCTTTCAGAAGTGGAAATGTTTCTTTTACCAGCGCATTTCCCTTTTCTTCCTCCGCACCGATATTTACAATCGCCACTCTCGGATTTTTGATTCCAAGTACATTTTCCATGTAAATAGAACCCATCTTCGCAAACTGAACAAGATGTGATGCCCTTGCATCCACATTCGCGCCGCAGTCGATCAGAAGCGACACACCTTTTTCCGTCGGAATAAGCGGCGCTAACGGTGGTCTTTCGATTCCTTTGATTCTGCCTACGATAACCTGTCCACCGACTAATATGGCACCGGAACTTCCTGCCGATACGAAAGCATCTGCTTCTTTTTGTTTTACCATATTCATGCCGACAACGATCGATGACTGTTTTTTCTTGCGGATCGCATTTACCGGCGGTTCTGCTGTCTCAATAACTTCCTCAGCATGTATAACCTCGATCTGCTCCGCCGGATAAGTGTACTTTTCAAGTTCTTTACGAACCACGTCCTCCTGACCGATCAGAAGAACCTTGATATCACTTCTCGCATTTACCGCATCCACAGCCCCCTTTACAGGCTCGGCCGGAGCATAATCTCCACCCATCGCATCTAAGGCAACTTTGGTAATCTCAAGTGATTGATTCTGCTGCATAACTACTCTCCATTCTGATACGTTTTCGGGCTCTCCCTTCACGTCTATATTGAAATATACTATAACTCTTTCTATAAATCAATATAAAAAATCGATTGTCATTTACAATATCATTAGTTATAGAATTCCTGATTTCTTTCATTTTCTGCTTCACGGTCTTCATCGGACATATAGCGTTCAAACACACCTTCTAAAATATAGTTGAGCAGAAGCATTCCCAAAGCCGGTGATATGATTGCTACAACCGGCAAAAGATAAGTTCCGATACAGCATGCCAGGAAAAACATCAGTGCCATAAAAGTCTTTGGCAGATTGCCGATCGCCATCAGCGCAGAATTTTTAAGGATCAATTTTGTCGAATTCTCAAAACGTGCCATATACGGGAATACATAAATCGCCCATGCAATGACCACAAGCATCAGCACAAAGAACACAACATAAAGAACTCCTGATTTTTCACCCGCTTTTGCAAACTGATACATGATATAACCGTCAAGTCCTACCAGAACAACCGCTGCTGCCACGACAAGCGTTACAAATGCACCCTGCTTCATATTTGTTTTAAAAGAATGCCAGAAAGAACTCCACAGGTATCCTCTGCTGTGACGGATCACCTTGTTAACTGCATAATAAAGTGCTGTTGTCGCAATTCCAGCCGGAACAGCCAGTACGATACATGGAAGTGCTAATATGATCGCTTTTGATACATATGCCACATAAATGCCGAACGCAAGCGGTATACAGCAGATCATCCACAGCAGGCTTAAGCATACACAGTCGACGCCCTTTCCAAGTGTCTGAAAAAACTTGTTGTCCAAATTAAAAATATCTCCCATTGCCCTACTCCTTTGCTAAAACATCATTCTACCATTTTATTCTGTTCACTCCGATTATGCAACCGGTAATTTGTGAAATTATTATAACTTTTTCAGCGGAAACAAAAAAGACCAAGAGGAAACTCATCGTTCCACTCTTGATCTTTCTGTTTCCCGTAAGGATTAGTCCTGAGGGATGATTTCTTTTTTGTTGTAAGAGCCACAGTTTTTACATACTCTATGAGGCATCATTAACTCTCCACATTTGCTGCATTTTACTAATGCCGGAGCAGTCATTTTCCAGTTTGCTCTTCTTTTATCTCTTCTTCCTTTGGAAGATTTATTCTTTGGACAAATTGACATATTCTCACACCTCCTTAAATTTGTTAAAGACATCTTGGATTGCTGCCATTCTTGGATCCAGTTCTGTTCTCTGGCAGTTGCATTCCCCTTTGTTCAGGTTCATTCCGCACACCTTGCAAATTCCTTTGCAATCATCCCTGCACAGAACTTTCATCGGCCAGTTCACCAAAATCTCTCCATAGATAAGTCTATCTATATCCAGATTAAATCCAATCAGGTAGTCATTATCTTCCACATCTTCGTCATGAACAACAGAATCTTCTAATTTGATATCCTTGTCAATCGAAAAGTGGATATCTGTCGGAACTTTCTCCAGACAACGGCTGCACGGAATCGACACTCGCAGATCAACATCACCCTGGATAAGCAGCCGCTTGTTCTCCCGGTTTGCGATACGCAGTTCTATCGGTGCTGCACTGATAATAGGAAATTCCCCTAACTTTGATATAAAAGACGTAAGTTCAATCTGAACCTGCTTTGTTTCTTCCTTGTTTTCACAAGATAAAATGTCTGAAATATCTATAATCACGGCATTCTCCTATATCTTTTTTTGTGAATCAAACCTTTTATCTAGGCTTTTCACACCTAAATGATTATACATAGTGAAAACAGGTTTGTCAAGTATTTTTTCTTGACAACCCTGTTTTTTTATTTTTCATCGTCTATGAACCTCAAAGACCCGCTGTTTTGCCTATTTTACAAGTGCAACCGTCTCTCTTGCGATTGCAAGCTCCTCGTTGGTCGGGATCACACAGACTTTTACTTTGGAATCTGCTGTTGAGATCACTTTTTCCTCTCCGTGTACTTCGTTTGCCTGTGCATCTACTGTAATTCCAAGATATCCAAGATACTCAAGTACCTTTGCTCTGACGATCGTTGTATTTTCTCCGATACCTGCAGTAAATGCAATCGCATCCACACCATTCATTGCTGCCACATATGCACCGATATATTTTGCAACACGGTAGCAGAATACGTCGATAGCACCGATTGCAAGCTCATTTCCTTCATTGGCTGCAGCCTCAAGATCACGGAAATCACTTGATAATTTTGATAATCCCTGTACACCTGACTTTTTATTCAAAACATTCATGACACCTTCGATATCTAAGTTCTCTTTCTTTGCAATGAACTCCATGATTGCCGGATCAATATCGCCGGAACGTGTTCCCATAACAAGTCCCTCTAAAGGTGTAAGACCCATGGATGTATCTACACACTCACCATTTAATACGGCACTGATAGAAGCACCATTTCCAAGATGAGCCACAATGATCTTAGAATTTTTCAGATCCATTCCAAGGAATTCAGCAGTACGTTTTGATACAAAACTGTGGCTGGTTCCATGGAAGCCATATCTTCTTACTTTGTACTTTTCATAGTATTCGTATGGAAGACCATAAAGGAATGCTTTCTTTGGCATTGTCTGATGGAATGCTGTATCAAATACACCTACCATCGGTACGTCTGGCATCAGTTCTTTACATGCATCGATACCGATCAGGTTTGCCGGGTTGTGAAGTGGTGCAAGGTCATTGCACTCTTCGATTGCTTTTAATACTTCCGGTGTTAAAACGATAGAAGAAGCAAACTTCTCTCCACCATGTACAACACGGTGACCAACTGCATCGATCTCGGAAAGACTCTTGATTGCACCTGTTTTCTCATTTACCAGTGCATCAAGTACCATCTGGATTGCCTGTTTGTGCGTCGGCATTGCTGCTTCTGTGATCTCTTTGTCTAATCCGGTCTTCTGGTATACCAGTCTTCCGTCAATACCGATTCTCTCGCAAAGTCCTTTTGCTAATACTGCTTCACTGTCAGAATCGATGAGCTGATATTTCAGTGAAGAACTTCCGCAGTTTACTACTAAAACGTTCATATTTTCCTCCCATGCCCTGCCTGCTTTCGAATGGCAGTTTTCTTTTCTTATATAAATGATAAATGGGCAGTCCGACCGATACGAACCGCATATAACTTTAGTATACGCCTCTAACTCTGTTCGCACAAGGTGTTTAAAGTGAGATTTTTTGTACAAAATGAAAAACAGGTTGACAGAATTTTAACGTTATTTTTTTAACAAATCCCAGACATTCACATTTGCGAAAAAAATCTGTGTATGGTAGTCTGTAATCATGCTGTTACACGCAGAATCTGTGCTTACGCCCAAACCTGAGATACAGATGGAATCAGGATTTTCAAAAAATGGTCAGAAATGGAGTATCTTATGAAAACAATCGGAATCATTGCAGAATACAACCCTTTCCACAACGGACATGCCTACCAGATTGCAGAGTTAAAACGAAAAACAAATGCTGATTTTGTCGTCATCGCCATGAGCGGTGACTTTGTCCAGAGAGGAGCCCCTGCCATCATCGATAAATATTGCAGGGCAGAAATGGCGCTTTTATGTGGTGCGGATCTTGTCATCGAACTCCCGGCTGTCTGGGCAGTCTCCTCCGCGGAGGATTTTGCCATGGCAGGTGTTACCCTGTTTGATAAAATGGGCTGTATCGACGGGATATGCTTTGGAGCAGAATCCGACCAGCTCCCCCAGCTTAAGAGCATTGCCGGTGTTCTTGCAGAAGAACCGGACATTTACAGATCTGCGCTTTCTTCTTATTTAAAAAAGGGACTGGCATTTCCGGCTGCAAGAGCTGCTGCGCTTTCTGATTATTTTAAGAGCACCGGAATGAATTTCCTCATTTCCATATTAGATACTCCGAATAACATCCTCGCGGTCGAATATTTAAAGGCACTGAAACGGCGTAATTCTGCCATGACTCCAATCCTGATCCCGCGGGCGGGGAGCGGATATCATGATACCACGATCAACACACCGACAGCTTCTGCCTCTGCCATCCGCGCGGCAGTTTCTAATGTTACACCATCGGATGATCATACTTTCCATTTTTCATCTGCAGATTACGGTTCACAGAGTATTCATTCCAGCCGGCCACATCTTTCGGAAATTGCATCTTCGATGCCGGAACCGGCTTTTGCACTGTTTCAAAAGGAGATCACATCCGGCAGACTTATGGATGCTGATGACTTTTCCTCCATTCTTGGCTACCGGATCTTATCGTGCAGCAAAAAGGAATTAGAAAATATCTATGATATGACACCGGAGATTGCAAACCGCATAATAAAGAACAGATATCATTTTTCCTCTTTCACACAGTTTTGTGCACGAAACAAGAGCCGCGATATCACCTACACACGCATGAACCGGATCCTTCTGCATCTGATCCTTCAGATGACCCAGACGGATGTGAAGCAATATAAGGAGACTGATTACATCCCTTACCTGCGAATCCTCGGTTTCCGCAAAGATGCTTCCGCCCTGCTTTCTGCCTTAAAAAATTCCGCAAAAGTACCTGTCATCTCTAAGCTCTCCTCTGCCCTGCGCACACTTGACGGAACTGCAAACCAGATGCTGAAACAGGATATTTTTTCTTCTGAGCTCTACGAACAGCAAAAAACAGGAAAAACGAAAAATCGTTTTTCCTGTCCTGAATGCAGCAAAGAAATCATCCGTGTCTGATCAATGATGGAACAGACGGATTCCGGTAAATGCCATTGCCATATTGTATTTGTTACAGGTTTCGATAACATTGTCATCACGGATGGAACCACCCGGCTGTGCCACATATGCCACACCACTTCTATGTGCACGCTCGATATTATCCCCAAATGGGAAGAATGCATCAGATCCAAGCGCCACATTTGTGTTTTTATCTAACCATGCACGTTTTTCCTCTGCGGTAAAGACCTCCGGTTTTACCTTAAAGATGTTTTCCCATGCACCGTCAGCTAAGACATCCATGTAATCCTCACCAATATAGAGGTCGATCGCATTGTCCCTGTCAGCACGTCCGATCTTGTCGAGGAACTGCAGTCCTAATACCTGTGGAGACTGGCGCAGCCACCAGTTATCTGCCTTCTGGCCTGCAAGTCTGGTACAGTGGATACGGGACTGCTGTCCAGCACCGATACCGATTGCCTGTCCGTCTTTGACATAACATACAGAATTGGACTGTGTGTATTTTAAAGTAATCATTGCGATTGCAAGATCTCTTTTTGCAGCATCCGGAATTTCCTTATTGTCCGTTACCACATTGTCAAAGAAATGCTCATCAATCACTAATTCATTTCTTCCCTGCTCAAAGGTAATACCGAATACTTCTTTGTGCTCGATCGGTGCCGGCACATAATCCGGATTGATCTGGATCACGTTATAATTGCCTTTTTTCTTTGCTTTTAAGATCTCTAATGCCTCATCTGTGTAGCCCGGCGCGATGACACCATCGGAAACTTCTCTCTTGATGATCATTGCAGTTGCCCTATCACAGACATCAGATAAAGAAATAAAATCACCAAAAGATGACATACGGTCTGCGCCTCTTGCTCTCGCATATGCATTTGCAAGCGGTGTAAACTCCATATCCATATCGTCAACCCAGTAAATCTTACGCTCCACATCGCTGAGTGGAAGTCCTACTGCTGCACCAGCCGGTGATACATGCTTAAAAGATGTAGCTGCCGGAAGTCCGGTTGCCTTTTTTAACTCACTGACTAACTGCCAGCCGTTAAATGCGTCCAGAAAATTGATATAACCTGGTTTTCCGTTCAATACCTGGATCGGCAGTTCGCCGTTTTCCATATAGATTCTGGATGGTTTCTGATTTGGGTTACAGCCATATTTTAATTCTAATTCTTTCATAATTTCTCCTTTAAATTTCTCATTGATCTGTGAAATTCATGCTTCTTTGCCGCATCTTGCAAGCCTGATGCCGATTATTTATTTTTATTGACGATTCTGCTCTCGTAAGCTCCGGTCGCAATATCAATATAACGGACAAATAAAGAAACTTTGTTGTCCTCATTTAAGTTTTCCCATACAAATGAGGTGAACGCATCAATGTCGCCCTCGATTGCAACCGGTGCCGGCTCTCCCTCAAAACTTGGCAGCGGATTGCCATCTCCCATATAAGTATGGATAAAATGAGCCTCACCTGCTTTCGGATTCTCATAGGCAAATGTATAACGGTTACAGGAGGACGGATCCCCGTTGTTACTCTTTAAAATAGACATTGCGTAGTTGAATTTTCCGTTTTCAATGTGCATAATACCTGAGATTCTCGGTGTATAGTTTGGAGCATCCGGCTCAAATTCTCTTGTGCGCAGCGCCTGCTCAAAAGTCTGCTGTTTATCCATCAGTTCGTAAATTGTGTCAGTCTGGTCTCCGTTTGTCACGATCGTTTTATTGCCAAGCACACGGACAGGTGCATAGATAATCAGGCTCGGATCTGTCAGTTTGGAAGGATCAAAAGCCTGCGTGCGGATTCCCTCTCCATCCTCAACAAAAACACGGTTTCTGCTGTTCTCACTTCTGCCCATAATAAAATAAGCAGTGATGGCATGTTTTCCGTCTGCAGATTTTCCGATAATGATTCCTCTTCCAGGATAGGAATTGCCTGAAAGTTCATTTTTTAATGACATTTTCTCCATGATTTCCTCCTTCATGTGTGCGGTTTGCTGTTTTTCTTTATCTTATCATTTTGATCCTGTTTTTACAATTATTAGCGTCATGAATTTATTTACTTAATTTTATAAGTTTTGTTAATATATTTATTTATAAAAATAACCGCCCAAACCTAATATATCCACCTTGTACTGGACTTCCAGTGAAAGGAGTACATATTACAAGTTAAGCGGTCATTTTACCAAATCCATCAAAATTGCTTCTGCCCTCTGTTTCCATGTATGTTCCTGCACAGCACTCTCATATCCCCGCTCTGCGATTTCCATACATTTCTCCGGTTTTTCCAAAAGCTTTTTCACCAGTTCAGGCAGTTCTTCACGCTTCTCCAGCGAATAGAAAACCAGTTCTTTTTTATCCGTAAAGTTCTCCCGAAGATATCTGCTGTCATCGGTCAGCGAAAGTGTATGCTGCAGCATCGCCGTAAATACGCGGTCGTGCGTTCCATCTTTAAACCATGGCATGACATTCAAAGAAATCCTTGCATCTGCGATTGCCTCCGCGCAGGTCACAGAATCCACTTCCCTGCCGTTTTTTATAATGTATTCATGGCTGCTACAGTCTAATTTCTCCCAGTTGGCGCCAAACACATGTACCGGGATTTTATGCTCCGCAAGACATTTTATGATCTCCCCGCGGAAATAACTCCGCATACAGATATCGATGAACACCATTCCTGCGATCGCCGCGCGAAGCTCCTCATCCGGCACTGCACCCAGTTCTTTTCTGATATGTGCCTCTAACATCCGGTCGATGGACACCGCCGGATGTGCTTTCATATCCTCCAGAATCTCATAATAAAATGTCCGATATTCCGCACCCTGCCTGTCGATTTCCCGGTAAAGGTGTTCCACCGGTGTATAGTTTCCGGTAAATACGATGTCGTATTTCCGTTTCTGATACGGTATATTTTTATGTTTCTGTTTTTGCCCATGGCAGCCTTCTATTGGGGAAGGTACTTTCCGCTCTAAGATACAGTTTCCCGCCAGCGGCAGAAACTCCACCGGCAATGCCGGGTAAAAGCGCTTCATGTATACCACATGTTCTCTGTCAATACAAAAAACACGCATTTCCGGCACCGGAGGCTTTGCCAGTTTTGAATGATAATACAGTGGATGATCCACCAGGATATTGATGCACGCGATACCTTGGTTTTCCCAGATATAACGCCCGTTCTCTTCGATAAAGACCTCTTCCCCGGAAAGTCCGATAAAATTAAACGTACACAGTACCGTTTTCTCTGGCACGGCAAACCGGCTGATGCCATCTACCGTATTTACCAGATCATCGTAATCCACAAAATAGGTGTCATGCCCCATCTCCTGAAACGTTTCTGCTAACTGTTCTGAAAAATATCCTAGTGTTTCCACTGCATTTTTTATTAAAATCACTTTCATGTTTGCCAGTGATCCGCGCAGTTAGTTTTTAAAGCTGTGGATCGGTGCCGGGATTCTTCCGGTACGGTTAATAAAATCATCACAGGAATATTTGTTGACCGGCATGATCGGCGCATAACCGAACAGACCACCAAACTCTACGGTATCGCCAACGCCTTTTCCAATTACCGGGATCAGACGTGCAGCTGTTGTCTTCTGGTTTACCATACCAAGTGCCATCTCGTCTGCGATCATACCGGAGATCGTGGTTGCCTTGGTATCTCCCGGAATTGCGATCATATCAAGTCCTACAGAGCAGACACAGGTCATTGCCTCTAATTTTTCCAATGTAATAGCACCAGCCTGTACGGAATCGATCATTCCCTGATCCTCACTGACCGGAATGAAAGCGCCGCTTAAGCCGCCGACATAGGAAGATGCCATAACGCCGCCCTTTTTGACCTGATCATTTAACATGGCAAGTGCTGCAGTTGTTCCCGGTGCACCTGCATATTCCAGACCGATCTCGCAGAGGATATCTGCGACGGAATCACCGATGGCCGGAGTCGGAGCAAGGGAAAGGTCAATGATACCAAACGGAATTGAAAGACGTCTGGATGCCTCCTGTGCGACTAACTGTCCGACTCTTGTTACCTTAAATGCGGTCTTTTTGATGGTCTCGCAGAGTACCTCAAAATTCTCGCCACGCACTTTCTCAAGTGCTGTCTTTACAACACCCGGTCCGCTGACTCCGACGTTGATCACTGCATCAGCCTCTGTCACACCGTGGAAAGCTCCTGCCATAAACGGGTTGTCATCCGGTGCGTTGCAGAATACAACCAGCTTCATACAATCCACAGAATCACGGTCTTTTGAGCGCTCTGCAACCTCCAACAAAATCTCTCCCATCAGACGCACCGCATCCATATTGATACCGGTCTTTGTGGACGCAAGGTTTACGGAACTGCAGACACGGTTCGTCCGGCAAAGTGCTATCGGGATAGAACGGATCAGCATCTCATCTGCTTTTGTCATGCCTTTTGATACCAGTGCGGAATAACCGCCGATCAGATCTGCACCGATTGCTTCTGCAGCACGGTCCATTGTATCTGCGATCGTTGCAAAATCTTCCGGTGTCTTGCAGGCTGCACCACCGATCAGTGCAATCGGAGTAACGGAAATACGTTTGTTGACAATTGGGATACCGTATTCAGCTTCGATCTCCCCTGCAACTTTTGCAAGATCTTTGGCAACTGATGTGATACGGTTATAAATGTTCTCATTTAATTTTTTCAAATCGGAATCAATGCATGAAAGCAGGCTGATACCGATCGTAATGGTGCGGACATCAAGGTTTTCATGTTCCACCATGTTGTTGGTCTCTTTTACTTCAAATATATTAATCATTGCCGCTTTCCTCTCTAAATACGATGCATTTTTTCAAAAATCTCAGCTTTCTGGCACTTGATGGATACACCGATCTGTGCACCGATCTCATCGAGATCTTTCTGACAATCCACAAATGATCTGGTTGATTTATTCATGTCAACGATCATCATCATATTGAAATATCCGGAAACGATTGTCTGTGAAATATCAAGTACATTGACGCCATTTTCGGAAAGATAAGTACATACTTTTGCAATGATACCAACCGTATCTTTACCCACTACTGTAATAATTGTCTTGTCTGCTGTGTTCTCCATCTCTGCTCTCCTCACTTTTCTGCTTTACTAAATCAGCGCAAATCTATTATCAATCATCATATCATACATGTTTTATAATTTCCACTGTTAAATAGATGCACATTTATAACTTTTTCTACTAAGCTTCATAAGCGGCCACACTCTGTAAAAAAATATTGTCATATATAATAGAATACGTGTTTCGCGAACATTCTATTATCATAAACTAAAAAATGATTCTCTCCGACGGCGCGTCCCGCTTTGCCACATACATTGGGAAATCATCGCCTTTATATGGATTTTCTCCCATCGTCACCTCTAACCGGACAGTCTCATATGCAAGTTCTGCATAATTATTTTCCTTACTGAGATGTCCTAAAATAACCGTATTGAAATGGTCGTGGAGCACTTCTCCCAAAAACTGACCGGACAGTTCGTTAGAGAGATGTCCTTTTTCCCCAAGAATTCTCTGTTTTAACGGATACGGATAACTTCCAACCTGCAGCATATGTACATCATGATTTGCTTCCAGTAAAAGCACATCCAGATTTTTTATTTTATCAATCATGTTTTCATCATATGTGCCAAGATCCGTCACTACCGCCGCCGTTTTCTCCTCATTTTTTATCTTATAGGCCACCGGATCTGCCGCATCATGTGAGATTGAAATCGGTTCAATCAAAAGATCCCCGATTTCAAAAGGCTGATCCGGCGTGATCGCATGAAATAAAGATTCCTCTATTTTGCCGACTGACTTTGTATTTAAAATAGCATCTATCGTACCCTGCGTGGCATAAATCGGAAGTCCGTAACGCCTGGCGATCACGCCAAGTCCAGAAATATGATCGATGTGTTCATGAGTTACAAGAACCCCCTGCATCTCTTCTGTTTTCAAATCGATCGAATTGAGTCCGTTTTCAATTCGTTTTCCACTGATCCCCGCATCGATGAGTACATGATTTTCATCTGATCCCACACAGATACAGTTTCCACTGCTGCCGCTTGCTATGCTGCATAATTCCATTTTTTTAATTCTCTTTCCATCTAAGTTCGATTGTATCTCCGGTCTTTAAGACTGCAGAATACGATGCATTCTCACCATTTAAATTGGTAATGATTGCTCTGCCATTTGAGGCAGTAAGATCAAATTCGTAGAAATCAAAAATATCTACAAATATATACTGTGGTTTTCCGGTAAGTTTTACCGGCTGGCCGTTGATGTATACCAGAACCATGCTGCCGTCTTCCTCTGCAACTGCCGCGCTGTTTTCTTCTGCTGTAACTTTTTTCACTGCTTCAGCCATGCCGTCAGCATTCTCCTCTGTTACATCTGTTACATCTGTTACATCTGTTTCATCCATGCCTGCTGCATTCTCTCCTGCAACAGATCCATTAACGCCTGCTGTACTGTCTGTAATCGTTTTGCTCTCCTCTACCGTAGCGGCATCATCTGTAACTGCAGAATCCTTTTCTTTTGCGCCCGCATTGCCGGCATCGTCTGTATCCTCCGCAGTCACAGCATTGTGTACTTCAGGATTCTGAACTTCTGCACCATCTGCCTCTGCGCTCATTTCCGTGTCCACAATATCCGGTATCTCTTCTTCCTTATATTCCCCGACAGTCGGTGTTTGAACTTCTTCCTGCTCTACCGGCTGAAAGGACGGTTTGCCATAAGAACGCACCGTCCATTCAATCGTAAAGTTTTCATAGATCAATGAATCAAGAGTTGCTCGACGGTTATTTACCAGGATCACATGTTCAACATTCACTTCCACATCCATAAATTCTGCAAGCTGTCCTACTGTGTAAAAACTTCTGGTTTCCACCTGATCTCCCTCCTGGATCTGGTAGGAAGGAAACTCTAATTTACCGTTGACCTCTAAGAATTTCGGGCATCTTATAATATTTCCATTAACCACAAAGGCTACGGAATCTGTCGTATATTCCTCTAACTGATCTAATGTGCAGGTTGCCGGCTTGCCAGCCGTAGATGGCTCAATGATAATCTCACAATTCGGCTCTAATGCCGCATTGAGATTTGTTGGTCTGTCATTCATATAAACTGCTGCTGACTCTCCCTGCTCTCCACGAATGATACGTTTTGCTCCATTTACAAAAAATGTAAGTTCCGGTCCACGTTTCGGGAAAAGATCCTCATTCGGAAAACCTGCCTGCAATGCGGCATCCACGATCGTTAATCCATCATTATCATATAATTTGAGGCGCTCTCCATTGAAACGCACCATAATAAATCCGTTTCTCTGTTCATAATAATTCAGACAGATTCCAATCGGCGTAACAAGCAATGGATCCTTCTTGATATCCTGCTGTTCAAATACCACTTCCTGCAATACTTCTTCACCACGCAGTGCCACTCGTACGTCCGGAAGATCTAATTTCTCTGCAAGCATTTTCGTATAACCATGGATCTTACCGCCACCGCCAACGATAAATGCTGCGCTGACAGTCTGGTCGCCATTCAATTCTTTGATTTTCGCAGCTACCGCAGTCGTCATCTCATCCACTACCGGTGCAGTCAGTTCCCACACTTCTTTTGCCGGAATCTTATGCTCGATCAGCATGATATCTTTATAAGTGATCTCCTCTTCTGTTGTACTCTGCAGCTTGATATATTCAGCCGTTTTAAAATCAACCAGATAATTCTGCACGATCAGTTCCGTTAATTCATCCCCGGCAAGAGGGATCATACCATAGGCAATGATGCTTCCGTCTTTGGTGATGGAAATATCGGATGTTCCCGCTCCGATATCGACTAAAGCGATATTCAGCAGACGATAACTTTCCGGAATTGCGACGTTGATCGCCGCAATAGGCTCCAATGTCAGATTCGCCACTTCAAGCCCAGCCTGATTTACGGCTGCATAAAGTCCATCCACTACATCCTCCGGCAGAAACGTTACAATGATGTCTTCGCCGATACGGTCCGCTTTGTGGGATTCAATGTTTGAAAACGGTTCATCATTTAAGAAGTATTTGACCACGGAATATCCAACACAGTAGAACTTGTAGTTGGTATCATTCATTTCCTGTAAAATTTTCTGCGCTTTCTCAATTCCAAGCAGATCCAGTGTATGAATGTCTTCCCCGGTAACTACGCTCTCCTCCGGATAATCGTAACTGATACTCGTTGTAACTGTCTTAAGCACACGGCCTGCGGCAGCGATACATACCTCCGTCAGCGTTTTCCCGATCTGTTTTTCCAGCTGTTCTTTTACTTTTCTTATCGTCCCTGATACACGCCCGATATCGTGGATCTGTCCATCTAACATTGCTCTCGTATCATGCTGCATGATATACTGAGCAGTAACGATAAACTGATCTTCGGTACGGTAACCTACCGTTCCTACCACATTTCTCGTTCCAATATCAAGTCCGAACACCAATGGCTGTTCCATGTCTTTTCCGTCGCTCATCTGCAGTATCTCCTACTCATTTTCCATATTTGTGATTGCCAAATCAATCTGCCTTATGGCATCTTCCACCGTTCCATTATTATCGATCACCACTTTACAGTGTTTCCGGTAAACCGCTTCCTGTAACTGACTGTCAAAAATCTGCTGTACTTTCTCCGGGGAATATCCGCGCGATCTCATAAGGCGTTCTTTTCTTATATCCTCTCTGGTATAAATATACCAAAGTTCGTCACAAATTTCATCATAATGTTCTTCAATCAGCAATGCTGCCTCTAAAACCAGAATTTTCAGCACTCCATTTTCCCGCTCTGTATCCGCAACAGTTCTGATATATTTCTTGACTGCCGGATGTACGATTCCGTTTAATGCATCCCGTTTTTTTTCATCTGAAAAGATGACTGTTGCTAACTTTTTCCGGTCAAACGAACCATCTTCATTCCAGATATCCTCATCCGAAAACATGTCTTTTAATTTCTGATAACATTCTGTCCCGGGCAGCATCAGCTCATGCGCGATTTCATCCGCCAACATGACTTTTACACCATCTTTTGTTTCAAGATAATGAAGTATTTCTGATTTTCCCGCACCGACGCCGCCGGTAATTCCGATAAATTTCATCCGTTTCATGCTCCCCGCATCCATTTTTTCTCTCGTACCATCCAGACATATGCAGTCCAACGCATCATCCCTCATAAATGATGACAGATCTTTATTTTGCCTCATACCAATTTTTGCCGACATGTGCATCAATTTCAAGTGTGACCGCAAGATCTGCCGCTCCATGCATCTCTTCCTCGAGAATCTTTCGAACCGCATCCTCTTCTTCGATCGCCGTCTCCACTAAAAGCTCATCATGCACGGTTAAGATCAGGCGTGACTTTAGATTTTCTTTTAACAGTCTGTCATGCACGCGTATCATTGCGATCTTGATGATATCTGCCGCAGTTCCCTGAATCGGTGAGTTCATGGCAACACGTTCTCCAAAGGAACGCTGCATAAAATTGCTGCTTGAAAGTTCCGGTACCGGACGTCTTCTTCCAAACATCGTCGTTACATAGCCTTTTTCTTTTGCCTCTGCCACAAGCCCATCTAAAAACGTCTTGATCTTTGGATAAGTTTCAAAGTACCGTTCAATATACTCTGCAGCTTCTTTTTTGCTGATGCTTAGATCCTGGCTCAGTCCAAATGAACTGATTCCATATACGATTCCGAAATTAACCGCTTTTGCATTGCGCCGCTGCAGATCCGTCACCTCGTCAAACGGGATGTGAAATACCTGGGACGCCGTGATCCTGTGGATATCCTGTGCTTCCCGGTATGCCTCGATCAGCTTTTCATCCCCGGACATATGTGCTAAAACACGAAGCTCAATCTGGGAATAATCGGCATCCATAAACTCAAATCCCTCTTTTGGCACAAATGCCTTGCGGATCAGTCTGCCAAGTTCGATCCTCATCGGGATATTCTGCAGGTTTGGCTCCGTGCTGCTTAAACGCCCGGTAGCTGTGATCGTCTGATTAAAACTGGTGTGGATCCTGCCATCTTTAGCGATATAGTTTACCAATCCGTCCGCATAAGTGGACTTTAACTTGGTAAGCTGACGATACTCTAAAATATCAGAAACGATCGGATATTCCGGTGCAAGGCGGTCTAACACATCCGCCGCCGTGGAATAACCGGTCTTTGTTTTCTTTCCATACGGCATGGACAATTTTTCAAATAAGATCACTCCGAGCTGTTTTGGAGAATTGATATTAAACTCTTCTCCCGCTTCCTCATAGATCTGCTTTTCCAGTTCAGCGATACGCACTGCAAGTTTGTCCCCATACTCCGTGAGCGCCTCCCTGCACGCAATGATACCCTCATTTTCCATATCGGCAAGAGTAAATACGAGCGGCATCTCGATTTCCGTAAACAGATGATCCATGCCCTCTTCCTTTAAGTCTGTCTCCAGCGTCTTTTTCGATGCCTGTGCCACATATGCCATATAGCATACATAATTTAAAAATGCTTCCGGTGCATCTTTCATTGCCTGCTCTATGGTCAGTTTTCCAAGAAGATCTGCCTTTGACGGTATCATCTGTCCCATATAGTCTTTTGCAATATCCTCATATGGATACTCATTTTTCAGCGGATTCAGAAGATATGCTGCAAGCACACCGTCAAAAAGATTCGACAGGCCAATATTGCCGTTTACCTGCCGCTCCAGTAAGCCAAGCGCCGCAAGCTGCGGTTTTAAATCCAGTGTCGCATAGGACGCAGCCTCACTTGCGGTAAACATGGAAAGAATCTGCTTTGCCGGAAGATTTTCCCCTGCTTTTATGAAAAAGGTTTCTTCCTCTCCAGTTGAAATGGCAGCTCCAAGGCAGCACTCCACTGCATCATTTTCTGCACTTTCTACGATGCCGGACGGTTCACTGTCTGCCCCCGGCATATCTCCTGCCGCAAACAGATTCATCTGCCCGTCCTCTTCCTCGTGGCTGTCTTTCTTTTTGCTTCCGGGAACAATATAAAAACCACAGTTTCTGCCACGAAGCTTCGCAAATACTTTCTCTGCCTCCTTACGGTCTTCCACAAGTTTAAAATGTTCTGCCGCCTGATTTTTCGGAGTATCTACCTCAAACCGGTTTAAAAGATTTTTAAATTCCAAACGTTTGCAGAGAAGGTATGCCTCCTCCGTATACAGTCCAGAAATTCCATTTAGCTTTGCTCCTGCAAGATCATAATCAATATCCGCATGGATCTCGATCGTCGCAAGCGTCTTACTCATCTGTGCCAGGTCATAATACTCTTTTAAATTTTTGCTTGCACGGGGTGGCTTTAATTCGTCCACATGTGCATAGGCATTTTCAACACTTCCATACTGTGCAATGATTGCTGTTGCCGTCTTTTCACCGATTCCCGGTACTCCCGGAATATTGTCTGCCGTATCGCCCATCAGCGCCTTGACATCGATAAACTCGATTGGCGTCACCTGATATTTTTCCTTTACCTCAGCGGCATTGTAATCCTCGATCTCCGTGCCTGTGCGCTTTGTTTTCGGGATACGGATCTTAATATGATCCGTTGCAAGCTGTAAGAGGTCACGGTCACCGGATACCACTGAAACTGTCAGCCCTTTTTGTTCACTCTGTTTTGCAATGGTTCCAAGCAGATCATCCGCCTCATAGCCGCCTTTTTCGATCGTGGTAACTCCCATCGCTTTTAACATCTCTTTCATGAGCGGAACCTGTTCCCGCAGTTCCTGTGCCATCGGCTTTCTTGTGCCTTTGTATTCTGCGAACATTTTGTGGCGGAAAGTCGGTTCTGACACATCAAATGCAACCGTAAGATAATCCGGCTGCTCTTCCTCTAAAATCTTGAACATAATGTTTAAAAAACCATAGACCGCATTCGTGTGTAATCCTTCCGAATTTGTCAAATCCGGGATTCCGAAAAATGCCCTGTTCAAAATACTGTGCCCATCAATCAATACCAGCTTTTCGCCCATTATTCTCTCCATTCTTTGTCTGTTAGATTGCTCTTGTGTAGCGTTTCAGCCACTCATTTTCTTCCGCCGTCATATACGGAGAAATGGTATCATATACCATCTTATGATAATCATTTAACATTTTCTTCTCACGCGCACTTAATAGATCCGGGTCAATCGCATCGAGATCGATCGGTGCATAGGTGATATTCTCAAATTCCATGAACTGTCCATATTCGTTTTTTTCTGCCTTACGGCATACCAGTTCATTTTCGGTACGGATTCCGTATTTACCCTCTAAGTATACACCCGGTTCATCTGTCGTAATCATGCCCTCTTCTAAGACACCATTGTCATGACGCTCCGGCACCACTCTCCAACGGAAACCATTCGGTCCCTCATGTACATTTAACACATAACCAACGCCGTGTCCGGTGCCGCATTTATAGTCAATGCCCATCTCCCAGAGTGGACCGCGGGATAAAATATCCAGGTTCAAACCGGTACATCCATATAAAAACTTCGCATGCGCAAGGTTCATATTCGAACGGCAGACGGTCGTAAAGTGCAGACGCATCTCATCTGTGATCGGGCCAAGTGCCATGGTTCTTGTGATGTCTGTGGTTCCCTCAAAGTAATGTCCGCCGGAATCCACAAGTAAAAATCCCTCCGGTTTTAACTCAGCGTCTGACTCCGGTGTTGCAGCATAATGCATCATCGCCGCATTGGCTCCGTAAGCACAGATCGTGTTGAAACTTAACTCAATAAAGTTATCCTGCTCTCTTCTTCTCGCCTCAAGATAGTCAGAAGCAGAGATCTCCGTCATCGGGATCTTTCCGATATTGGTCTTGAGCCAGTACATAAATTTGGTAAAGGCAACACCGTCTTTTACATGTGCAGCTCTGGTGTTGTCTACCTCCGTCTTATTTTTTACAGCTTTCATAAGTTCCGTCGGGTTTGGTTTGTCCACAACTTTGATTGCTTTATCAAGACTGTTCACGATACGGTAGTTGACCGTCCCGCGGTTCATCAGCACGACTGCGTCTGCCGGAATCTCCGGTACATAATCGTAGATCGCATCATACGGCTTTGTCGTGATATGGTTTTCCTCCAGGTAAGCACGGATTTTATCATCCACTACTTCCTCCTGTAAAAACCAGATACACTCTGTCTCGTTCAGCACAAGATAGGATAATACGACCGGCACATAATCAATATCGTTGCCGCGGATATTTAAAAGCCATGCGATATCGTAAAGAGATGTCAGAATATGAACATCTGCACCGTTCTCCTTCATAGCTTTCCTAAGATCTGCGATCTTATCCGCAGTACTCTTTCCGGAATATTTTTCCTCCAAAATAAATAAAGGCTGTTTGGACAATGCCGGACGATCCTCCCAGATCAGATCGATCAGGTCTTCTGTCACATGTATGGACACATTTTTTTCTGCTGCAATCTTTTCCAGTTTGCCGCCCCAGGTACCGTTTACAACACGTCCGTCAAATCCGAGACATCCGCCCTCTTTTAATCGATCCTTTACAAATTCATCGACTGTCGGCACGCTCTCTTCGCCCATGCGGTAGAGTGTGACTGTGCTGTCTTTCAGCTGATTCTCTGCCTGTACAAAATAGCGTCCGTCCGTCCAGAGCCCTGCCTCATCCAAAGTGATAACGGCAGTTCCCGCAGAACCGGTAAATCCGGTAATAAACTTTCTCGCCTTAAAATGATCTCCTACATATTCTGATTCGTGAAAATCAGCAGTCGGCACAACGTATACCGTGATGCCTCTCTTTTCCATCTCCGCACGCAGTGCCTTTAATCTTTCCTGTATCATTCTTTTATTTCCTCTTTCTTATATATTTCTAATATCACACCCGTTTGTCAGGCATCCGTATACTCAAAGAACTTCGTATCGATCTCCGGGTAAGAACGTTTCAATGAGATCGGTCTTCCGGAACGGTTCAAAAAGCAATGGGAACTCTTTCCGGTCGTGCGGAGTTCTCCGGTCTCCTTGTCCGTCATCCGGTATTCCACATCCATCTTGATACCATTATAGCGTGTGATCTTCGTCTCGATCACGACCGTATCATCAAAATGTACCATACTGTGATACTCGCAGGATACAGAGAGCACCGGACTGATAATCTCCATCTCCTCCATCTGTTTATAGCTGAGTCCGATCTGATCCATCAGATCCATCCTCGCTTCTTCCATCCATTTGATATAATTTGAATGATGGATGATTCCCATCTGGTCCGTCTCATAATATTTTGCATGATGCTCATATGGGCGGATTTTGATTTCATCGGCATTTTCATTATAAATTTCTATCTCTTTGTCTGACATATAAATCACTACCTTTCTCAAACTCCTCCAACGTATAGTATCTCACAGAAACGTTTTAATTTCAATGGTGCCTTTTTATCCATGCGATCAGTATCACGATCAGAATACAGGCAAGGGAAACCCCGGCTCCCACCATAAATCCCGGTGTCCGGTAGCGCAGCTCGACCGTATGTGTTCCTTCGGTAAGATATGTGCTGATAAACGCCTCACCAAACACTTCCGGATCCGTCTGTTCTCCATCAACATATAATTTCCATCCGGCATCATCTGCCACCGCAAAAATCAGTCGTCCTTCTTTTTTCACATCAATGGTTCCAGTGATTTTCGTATCGGAAAAGGAAGTCATCTCCATCGTCTGCTCATTTAACGTCTGATAAGCCGTATCTGCAGCATCGAGATTCAGGGCATATGCCGTAATATTCACTCTTTCTTCATTACTGTTTTTAATCCTCACTTGTGTGCCTGCCGTACAGTATCCAAGATCAAGTGTATAGCCATGCGAAACTTTTGTGAAAGACTTTGTCCTGCCGTCACTGATCTCTTCCGTCATGCTGTCCACAGTCGTCGATTCATAGGTTGCAAAAATGTATGCATCCTCCTGCACGTCAATCGTTGATTCCCCGACCACAGATTCGGACGGGATCTCCGTCAGCATCGGCTCATCTGCACCAAGAAGCTCTGCAAGTCTGTTCTGTGCCTCAATTTCATCTAAATCAGAATAATCCCACGCATCAATCACATCCTCATCCATCATAAAACCAAGTGGGAGCACATATTTATTTTCGTAAAGATACGTATTCCCGCTCTCTGCCACAAGGGTGCGGATCGGGTTTGCTTCCATTGCGTTATCAGCGATCACATAGCGCAGGGACATCATTGCTGATAACAGCGGTGTTGCCCCGTTTACACAGTAGAAATTCTTGCCGCCTTCCATTCCGACTGCCTGGTAAAAATGACTGACATCCAGATTCATCAGCGATGAAAATTGCGTTGCGGAACGATATCCATACAGCGCCGCATCATTTTTCGTTTTGCGCTCTAATTCTTCCGTGCGGTAAAATAATATGCCCTTATCCTGTGCCTGATTTTCCGCCTCTGCAAGCACTGCATGATAGTCATCCATGGATTTCACATAGGCAGTCCTGCTCGTCGTATCAAATCCGGTCACATTATAGTTAAAAAATAATTCTAAAAGCATCGCTGCGCAGCCAAACGAGAGCATGATTTTTTTCAGTTCTTCCCTGGTCGCCTTTTTGATCTTTCCAATCTTTTTTACCACATCTTCCCGGATACATTCCTCCGCATAAAAATAGATCAGAAGCACCACAATATAGCTGCCCAGAAATACATAAGTTGCCGTTGCCGCGCTCTCTCCTAAGATCGTCCCATCGGAAAAATGATAGGAAACTGCCATCAGACCAACCGATGCCACTCCCGCTGCGATCACATCTAAAAATCTCGTTCCTTTGAAATGCAAAAATGCCTCGTAGGATACCGCAAGCATCAGAAATGCATATAAAAAGGTCTGTCTGCCCGGCAGGGAATCCGGGAAGTGCATGCCATGCCAGATGAAATCAAGTATATTATTCGAAAAACTGATGACAAAAAATGCTGCCAGAAGTCCGCGTGAAAGCTTCTTTTTCCAGGAGATCTCACGGTTGAAAAGATACAGTACAAACAAAAGAAGCACAAATACGCCACAGTAAATATTCGGCCAGTGGTCTTTGCCCGTATAAGGTTCTGTCATCACCGAGTGTCTCCCCAGCTCTGCAATGATGTTAAAATACCATTCCATTGTATCCGGGAATGAAATATTCTGTGAGCCGCTCGCTCCAAGGGTGATTGCCTCAGGAATGATCAGTATTGCTCCCGTCCCGCCCGCCAGAAGGGAATAAATTGCGAAACGGATCCACGCACCGATCCCGGTCTCTTTATTTTCCAGCCATGTGATCACAAACCAGATCACCTGAAAAATGCAGACCATGATCGCAATGTAATAATTACTGATAATGCATAAAGACAGTGAAATATAATAAAGCAGTACTTTTTTCTCTTTGATCAGCTGTTCGAGTCCAAGAACGACAAGTGGCGCCAGCATCATGCAGTCTAACCACATGATATCCCATGCATAGGCTGCTGAGAATCCGCACAACGCATAGGCTGTTGCAAAAATGCTGATTGCAGCATGATTTTTTTCAAAATGTTCCTTTAAATAATATCCGAAAAACAGTCCCGCCAATGAAATTTTTAAAATCACAAGCAAGGTCATAAATTCGATCACATGATTCTGCGGACAGAGTAGCAGCAGCCAGTTTAAGGGACTTGCCAGATAATAGGCGTACAGTGAAATAAAATCTGCTCCAAGTCCGATATTCCAGGAGTAAAACATGCTGCCGCCATGTTTAATCTTATCCATCAGCTCCGTGAAAAACGGGCAGTACTGATGATACATATCGATATGTAAAATACACTGCTCTCCAAACGGATAGACGTCATGAAAAATGCAGATCACAGTCAGAATAAAAAACGGCAGAAAGAACGACGCAATAAGCGGCATTCTTTCTTTCCACAACTGATTTTGGAGTTTCTTTTCTCTTTTCAAAACAAAACCTCTCTTTTTATCATTTCCTAATTAACAGTTCCATGATCAAACAGTTCATAATACTGCAATTTCCGGTAAATATCCATCTCATCTTTTTCATCCGAGGCGCGGACTTCACTGCCATCCGCTTTTACTGTACGCACCGCGGAAATAACCGGGTATTCTGATTTTAAATGTAACAGATACGAACGATATTCATCCAATGGAACACCAGCGCGCTCTAAGACTTCCGCTGCCAGATAGTTCACGCTCGTGTCTGCACCCGTTTCCTCTCCAATATCATAGTTTGCCCACACCACATAAGGAACCTGATAACGCAGTTTCTGCTGTTCCTCTGTCAAGTGATTCCAGGACATCCCGTTCTTTGCAAGAACCGTAGATGCAACGGCATCACTCGGCTGATGATCTCCGAAAAAAACGATCACTGTTTTTTCATCTGCCTCTTCAAAATAGGAGATCAGATGTTCTAACGCGGAATCGGAAAGTTTTACCAGGGATAAATACTGCTGCAGTGAAAAATTTGTAGAATCTTTCACCGAGATATCCGGTGTAAAATTGCCGTACTGATCCTGATATCCACCGTGATTTTGCATGGTCACATTAAACACAAACAGCGGCGCATCCTTTTCCTTATTTTCATAAAATTCAATAATCTTATCCACGCAGCTCTCATCGCTGATATACTGTCTGACATACTGCGGATTCACATAATCATCTTTAAACACGCTCTCATTAAATCCCAGCATCGGATAGACCGTATCGCGTTCCCATCCGCCGGCATTGTAAGGATGTGTCGCAATGGTCTGATATCCTAAAGTCTTCAGATAATCCGGAAGTGCCTTCAAATCTCCATTGATGTACTGCTGATACGGGATGCTCCCCTGCGGGAGGAATGCCATTGTATTGCCGGTCAGAAATTCAAACTCTGTATTCGCGGTATTTCCACCGCAGACAGATACGTTTAACATTCCCGTAACCGTATTTTTCTCCCCCTGCTCTAAGCTGTGGATAAACGGCATGTAATCCTCGTTGGTTTCAAAATCACCTAACACGGACAGATCCGAAAATGACTCATTCATCATTACAATGATATTCGGAAGATCTTCCTCCTTTTGTGTATCGTCTTCTTCTGCCTTAGAGCCTGATTCCTCCGACATTGCACCGCCCTCCCCGTAGGAATCAAGCACCGCCTGTGCCTCAGCGGCGCTGTAATGCTCCGGTTTGTCGATCGACATATAGGCAAGATTCATGACAAATGTGACTGCCATACCATCCACATCCGTCATGTAGACCGGCGTGAACAGTTTATTGTAAAGTCTGTGGCTGTTCTGAAAGTTCTCCTGCTGCAGTGTTCCCGCAAACAATGAAAGAACCACAGCCACCAGCGCTGCCGGAATCAGCCGTTTCCAGAATACCAAACATGTCACTTTTACTTTTATAAAACGAAATAATACGATTGCTGCAAAAAATACCAGTGTCACAACGACCATGCGCGTATCCGGCATAAAATCATAATTATCTGCAACGCTCACAGCCGTTTTCCAGGAAAAAATATCCCACGGCACAATCGGATTCGTCCGGAAACGCACCACATAACTGTTCGCAATTCCATAAATCATTGCTGCAATGTATACGATCCGGTGCGCAGCCTTTAATTTTCCCGTCAGCACAAACAGGAAAACTGTTACCAGTTCAAACAGCACGATATTAAAAAACTGTGCCCACGGACGTACCACTGCAAATGGATTGTGCGAATAACACTCCATCAGATAAAAACAAACTGCCGGCGGTAAAATGACAAGCAGTAATGTAACAATCCCACTCCCTGTCTTTTTTAAGATATCTGTTTTCCTGTCCGTCTGTTTTGCCCTGTCCGCCTTTCTCTGATTTCTCTGCTCCTTTAATTTTTCAAAAAAACCTTTCGGTTTTGTATTTTTTCTTTTTCTGCTCGCATTCATATCAAACCTCACTTCAAAGGGAGAATCTACTTTCCCCGGATCTTTAGCCGAATGATATTTTAGCACATTACTCATACAAATAACATCCGTTCGTAAAAAATTCATAAATTCCTAAATATTACTGGTTACTGTTCACTCGTACCTCGTTCCAGTAACGGATTTTGCCGATGCTTCGCATTCCAAATCGGCAAAATCTGCTGCCACCACTGTATCATACGGCATTTTCAGTTCAGAAAATGCCTGCCTGTGAACAGTAACTATTACTGCGTATTTTCCCTGAATCTAAATTTGTATGTCTGGATTTTTGCATGTTATGTCGAATCCGGCAGTTATTTTGACGCTTTATGTTAATAAAGTAACAATGTTTCTCCACAGACGTCTTTATTGTCTTGACATTTCAGGGAATATTTTTTAACATAAAACATATATGATGTATCGATTTGAATGGCGTAAAAAGGAAAATGAATATGAATAGCGAAGCTGAAATCACCCGTCTGGCAAAAGAAAATGAAACATTCCAAAAAATCATCGAGACACAGCAACATACGATCAATCTTCTCATTGATCATTTTATTTCCGGTCAGAAAGAAAAAGAGCCAGAAAAGAATTAAGTTATCACTTAAACTTTTCTGGCATAAAAAAGAGCTGCTGACGGGAATCGGACCCGTGACCTCCGCACTACCAATGCGACGCTCTACCGACTGAGCCACAGCAGCATCATGTTTTCTCAACACCTGTATTACTATACAATAGGATCGTCCGATTGTCAAGCATAAAATCCAAGAAATTTTTGTAATTTTTCAAAATATTTATACTTATTCAACATTTCCGGCGGTTCGAAATAACTTTAACCACCTGACAACCCCCCCGGATGCGTACAAAATACGCATCCAGGGGTGCTGTTCTTCGGGTCTTCTGGCTACCTGGTGTTCCGCCACCACATCCGTTATGTTCTTCCCGTTTTCGCTTCAACCAGCCTCTCCTTCTTTACATCCGATTCATAATCTTGATGTGTGACTTAAAAAGAGAATAATATTTCATTCCCTTGTCCTTGCCATAATGTCCCTGCAATGCTGCTCTTAATGAATTAAGGTTCTTTCTCTTTGTATTTGCTTTATACAAAAACGAAGAAAAATCTTCCGGACAGTCCATTTTCGGATCACTGTAAGCAAATACCGTCTGACAGTAAACATCAAACTTCTCTTCCTCACTGATCGCAGTCTGATTTACACGACAGATTGCATACGCAGAACTGTTTTTTGCCTCCTGATAAAGTTCTTTTCCAATATCTTCACCAAAGAACAATACCAGCGCATTGTGAAAATCTGCAAGCCGATCCTTACTGATGCAGGTAAGCAGACTGCGAATGACATCGTCATGTTCCTGTGAGATCTTTGTCTTTTCAACTGCTTCCTTACGCGGATCTGTAAATGGCAGTTTCTGATCCGCATTTACAGTTTCATCCGGCCTCATGATTTCATCCGGTATCTCCATCTGGATTTCTCCCGGTTCTGACTGTTCATCTGTTCCTGCAGTTTTTTCCGTCTGTGCCGTTTCTTTTATTTTTGCTGTTTCCACCTGCTCTAGAGTTTCCTCCGGTTCTGCCATTTTATCCGGTTTTCCGGCTTCACCCGGTTCTGCTGTCTCATCCGGTTTTCCGGTTTCACCCGGTTCTGCTGTCTCATCCGGTTTTCCGGCTTTTCCCTGCTCCAACACTCCGGTCAGTTCTGCAGTCTCCATCATTTCTGAGGCTTCATTCAGTTTTGAGACTTCATTTAACTCTGAAACTCCATTCAGCTTTTCGACCTCACCCGGCTCTTCGCTTTTATCCGTTTCTGTCATCTCATTCATCTTTGCTGTCACAATCTCAGCTTCATCTGCCAGACTTCCAGCCACGTCCCCGGCGTTCTTCTCCTCCGCTTCAAAGAAAATTTCTCTTTCTCCATTCGTCTTTGCTTTTTGCTGCAGTCTGCGGTTTAATTCCTTTCCGCTCAAACGCTGCACCGGCATGTTACGCTGTTTCCAGTAGCGTACGGCTGCATCAAATCCGGTATCATTTGAAACGATCACATAGCTGTTTGCCTGATTCTCACACAACAAGTATCCAAGCTGTGTAACAAGCTGGAAATCCAGTGCATTGCTTCCCTCAAAACATTTTATAAACTCTGCTTCTTTCTCCGTCTCCTTCAGTAACCTCACATTTTCGTAATTCATATGCGGACTTTTCTGCGTATAAAATACGATCACTTCCTCATCGGGCTGTGATGCTACCAGTAACGGCACCCATATATCGCCTACATTCTCACTGTCAACCAAATATATTCTTTTCATCTGATCACCGGCTGATTGAAACAGTTTTATTATAACATAAGACGGAATGAAGCCTCCACTCTTTTTTACAAAATATCAATATATTCTCCTGCAAGCGCTTTGTTCATACTGCGCACTGCACAGAATTTTCCACACATGGAACAGGTGTCCTCATGCTCCGGTTTTCTACTGTTCCAGATTGCTTTTGCGGTTTCCGGATCAATCGCACATTCCCACTGCGCATCCCAGTCTAAGACGCGTCTTGCGTCTGCCATCTTATCATCGATCTCTCTCGCACCACGGACTCCTTTTGCGATGTCTGCAGCGTGTGCCGCGATCTTTGATGCAATGATTCCCTGTTTTACATCCTCCACATTTGGAAGTGCCAAGTGTTCTGCCGGTGTGACATAGCATAAAAATGCTGCTCCGTTTTGTGCTGCAATCGCCCCGCCGATTGCGGATGTGATATGGTCATATCCCGGTGCGATATCAGTGACAAGTGGTCCTAACACATAAAATGGTGCTCCCATGCAGATGCTTTGCTGGATCTTCATATTTGCTGCGATCTGATCCATCGGCATATGTCCCGGTCCTTCTACCATGACCTGTACATCTTTCTCCCATGCGCGTTTTGTCAGCTCTCCAAGTCTTACTAACTCTTCGATCTGACAGACATCGGATGCATCTGCGAGACATCCCGGACGGCAGGCATCTCCAAGTGAAATGGTAACATCATGCTCACGGCAGATTTCAAGGATCTCATCATAATATTCATAAAACGGATTTTCCTCCCCCGTCATGCACATCCATGCAAATACAAGGGAACCGCCGCGGGAAACGATGTTCATTTTACGTTTATGTTTCCGGATCTGCTCGATTGTCTTTCTTGTAATTCCGCAGTGCAGTGTCACAAAATCCACACCATCTTCCGCATGCAGACGCACCACATCAATAAAATCTTTTGCGGTCAGTGTCGCAAGATCTCTCTGGTAATGGATCACAGAATCATAGATCGGCACGGTACCGATCATTGCCGGACATTCTGCAGTCAGTTTTCTGCGGAACGGAATCGTATTGCCGTGGGAAGATAAATCCATGATGGCATGTGCACCCATGTTGACAGCCGCCATCACTTTCTCCATCTCCACATCATAATCCTTGCAGTCTCTCGATACACCGAGATTGACATTGATCTTCGTGCGTAACATTGATCCTACACCTTCCGGATCAATGCAGGTGTGATGCTTGTTGGCGCAGATTGCTACTTTTCCCTCTGCTACAAGCGGCATCAGTTCTTCTACGGTCATGCGCTCTTTTTTCGCTACAATTTCTAATTCTTTGGTCACGATGCCTCTGCGTGCGGCATCCATCTGTGTGGTATACTGTTCCATACGTTTTTCTCCTTTTTCGCATGGGGGACTGCTTGAACCACTGTCTGGCAAACGAATTCTCCACGTCAAAAAATCTCCTGCCGCAAGCGCGACAGGAGATAGCATCTTCCCAATACGCTCCCTACGACAGTATTAACTGACAGGTTCAAAGAGTCAGGTTTTAACCTTCTCAACCGCAATCCCTCCGGGCATTCTCCCGGACATGCAGTCCCTCTGCGTTGTTTTCTATTAAGTTTTATCGACTTGTTCAGTCTAGCCTAATCTGTGACGGTTGTCAATATTTGTACAACAAAAAAGACAGCCACTGCTGTCTTTTTTAGGAGAAGGTATTTTTACTATGGGGTATAGCAAAAACTATATATAATGTATTGGGGGGTTTTACAGTGATTATAATAGCATGATTTTCTCAATAAGTGTTCACAAATGTTACAATTTTCTCATTTATTTTTTATGCAATATGCACAAGTATTTTTCGTGACTATCTACAAAAAAGAAGGCGAATCTTCTACATCTTCCCTATTTCAGGATTCGTCTCCCGAATTTTTGCTTTAATACGGGAGAGCGCATTATCAATAGATTTTGGTGATTTTCCCATTTTTTCTGCAATCTGCTGATAATGAAATCCCGCAAGATACTGGTCTAATACTTCCCGTTCCATCTTGCTTAAATGCGTCCTGAGCTTCTCCCAGAACTGTGCCACATTTTCCTGATCGATCATCATCTGCTCCGGATTTCCGATTCCGTCCATGGTCAGCGTTTCTGCCAGAGGATATCCGTTTTCACTGTTTTCTGAGTAGAAAGAAACATAGGAATTGAGCGGCGCATGTTTTTTCCGGTTCGACGCCTCAACTGCCTTGTATAACTGTCTCGTAATACACAATTCTGCGAAATGAAAAAAAGATGTTTCTTTCGTATCATCGTAATCTCTGATTGCCTTAAACAGACCGATCATTCCCTCCTGGATCAGATCATCCGTCTCACCGCCAATCAGAAATACTGCATTTGCCTTTTTGCGGACCAGCGGTTTATATTTATCTAAAATGTAATCCATGATCTTTCCGTCCGGATCACCGCTGTTTTTTAATGCCGCAATCAGCTGTTCGTCTGTCAAATCCCGATATGACTCTAACATGTTCCTCCCAAGACTCCTGATACAATATTATCTACCACGGCGTTTTTTTCTACCGTTGCGGTGTTCTCTACCACCTGCGACGTCTTTTATTGCTGCTGTGTTTTTTACCGCTGCGGTGTCTTCTACCGCTGTGGTGTCTTCTACCGCTGCGGTGTCTTCTACCGCATGCGTTGCCGCACAATCTCATAGGCAAGCACACCTGCTGCCACCGATGCGTTCAGGGAATCGATATCCCCCTTCATCGGAATGGATGCCACAAAATCACAGTTCTCGCGCACCAGTCTGCCAACACCCTCGCCTTCACTGCCGATGACAAGACCGATCGGTCCTTTTAAATCCAGATCATACATGCAGGTTCCATCCATGTCCGCACAGACAAACCACATTCCTTTGTCCTTTAACTCTTTCATTGTTGCAGTCAGATTTGTCACCTTTGCAACCGGTGTATAATTGATTGCTCCGGCGGATGTCTTTGCCACAGTTGCCGTCAGACCGACCGCGCGGCGTTTCGGAATAATGACACCATGCGCACCGGCAAGATTTGCCGTACGGATGATAGCGCCAAGGTTATGCGGATCCTCGATATTATCCAGAATGAATAAAAATGGCGGCTCGCCCTTTTCCTCTGCCAATTTTAGCATATCCTCCACTTCGGCATACTCATATGCTGCAGCAACTGCGATCACTCCCTGGTGTTTTTTTGTCTCAGAAAGCTGATCTAAACGCTCTTTTTCCACAAAATGCACGATCGTGTCATGTTTTTTTGCCTCTCTGACAATCGTGCGCACCGGACCATCCTGACAGCCGTCCAACACAAATAATTTGTCAATTGTTTTTCCGGAACGGAATGCCTCTAACACGGCATTGCGTCCCTCTATTTTCAGCTCTTCGTAGCCCATTACTCTCTCCTTTTACATTTTAAGTGCAAGTTCGTCCACACCGGTCTTTACCAGTTCCACCAGACGTTCAAACTCATCTTTTAAATACAGGTATCCCATCAGCGCCTCAAATCCGGTTGCTTTCCGGTAATCAGACATTGTGGCATTTTTTGCCATTGTCGGCGATTTTGCATTCCTTCCACGACGGTACACTTCTGCTTCTTCCTCCGTCAGCATCGGAAGTAATTTTTCAATCATTTCCGCCTGTGTGTGTGCTTTTACGATCTGGCTTGTCCGCTTGTGAAGTTCTCCTGCTCTCGTGTTTCCTTTTCCTACGACAACAGACCGGATCACCAGATCAAATATTCCATCTCCGATATAGGCTAACGTAAGAGGCGAATATGTCCGGATATCCACTTCACTGATTCCGAACTGTTCTTTGATATAAGAGTCTATTCCTTTCTGCATTGGCATTTCCTCTCTCTCACGCTTTGTGCCAGATCACACCTTCTCGGGTATCTTTCAGTACAATGCCTTTTGCAAGCAGTTCATCGCGGATTGCATCTGCTTTTGCAAAATCTTTTGCTTTCTTTGCTTCCTTTCGTTCTTCAATCTTTGCAAGTACATAGCTTTCTAATTCTGCATCGATCTCCTCTTTTGCATCTGCCTGTGCCGTTGTCAGATTTAAGGATAATACTTTATCAAAATCATTGATCAGCGCAAGTTTTGTCTTATCGTTCATATCATCTTTGAGCAGATCATAAATGATCGTGATCGCCATCGATGTATTTAGATCGTTGCTGATCGCATCCTCAAATTTTGCCTTATAAGCATCAAATTTATCCTGCTGTACGGTTCCCTCATCCTTTAATTCTGCGATTCGTTTGGTCAGTTTTTTATAAGCTGCAGCCATATTATCTAATACTTCATAGGAAAACTCCAACGGTTTTCTATAATGGGACTGCAGACAGAACATACGGTATACGATCGGATCATACCCCTTTTCCTGCAGCAGGGATACGGTAAGGAAATCCCCTTTGGACTTACTCATTTTTCCGGATTTATCATTTAAATGCTGTACATGGAACCAGTATTTACACCATGTATGGCCAAGGTAACTCTCTGACTGTGCAATCTCATTGGTATGGTGCGGGAAAATATTGTCTACACCGCCGCAGTGGATATCTACATACTCGCCCAGATGTTTCATACTGATGCATGAGCACTCAATGTGCCATCCCGGATATCCAACGCCCCATGGGCTATCCCATTTAAGCGCCTGATCCTCAAATTTTGACTTTGTAAACCAGAGTACAAAATCATTTTTATTTTTCTTATTTACGTCCTCTTCCACATCGTCGCGTACACCGACTAACAGCTCTTTTTCGCTCTGGGAAGAAAATACATAATAATCGTCTAATTTGGATGTATCAAAATAAACATTTCCACCTGCCACATAAGCATAACCTTTTTCGAGCAGCACCTCGATCATATGGATGAACTCCGGGATACAGTTCGTTGCCGGCTCCACAACATCCGGTGTCTTGATATTTAACTTCTTACAGTCACTAAAGAAAGCGTCTGTATAATATTTTGCGATCTCCATCACTGTTTTGTGCTCTCTTTTTGCACCTTTTAACATTTTATCTTCCCCGGTATCTGCATCGGAAGATAAATGTCCCACATCCGTAATATTCATAACACGTTTTACATCATATCCGACATAGCGGAGTGATTTTTCCAATACATCCTCCATGATGTAACTTCTGAGGTTGCCGATATGTGCAAAATGGTATACGGTCGGTCCACAGGTATACATGCCGATCTTTCCATCCTCATGCGGGATCACCGTTTCTACTTTTCTTGTCAGTGTGTTGTAAAATTGAAATTTATTTTCCATTTAAATAATCCTCCTTTAGTTTTGCGGAGCAAAATGCGAATCCTCTGATGAGCAGAGGATTTTACTCCTTGTTTTGCGGAGCAAAATGCAATTTATTTTGTTTTTTGTGCATCAGCACTTAAAATCCGGACTGCCTGCTCTAAATCAAGCACACGGTTGACCAGTTCTGCATTTTCCCTCTGCAGTACAGTAATATCCTCTTTGACCGGATCCGGCAGATGGCACTGATCCATATCACTGCGCGGCATCTTCACATTGTCACGTTTTACGATTCTTCCCGGAACACCAACTACGGTACAGTTTGGCGGCACTTCCTCTATGACCACACTTCCCGCTCCGATCTTGGAATTTTCTCCAACGGTGAAGGAACCGATGATCTTTGCACCCGCACTGATCATAACGTTATCCCCAATCGTCGGATGACGTTTTCCGGTCTCTTTTCCGGTACCGCCTAGTGTCACACCCTGATACAAAGTAACATTGTCCCCAACGATCGCCGTCTCTCCAATGATCACACCACTTCCGTGATCAATAAAAAATCCTTTCCCGATCGTTGCTCCCGGATGTATCTCAATTCCTGTTTTTCTCGCTGCCCGCTGTGAAATAAATCTCGCCCAGAAGAAATGTCCTTTTAAATACAGCTTATGCGCACGTCTGTAGCTCAACATAACCCGAAAACTCGGATAAAGCAATACCTCCATCGGCGATTTGATCGCCGGGTCCCGCTCCTTTATCACTGTAAATTCTTCCTTAATATGACTGATGATTCCCAAAACTGGCATCCCCTTTCCTTAACCAAATAATAGAATGTACGCTCCGCGAACATTCCATTATCATGAAAAACGGATCATTTCATCTCTAAGAGACGAAATGATCCGTGGTTCCACTCTAACTTAAGGATCTTTTGATCCTCACTCAATACACTTAACGCGTGTTACTCGTATCCGGATACTGTACTGGCAGACAAACCGTTTCCCCGGACAGGCTCACGGAGGCACTTCGGAAATCTCTTTCTGAAAACTGCTTGCAGCCGATGGCAGTTTCTCTCTGTCAGCACTCTGATTTCTTACTCTTCCCGCTCAACGCCCTTATCGTATTTATACTGGTAAGTTGATTCGCTTACTCTAGTTTATGCACTTACCCCCGATTTGTCAACGGTTTTATTTTTTCTCAGTCTTTTTCTCATTGCACACAACCATTTTCCATGTTACATTATAGATAGTATCCTGTGGTTTCCAGGGGGATAATTTATAACTGATACGAAGGATTTTTTAATATGGAACAGTCAAAAGAAACTTTGCTAATCGTAGATGATTCACGCTTACAGCGTGCCGTTTTAAATGAAATATTCTCTCCGGCCTTCAATATTCTTGAAGTATCTTCCGGTGAGGAATGTCTGCAGATGATCAAAGATAAAAAAAATATGATTGACCTTGTCCTTTTAGATCTTGTCATGCAGGGAATGGATGGTTTCGATGTTTTAAAACACCGCCAGGAAATGCCGAAGTTTAAACAAATTCCAGTCGTGGTTCTGACAACCACCGACACTCCAGAAGTACAGACGAAAGCTTTCGAATTAGGCGCAAGCGACTTTATCAGTAAACCCACTGAACCTGCCATTGCACGTCATCGTATTGACAATATTTTAAAGACGAACCGCAGACTGAATCATATTTTGCAAAAACAGGAAGCTCTGCGGATTAAATCAGAAGTGGATGAGATGACGCATCTGCTGAATAAGGCCACAGCAGAGCACGCCATTTCCCACATACTTTTATCCACTCCGGAAGAATTACATGCATTGTTTGCCATAGATATCGACAATTTCAAAGCTGTCAATGACATCTTTGGGCATAAAATGGGCGATCATACAATCTCTGTCGTAGCCGGTATTCTTGCATCTCATTTTTCCGGTTCCGACATTGTCGGACGCATCGGCGGAGACGAATTTGTTGCTTTTATGCGGGATATAGCTTCCAGACAGGCTGTCTATGAAAAAGCACAGGAACTTTTAGATGCAATTTTAGATAAAGAAGCTTTATCCATTCCTGAAAACGTTACGATCAGTATCGGTATTGCATTCACAGAGCCTTATGAAACTTCCTACACAACACTTTTTCAGAAAGCAGACACTGCACTTGGGAATTCAAAAAAATCCGGGAAACAATGTTTTTCCGAGTATGGTGTTTCTGCACAGAAACCAGACACTGCCATGAAAAATATTTTATTATATACACATTCCAGAAATGTTGCTTCCACTTTAAAATTTGCATATTCTTACCCGGACAGACTCATAAAAGTATCTTCCGTTACGGAAATACGCTATGCCATTATGGATAAAAATAACCATGTTCCTGCCGTTTTCATAGATGTATCCGAAACCGGAGATGATGGCAGGCAATTGTGGGATGAATTAAGTCATGAGTCCTGGGCTTCGTCAACTCCCATTATCGCAATCTGCAAAGAGGGTAATCTGACTCAGATTCGAAATGCCATATTATCTGATCTGATCAATGATCTCATTTTTGAACCGATTGATGTGGAAAGCATAAAAAGACGTATCAAAAAACATCAAACCCTGTAAAAAAACAACGGTCAGATGTTACTTATCATTCATCTGACCATTGTTTTTCTTTCATCCTGTTTCTTTATCTGAACTATTTTTTTATCTGAACTGCTTTTTTCTTTGACCAGTCTGAGTAGATCCTCACTTTTTTTGTACCGGACTTTACTTCTTTATATGTACGTACTTTTACATAATATTTCTTTCCCGGTTTTAATCCTTTGATTTCTTTAACTGTCGTCTTATTACTTTTGATCACAGCCGTCTTCGTATTTTTTTTGCCAAACGATGCATCTGCTGTATATACTATCTCATAGCCGCTCGTCTGTGATGCCTGTTTCTTCCATTTCACAGTCATGGATTTTTTCCCGGATTTTACACTTGAAATAGAAGTTCCCTTTGGACAGATTTCAAATGTCTTTTTCAGTATTCCCGAATAATTTCCCTGAAACTTCACGGTCACTGTTGCTTTTCCGACTTTTTTATTATTCTGATACGAGACTTTATAAAAGCTGCCTGAAATCACTTTTCCCTTATTATCCGTCACTTTGATGGCAGGTTTTTTCGCTTTTCCATCATAACTGTAATGATCTTTCGACAATTTTACCGTCTTTGGTGCATTGATTTTCACCTGTTTCAATACTGTTTTGCACAAGCTGCACATGGTCACATTCTTTCCATTGCTGCCCGGTTTTGCAGGTGTCAGTTTTTTCTCCGGTGTATGGGACTTCTTTGCAATTTTTTCTGTATAACTGTCCCCACATGCACAGGAATAAATTTTTTCTCCCTCTTTCATGCAGGTTGCCTCTGTCGTTTTTTTCAACACATAACTGTGTTTGTGCACCGGTTTCTCTGTGTCCGGCTCCGGTGTCTCTGTTCCCGGCTCTTCTGTATCCGGTTCCGGTGCCGGTGTCTCTGTTCCCGGCTCTTCTGTGTCCGGCTCTTTCAGGGCTGGAATCACTATTTTTTCTCTGCTTAACTCCTCATGACATGTGGTGCAATACATTACTTTTTCATAGCTTCCTTCCACACCCACTTTCGCTTCCACGCGATTTTCAGTGACCGGCTCTCCTTTTTTGTGTCCTGATGCTGGAACCGTTATGTTCTCACGGGAAAGCTCTTCCCCGCAATCTTTATCCTTACAATAAACTACCTTATCATAGCTTCCTTTTTGGGTACAGGTCGCAGCTATCTCGTTTTCTTTTACCGGCTCGCCCTCCACATGCTGATGTGATACACCTGGTTCATCTGTGAATATTATTTCCTTTTCCGCCAACACGGTATCTTTCAGTGCTTTTACATCTGCCACAGTATCAAGATCATCAAACGGCTCCGAACATAATAATAAGGTGTATTTTCCTGTTTTCACTTCACCATATGCAATCAGATAATAGCGGTCTGACTCATTTTTATCCACATCCAGATAGATTGGGTTTCCCCAGTCCATTTTCTGTTGAATTTCTTCATCATCACTATTCCAGTCATCAGAGCGGATTAGTATCATATGATTATAAAATCCATAGCCATCATATTCATTTGCAACTTCATCAAACGTGTAATCTTCTCCATACTGATCCTTCCATATCACATCCAGATATGGCGCATCATCAGTTTTATCTGTAATGTCTGCCGGAATATTACCGGTGTAAACATTTTTCGGGCAGGATTTTATCTCGATACTTTCAAGTTCACGTTTCTCCGGTACATAATTGCGATACGCTGTCCATATCCCATTTTTGCAGACCAGGCTATAGTTGTTATTGATATCTTTATCTGATAACACAAAATTTCCTGCTGTTCCATTCTCTGCTATGATATAGGTATGCTCATTTAAAAGATTACCAGATATAGCATGACTTCCCACCTGAAACTGTGTAACACCGCTTACCTGTCCATTGATCTGAACGTATCCATTTTGATCAAGAACAAGCTTTCCCTTTGCCGCACTGCCACCACTTGTGAAATTGCCCTTTACCTGAGCATCTATTATTTTTGTAAGATCCAGACAACCACCGTTTTTCAGTGTAATATTGTTTAACTGCGCTGTTTCATCTTTCGGCTGCAGTCTTCCTCCTGCCTCTAAAACAATATCTTTAATCCCTGTTGTAACGACACCTGACACAGCACAATTTTTTACAGTCAACACCGTGTTGGCATTTCCTTTGATCCCTGAAATGCTGATCTCATCCGTTCCATTTTGTCCACCTGAAAAAACAAGTGATGCAGATGTTGTGTCCTCTGCCGAAATAATATCCCGCACTTTTGCATCTGCGTCCAGATTTAACTCCACACTCCCCGTATAGGCAGTCCTCTCACCTGCTGACGCTTTATGTCCCATATAGATATTCTGGAACATTGTATCACTGTTTGCATTTACAACTGTGAGTGACGCTTTCGTCCCCACCGCTGTATTACTGTGATATCCTCCTGCATAGATGGTTGGAAGAAGTTCTTTTTCTGTGCCGCCAAAACCACCCAGGCTGGCGTCCCCTCCTCCCGGCAAATATGTTTTTACATTATCCAGTGTAAGGCTGTGCCCTGCAAGAAAAATCTCACGATGCGGCACAGAATTCATACTATTGGTAGAGATAAAACCAATCTGGATATCCCGGATCACAACACCGTCTCCCATGATCTGGATTGGTCCGCTGAACGTAATACTTCCTGTATTATTTCCAGTAATCACTGTCCCGTCTGGTATCTCAACAGGCATCATCTGTCCGCTCGCTTCTGCCTGACCTCTGACGGAAAAACTTCCAGTTACAACAATATTCTTCTGCTTTTGTGCAAGTGCCGACAGAAACTCATTCTCATTCGACACTGTAACTGCTGTCTCAGCCGCCGCAGCCACATTCCACAGCAAATGATTTTGGGTTACTCTCTCTGCTCCCCCAGACGGTATGCCACAGATCAGCAGGCCCGCAGCCATAACTCCACAACAGAAACGTATCGTCCTTTTTTTCATATACTCATTTTCCCTTCTTTTGTACATAAAAAGACCCAATATATATCCTTGTTTTGAATATCCACTGATGTCCTTACAAAAAATATATCTGAGTCTCATTTCAATTCGCCAAAATATGGTTTATCATATCTTATTTTTATGATCGTGTCAATACATTTTATATTTTATTTATACTTTTATCTTCCACAGGCACGTCCGGGACAGCCCGCACAGCCTCCTGCAGAATCCGCCACGCTGACACTGCTCTCATAGATCGTTGTCAGTGCACAGATTGCCTGCGCAGAGATTCCCTGTTCCGTTCCGGTAAATCCCAGTCCCTCTTCTGTGGTCGCTTTCACATTGATCTGATCTTCTGATATTTTAAGTGCTGCTGCAATATTCTTCTCCATCTGTTCGATATGTGGACGCATCTTTGGTTTCTGTGCGATGATCGTCGCATCGATATTTTCCACAATATAACCTTTTTCGGCGATCAGTCCCGCCACATGTTCCAACAGTTTCATGCTTGAAATCCCTTTATATTTCGGATCCGTATCCGGAAAATGCTTTCCGATATCTCCAAGTGCTGCTGCCCCAAGCAGTGCATCCATGATGGCATGAAGCAGTACATCTGCATCCGAGTGTCCCAAAAGTCCTAATGTATGTGGGATCTTTACCCCTCCAATGATCAGGTCCCTGCCCTCCACTAATTTATGAACATCATATCCCATTCCTACGCGCATATTTTTCTTTTCCCTTCTATTAATATTTTTACTGTGGTGGATTACACTTTGAACACGGTGTAAGTCCTCTTGCTTTTGCCTCTGATAAGGTCACTTCAATATCACTTTGTCTTAAATACTGACATCCGGCAGAGTGATATTTTTCTCCCGTTTTCGTGATGTGAACGATCACATCCGAATTTCCATCCGTCTGGTCCGTCGGATTACTTACGGCTGCATCTGTTTCTGCATTATTCTGGCTGTCAGCTGCTTTTTCACTTTTTTCTGTGTTCTGGCTCTTTTCCGCTTCCCCTGCCTGCCAGCTCTCCGACGGAGACATATTCCAGGTCAGCGTTGTCCCGTCTGACGCGGCAACGATCGTTCCCTGCTCATCCGTGCGGAAAACAGATACTCCGGCTGCACGGAGTCTGTTTAATACTTCCGCATGCGGATGTCCATAAGAATTGCCTTCCCCAGCACTGATTACCGCATACGTCGGATGTACTGCATCAAGAAATGCCTGGGATGTTGCCGTATTGCTTCCATGGTGTGCAACCTTATAGACATCCGCCGAGATATCGATGCCATTCTGCAGGATATCCTGTTCTGCTCCCTCTTCTGCATCCCCGGTAAACAAAAACCGGTGGTTTCCATTCTGTAAGAGGACGCCGACCGACCAGGAATTCATATCATTTCCATACTCTTTGTTTGGAGCAATGATCGTAAATGCTGCTCCACCGATCGTATATGTTTCCCCAACAACCGGATAAGTGGTCTTATATCCCTTATTTTTCATCGTCTGCACAACATCATCATAAGTGCGCGTGTTATTTGCAACATCCGGCATGATGATCGTCTTACAGTCAAATTTATAAAGAACGACATCCATTCCTCCGATGTGGTCTGCATCCGGGTGCGTGCCGATCACATAGTCAAGAGTCTCCACTCCCTGATGCTGCAGATAATTCTGTACAAGTGTACCTTTATCATTATTTCCCGCATCGATCAGCATAGAATGACCATCACATTTGATCAGAGTCGCATCCCCCTGTCCCACATCTATAAAATGTACTTCCAGATTACCTGCCGTCTTTGCCTGCTCCGCATCATTTTCTTCCGCGACAGTCTGACGACTTTGCTCTGTCTGACCCTGTTCTTCGTTTTCCGACGTTTCCTCCTGTTTTGAACCTTTCATAGAACCCGGTACGAATTCCACCTGATTTTCTGTATCCTGCAGCTCATCCGAATCTACAATATAGCTGCTCTGTGATCCATTTTCTGTATTTTCCGTACAGCCACTCAATAACATACAGCCGGTAAGCATACTTAGTAATAATATGAAAAATGCCAGCTTCTTATATTTTTGTTTCATAGTTCTCCTCTCCTGCATCTTTAAAAGTAAAATTGAATTCTGCCTGTATAGGATTCGTATCATAAACTTATTATATAAAAAATTTTGCCGGTATACAACAAAAGACCTCAGAATCTCTGAGGTCTTGAAGTAGCGGAAGGGAGATTCGAACTCGGTATCAATTCTCTCAAACCCGCATAAATACTGAATTTCTTTATCTCCAAAGGTGTTACCTCGTGTTACCTTTTACATTGATAATGCTTTTGCAATATATTCCTGCATTTCACTCTCTGTCTTGTTATTAAAATAGTAATGATCGAGAGTTGTTCTGATATCTGTATGCCCCATTTGTGTTTTTATTACCGATTCTGGAACATTTCCATCTATCAACTTTGTTGCATATGTCTTTCTTGCCTTGTGAATTGAACGTTCACCAATTCCTATTCTATCACATATCACATATAGCCGCCTTGTAAATGCCTGACCTTTTATTCGTTTACCGTTTTTCATAAAAATATATTGCCCAAATGGATTGAGCATTTTTATTTTTCTCATAAGTTCTTTGGTATCTGCGGTAATTATAACATCTCTAAACCCGGCATCACTTTTAGGAAAATTTTGAACATCAAATACATATTTGCCATTATCATCTCTATATCTTATTTCTGTCTTTGATATATGTATCTTATTTTCTCCGACATCAGACCATGAGAGGGTAGATATTTCCCCAACTCTCAATCCTGTTTTAAATGCCAAAATAATGCCAAGTTCTATCAATGTAGGCTCATCTTCCATTACAAATCGTTCAATTAAAAGTTCCTCATCCTTAGAAAATACCAATTCGCAGTCTGACTTATGGTTCTTTTTAAATGACTTTTCCGAAATTTCCAAATCACCCATAAAACTGGTTATGCTCAGGCTGGTATAATGTTTTTTCTTTGCATATTTGAAAATTCCGTTAATCAATATCCGCATATCAGAATAAGCTTTTTGCGTAAGTTCCAGTTTTGAAATAGCTGTTTTTATGAATGATTCCAATATTTCTTCATCAATGTACCGGATTTTTCTATTTGCAATCGGCAAATACTTATTTTCAAAAAATCTTTTAAAATTTGTCTCGTACTTGTCCTTTGTCTGTCTTGTTATTTCACCATATTCAAGTTTTTCAGAAATCCAATTAGAATATACCTGAATAACTGTAGGTTCATCCTCCTTAGCTTTATAGAACTTTACTATTTCATCTTCAATTGCTTTTTCAGATGTTCTCTTTACAAGTCTCTTTCCTCTCTTATTATCTTCATCTGGCAAATATGTGTAAAACTTTCCATCTTTTCCTTGCCAAATGCTGTAAGTGTGTTTTTCAATAAATTTTTTCCTTTCGTTCATTTCAATTTTTTTCTGAATGGTGTCTATGTTGATAATACCATTTTCGATGGCAATATTCAACAACTCACTATTTGAAAGATTTCCCGTTTAACTCACCTTCTAACTTTTTTACTTTCTGTTTAATATCAAAAATTCTTCTTTCCACTGTTCTTGTTGATACGCATAGTCTCATGGCTATTTCTTTTGAAATAAGTCCACGGGCAAGAAGATAAAATATTTCTTCTTCCTGCTCCGTGAAATTGGCGTTTTCAATAATTGTTTCAAGCTCTGGCTTAGTCAGTTTTGAAAACTTCATAAGCCACTATCCTCCAATATTTTATTCTTCTCCCTGCCAGATCTTCGGTGTACCGTCCATCATTGCCACATATTTTCCGTAACTCATGCCGGCTTCTCTTGCTTTTCCTAAAACATCATCTAATGTACTGTTTCTACATGTTTTTACGCTTCTTTTTTCCCTATCTTTTCTTCTGCGGTATTCATTTCTGCAATCCTTTCCACAGGTAAGTGCTCTGACTGATATTGATTTATATTCTTTTCCGCAGATCACACACTTTTTTGTATATACCTTGCTATTGAGCATAATTACACGTTCTCCTTAATCATAACAATCCCTGATATCATCTACGTCTCCTGCCAAAAAGCTGTCAAATACTTCTGCTACTCTCTCTATAAGGTCTCCATCATGTCCATTCACTCTCATCTGCTCCGAGAAATCTTTCTGTGAACACTGAAGTAAACCGTTTTCCAACCTTGTCCATTCTTTTTTGTAAATTATTCCATTCAATTCCAATGTTTCAGTAATACCGTTTTCCGTCAGTTCTACCGTATACTTCATGCAATCATTCCTCTCTTTCTACATTATATTTCTTCCACGCAACAATTTTACTTCTGTAAAAATACTCTGGACATCCACTAAAACACTTACCTCTTCTAACAGAATGTCCCTTGCATGTAAGAGTGCCGACAAATTCACGCTGCGGCAAGAGCAAGTTGTCGCTTGCTGACAATAAGAAAACCTTTGTATCTAATGGGCAACTGTCCATGTCATAATTCCAATCCATCTGTGATCCTCTCTTTCCGTATCATCTCCCACCCACCGCATATACTACTGCGGAATGTGGTATGATGATTGCTTGGTTTTGTTATCTGGTTCTAAAATAAACTCATCTGGTTCTCATCGTACTGGTAAATGCGTCCAGTCATGATCCTCCCTAACTGACGCAATCTCTCAACCCGTGGTTTCTGCTTAAGATTTGCCATATAATTATTATCCACTTCCGGCGGTATTGATAAATAACATTCCTCCGGTAATGGCAACTGATTTTCTGTGCAGGCCTCGCGGATCTTCGACTGATAATAAATGATATGATTCCGTGTCAGATTCATATTGCATCCATCAGACCAGAACGGATCATTACACCCGTTCTGATTGATATCTTTCCAGTGTTCTATTTCTCTGTGGATGCACTGGCAGTACTCTTTCACTTTATCTTCTGCTGACTGTATCATGGCATCACCTCCGGAACGTCTTCAATCTGCATCTGACCTTCCAAATCATCCGCATTGCGTTCACTTTCTTCACAGGCTGCAATTTCTTCTGCATCCATATCAACTTCTTTTCCAACCTCAATACAGAATACTGGTTGTCCAAGATCTTTAACACAAAATGTTCCTGTTATTTCATATCTCTTTCTTTTTCTCGGATTTGCCAAAATAACACTTATTGGTGCATCATCCGAGAATGTATTCAAATATTCTTTTAATTCACTATTTTTCATTTTTTCACAGGAACCCGGCGCGCCTTTTATCCGGATAGGTCCCGGCTCCTTTCTTGAATTTTATTATTTGTTGTTTTATAATATCTGTGTTCTAACAGCCAATAATCTCATTGCTTACTATTCTTTTTTCTTGTTGCTCTGTCTTATGGTCGTGTGATCTCAATAGTAACTGTAAATTTAGATTTATTTTTTCTGGAGGTACACTTATGGCAATAATTGACATATTTAATACAGTTTCGGCGGGTGCAGGTGCGTGTGGGTTTTGCACAGAACCAACGAAACAGGAGCAAAAGGGTAAGTAATATTGGACACCGAGGGGTTCAAATCCCCTCAGACCCGCTACCTTATAAAATCTTCTAAACTCATCTGCCCCTTACAATTACCACCGATCGTGGACGGATCCCATCCAACTCCAATGTAGTCTAAGACTTTCGCCCATCCATAATCATTCCCGTCTTTATCCCTGCACATGTGGAACATCAGATAATCCCACTCTTTTGGATTGCTCTCATGCAACAGATCAAACCGATGCGGCCGTTTCTCCATGTGGATTCCGAAACCGCACATACTGCATCCGGTACGCTGTGCTTTTGTTGTATACAATGTACCGTCTGACTTTTTCTCGATCGTTCCGTAAATCTCTGGTATCAAAGATTCCGGCATCTGGAAATCTTCTGTTATTATCCCATCCTTGATTCCAGCATCACGATACTTCTCTTTTAATCCGTTCTTCCAGAGATCATCCATCTCCAAGGCAAGTGTAAGAATGTCCTGCCGGTGGAAGATTGCAAACGGTGCTGATCTGATTGTGGATGCCCCAAAGTAATTGCATCCATTCATTCGCAGGCTCCTGGCACGTCTGCCGCCCTCGGATGCCATCAATCCCAAATACGGGACACTGTTATGTTCCTTGCCCCAGTCTTCACAATTCTTTTCCTTGAGGTAATAACAGCATTTCGCTGATACCGAGAAATCCGGTTTCCCGAAGTCGCATCCTTCGGTTTCGTTTTCGTATCCACCGAACAGCTTTAACCACCGCTGATTAAGCTGCATCTTCGAATTCTTCTGCCATCCACCATATTCCCCGGTCTCTCCCGTTATAATCGCGTGTCTGACTGTCTTATTCTTCTCGGTTGGATTCTGCAGCAACTCGATTTTTCCTGCAATCTCCTTGGATATGACCGGAAAGCCAAACTCCCGTATAACCTTTGGCTTTGTCCATCGTGTACCATCATCCCGCATGAGCGGTGGCACATTTATAATTCCTATTGCCTTATGTACTCTTTGAATGCTTGCATCCTCGAGTGTAGATGCTGATACACCTGGTACATCGATATGACACACTTCATGAAGGAACATATACAATATGATGCTGTCCAAACCTCCAACTGATACATGGCAGTTCAATTCTCTACGATCACATTCTGATCTGAACTCTTCCGCTCTGATCTGTGCGTATTTTCTTTTAAAGCTGTAATCCTGCTTTTCTTTTTGCATAAATGAAGCGATTTTCGCATAAGCGCCAATCCTATCCATTCTTTCTTTTACTGATTCCATTTTCTTCTCGGAGTAAAGAGCTCTTTCACGCTGGCCAGCAAACCTCTTACTCCTTTCGATTTAATTATTCGACAACTAACAGTTTATATTCCACGCATACATCTCCCTCATATCAAATGTGATATAATTCTCAATGAAAGGAGGTGACATCATGAGCAAACAGAGAAAATGCTCTCTCAAAGTGTTATCTGACGATAACAAACTGTTACATGGGACAGCAGCTCAATTACACTATGTAAAAGAGCAAGGCGGTTGGGATGCTTTTATTGAGAATATAACAACCGAAGCCGCAACCGTAGCAGTTAAACACGCTTTCAGAGAAATGGAAAAGGCAAAATTCACGTCAAATCCATCAAAGCGTAAGTCATCATAACCCTTTGCGGGATGGGGTAGCATTTCGCTACCCCATATTTTTCTGTACACATATCACATAATTCCAACATATCCATACGGCTTTAGCCATACCTCACACTCCTTCCGGCTTCTCGCACCGCTCAAATTCAATTACCCACACCCACGGATTCGCATCCCAGCCGTAGCAGTCAAGGTCAGATTTCCTGATGGTGGAATTCCATAATGCTTGCATAGCTCCTATTGGAGTTGTGTAGCAATTATGCATATCTGTTTCTTGCTTCCAGGTAAATCCTGTTGGACATTCATCATACTGTATGCCTTCACGTTTTGCTTGCTCATCGGTTATCTCCTGCAACCGCTCTACCCTCACATCCGTAACCTTAAGCCAGATACGTGCGGCTTCTTTCGGCATGTGGATGGATGGTTTCCACTTTGTAACATCGGCAATGTCATTTCTTTGCCAATCTTCGTAGTAATAGTATCCGTTCGGCGCCTTTTTCCATGTTTCCCGGACATACAGGATATCGCCCGACTCGCAAGGCAACTTAAAAAATTTCTCTCCATACCCATCTGCAAATGTACCTCTACACGATATGTACCCTTTAGGTGTAAAAGCGGTATATCCCCATACTGCATCATCAGGAATAAAGCCTTTCACAATTCTTCTTGTCGCACCCTTTCTTCCGTCCAGAATCGCCCGAACCATTTCTGTATTGAATAAAATCGGTTTAATTGCCATCTACACCACCTCATCTTCCCATCATGTCAGTGGATTTCTCCCATGAATTTCTAAACGCTTTTGTTCGAAGTTCTTTATTTTCTGCCCTTAACGCTTTATTTTCTGTCAAAATCTTCTGCAATTTGCAATCCTTTTTATGCTCACATCTTGTGTCCGCAGAATACTCGGTACACATTCTACATAATTCTATGCTTGTCACTCTACACCGCCACCTTTCACAATCTCGATTGCCTTGCCAAATGCTTCATATCTTCCCTGACTTCTCCCGTCATTGTAGATCTGTTCGCCGTCTCCGTATCCGTCATCGTCGCAATCATCTGGTCTGTCCTGCTCTGCTTTCTTCAATTTTCTCAACTGCTCCACAACCTTGTCTACATCATAAGACGTCGGATATTCTTCTAGTAAATACAATACTGCATTTGTATTTACTAAAGTTCCATTGCTTAAAGTAACCGATTTTAAATCTTTCTTCAGCGCATCCGCATCAATCAGTCTCATCGTTCGCCCTCCTGTTCCAATCTGTAGTTGCTTTCGTTCGCTCGTCTTTCCCTGTTCTGATGCCTCCGTCCTGATCCATGTACATCTCACATTCATAGCTTTTTGGAAATTCTATTCTGCATTTCATACATTTGATTTTGAACATTACCCCAACAGATGATTGTGATGACTTATTTGTAATGGTTAAGAACATTGCGTTTCCACCGCAGAACGGACATGGCTTCAATTTTTCGTTCATTCTTCATCCCCCCAATCTAATTTCTGACCACAGCCACTGCAATATAACCCAACATTATACTTGTTTCTTAAATCTCCCTTCTCGTAACAAACAGGACAATAATAGTGATGCATTCCTCTATTGTATCCTTTCTTTATCTTTTCTCTTATTCCTTTCCTTGCTGTCTGCTTCTCCACCGCCGTCCGGCATTCTTCCGGTGTGCCGATCGCCTTATATTCTTCCCACACCTTAGCATCCTCGTTTGTTAAAAGGCAAAATCCCTCATGCTTCTCCCCTTCAAACACCGTTTCGATAAAGTGGTGCATCAAAAGCGGAATATCTACGTTGGCATGATAACGTTCTTTTAAGTCTTTTTCGATTTTCCGGTATTTCTGTACCTCTTCCAGTGCGTTTATTGCCATTGCATAAGCATTTTCAAAAGATTTCCCCCATGATGTATCACACGGAATCGCTTTTCCAAGTTCGTTACAATCATATTTTAATTCTTCAATTGCTTCATTCTCCGTCATGTTTACACCTCCAACAGTTCCGGATTATCAATCATGTTGCCGATCACTTCAAAATTCTCTGAATCAAAATCATCCAGTTCCTCGTAGTCATCACAGCCCGGCTCATTCGTACACCATCCGTTTTCATGCCACACGACACGCTTTCTCGTCTCATCTTCTGGAAACTCAACGTCGATATGCCCTGAAAGAATATCATTCTCAAAAATCAGCTTTCCGTTCTTATCCTTAAATCCGGTGCACCAACAAATTGTGGATGGATCAATTTTCAGAGCATATAAATCTGATGCGTAACTAGGGACGATATAGTATTTTTCTCTTCCGGTAAATCCATATCGTACCAAACCGCCAATAACCCATTCGTCGTTATCAGTTCGTTTTGCTTTGCATAAATATCTATCTTCCATCCTTTTCCTCCATTTCTTTCAACTTGGCTTCTGCTTCCTCTTGTGATAAAAACCAGGTTTCCTTGTACATTTTTTCTGACAGGATTCGGTCTGTACCATATTCCCGATCTTTGTCACACTCCATGTACCATCCTTTTTCTGTAAAAGTAATAAAGGCTACTTTCTGATGATAAATTTTATTGTTCTCCGGGTGCAGACTTAAAATATTTAATTCATAATTGACTTTGCTAGGAATTAAATATACATCTGAGCCAATTCCACACGGCAACCGCAGAAGTAATCCCTGCTCCTCGGTATCCTCATAACGTTTCAGCTTTTCTCTCAAATCTGCCATTGACCACATATTACGGTAGAACAAGGCAATCAGACCTCGAACATCTGAAAACGGGTCTATCGTTAAATTGTCTAATTCCACAAAATATCCATTCTGCAGTTCCACAGTTAACTTGTCCATCAACCATTCCTCCTATATTTCATACGTCTTTCCGATAAAACGCTTGTCAATGTACTTACATTCCCATTCCAAAACACTTGCGATCCCCGTCATGGTTTCATATCCGGTAGCAAGGCAGTTAATCAAATATCTGATTCTCTCATAAACCTGTCTGATCTGATTTCCCGAAAATTTAAACTGTGTTTTAAGGCAGACACCCAACATAGCAAAATAATTAAATACCTGTGCCAGCAAAAACTTATTTGCCTGTATCATGCAGTTCGGTGCAATCTTTCTCTCTACCAGATAAAAACTCTCACGATACGGAATCTTATTTGTTTCCTTTCGCACGTCAATCTTGCATTTATCTTTCAGATAAAAACCAAGTTCCTCGCCTGTCGTTCCATCCTTTGCATTCTCCACATATGCATCAATGGTCTGCTCAACCTTTATGATTCTTTTGTGTCCGAATCCGAACTTATCATGCAGTGCCTGATATGCCATCATACGGACGTTATAATAGGATTCCTCTATTAGATAATCCGCATTGCTTTGTGCCTTGGCGTGTCTCTGTATTCCGATCAGTTCACTCTTGGAATATCCAAGTGGCTGCATCCGCTTTTTCTTTCTTGCCAGTGCATTACTCATTTGCTCTTCCATCTCCTCTCTACATCCTCAAAATGGCTAAATACAAGACTTTGAACATATTTTGATATATTTGTCCGTGCATATTTTTTAATTAGCATTTCCCCTGCTTCCATCATTCCTTGGAACCACTCATCTTCGTTATCAGCTTCATAAAACTGCTGCCGGAATTTATAATAGTCATTAAAAAACTGCCATTCTTCGGAACCTTTTTCAAATTTCTTACTTGCCATAATCATTCACCTTTTAATCAAATGGTGTGCTGCCACATACTTCTCGGAAACCGTCTTTCTGTCGCATCCGTGCTTGAATCTGTTCAATGGTTTCGGTTCGCTCGATAAATTCCATACGATCACCTTCAAACTGAACAACTTCTCTAAACGGTGTACCCTGTCGATTCTTTTCAACTTTCAAGCCTTTAAATTTTCTGTCTTCATCCAAATTCCACATAAGAATAATATTGGAAGCATCCTGCTCAATATCTCCGGATTCTCTTAATTCGGACATTGTAGGCTCTTTCGTTACATTCATTTCCGATACTCGGTTAAGCTGTGACAATAGGATGATCGGAACGTGAAGCTCTCTCGCAAGTGCTTTGAATTGCTTCGAAACTTCCCCGACTTCGGATGCACGATTATTGAACTTCCGGTTACACCGTACCAATTGCAGATAGTCAACTACGATCACGTCATATCTTTGATGCCTGCATTGCGTTCTCATTTCCTCAATAACATTTGTCTGATCGTCAATTGTGATCGGATATTTTTCAAGCTCATCATTTGCCTTGTCAAAGGCTTCTTTCTCTCCACCAAGAAAAGCCTTTGCCCTGCGAACTCTTGTCAGACCAATCTTTGACATTCTTGAAACAAACCTTTCATAAATCTGACTGTTGTTCATCTCCATGTTGTAGTAACAAGTGTTATAGCCTTTTCTTGCCATATTCTCGATTATTTGTGCCACAATAGCAGACTTACCAACTCCCGGTCTCGCAGCAACAACTGTAATGTCTCCGCCTTCAAGACCGCCAAGGCAATCGTCAAGATGGTAAAATCCTGTCTTTACCCTGTCCTCTCCAACATCATCATTGAAGTATTTATCTTTGTTCTCTGATACGATTTGCTTCATCAACTTAGATTTCTTCAACTGATTAACTTGGATTTCTTCAAGCCTTGTAAGAACTTCCGCGATCGAATTATCAATATCACATGGTCTAAGGCTCACTCTCTGGAAAAGGCTTTTTGTTTCCCTTACCCGCCAATCCTTAATGACTGCATCCGCATAACTTTTTATTGCCGTTGAGACTGGGGTAACAGATATGCATTCTTTCAATTCGCTTGCAATTATTTCCGGCTCCCATTTGTGGTTTTCAAGTGACTGAGACAGTGAAACGACATTAATGTTTTCTCCACGATCATACATGGCAAGCATTTCAGCAAAAGCATCTTGGCAAAATTCAGAGCTGAACATTTCCGGCTTCAATTTGTTATAAACCTTGTACATGGAATCATTGTCAATCAATACACATCCGATCACTCCAATTTCTGCTTCCGTCAACTGCTCTCACCTCGCTTTCGTTTCTCAACTTGACGAATCCAGTAATCGCAATCCTCTTTCAGCCAGTCTCCGTATTTTGGTATGTAGCGATAATTCGTATCATCCGGATTCTTCTCTATATAGTCAGTAACATATGCCACTGTAGCCTCATATATCAGCTTTGCAACGGCTTTCCTGTTCGGCTCGATAACTTCTAAAAGCTTGTCCATCCATGCTACCTTGGCAGACGTTAACGACGTTTTCTTTGGATATGCATTGATCGTGTATTCCCATCCCCATTCCGCGTCAAAGTCCAAATCAGATGCAGGCACGCTTTCTTTTGTATTTTCTTTCTCTTTCTCTATATCTGTATCTATATCTTTCTCTATATCTATCTCTACATTGCAATTTTGTTGCAAAATGTTGCACTCCGTTGCTCCACTGTTGCATTGCAACGCTTTTTGTGCATTTTCCCTAGATTTACGACTTCTTCTTGTACTTGCAGTCTCACTTCCTAGGTTATCTTGCACAAATGGCAACTTGTACTCAATGGAATCTGATGTTTCAAGCAATCCGCAGGAAAGAAGATACTGAATCGTTACTTGAACATTGATTTCGTCCTCGTCAATATCAAGGGCGATCTCTTTGTAAAATTCATCTTCCAAGCCGGAATACTCTAAGTAGCCGCCCTTTTTCAACGACAACAACTGCATCTTAAGGTATATGATCGTGTATGTATCGCCGCCTGCCATCCTTCGGAGTTTCTTGATTCGTTTACTGTCAAAGAAATCATCCATCAGTTTAAGCCAGTAATACCGCTTATTCTCCGCCATTTTCACTACCTCCAAGCAATTCAATAACCTTTGCCCCAGCATCTTCCGGGCGACAAAATACGAACTCAACGCCATACTTAAGTTGCATTGTCAACATAGCTTTTGCCAATACCTTGCCAGATGTCGGCTTTGTTTTCGGTAGCGGTACATTCAGCAATTTTCCAAGTGTGTGCATATATGCAATATTGTTATACCGGTCTACTCGAGGATTATGCCATGTAAATACATCATTGACGGAATACACCTTGTCTGTATTTTCAATAAGCACATATAGCTTAATTCCGTTGTTCTGCGCCAAAATACACTCGTCACGGAATCTCGGATGTGCTTTTCCACAGATATTCCCTACAATTTCCTGCATGTCCTTTTTCGTGTCAACGGAAACATCATATGTGCCAAGAAAATCCATCTTTTTAAGTTCCATTTTTCTAGCTGATTTTCTATGGATAACATCCGCTACCTTGTCTGTGGCAATTATGTAATCTCCAACCGGCAATGGTGCACGCAAGACTTCCATATCGTGGCTTTTGAAATATCTATTCTTAAGGATATGCAAGCCCTCTTTCTGTCCTTTATCCTCAATTATTAACACGTATTCTCCTTTCTGGCGGTCACTTTCAGCAACCGCCAAAGGTATCTCATGGCTTTCAATTTAGTTTTGTGATATATTAAATTCCATACCAAAGTCAGATACCGCATAAACTGGTTTCTTTTATGCTTTCACATTGGTGTTTCAACCTATCAAAACGGGCAAAGGTTCATATCAACCTCTAATCCTTTTTCTGCAATATAAACATTTGCTCCATATTTAACTGTTTCTTCTGTCCTTTGTTTGAATAATGCCGAATCTGCTGATTTATCTGATAAGTGAATTAGAACGACATTTCGCAATGCCGGATTATCGTTAGTAGAAATAAAGTCAAGTGCCGTTGGTAAGCTCATATGACCTCTTAATCTGTGTTCGTAATTTGGCTCTTCTCGGTTCACAAACTGCATATCATAGTTGGCTTCCACCATGATGTGATTAACACCATTAAATCTCCATCTGACGTATTCCGTGTCTGTTGCATACACCAAGCTGCCAATATCCGGGTGTGTGATGTAAAATCCGTAGCAGGGGCACTCTGAACCGTCTCCGTTGTTGTGTAGCCATCTGCCGGACTTATCCCGGTTTTCAAATGCTCGTATGCTAAAGCTTTCTTTCCCAAACTGTAGGATATTTCCATCTATCAATTTGAACGGCTCCCACACTGGAATACCGGCTCTAACATACTGAAAGAAGTACTGATGATGGTCTGAATGTATGTGGGTTGTGATTACTGCTTTAATCTTTCGCACATTGAAATCCAGTGCTTTCTTAACTTCCATAAACGGCAATCCTGCTTCAATAATTAACGCTTCGCTTTCATTTTCCAGTATGTAGCAATTACCGGATGAACCAGAGCCTAAGGCTTTAAGTTTCATACCTCTTTCACCTCAATTTTCAAATATGTGTTTATTATCGATTATCCAAGGATGTTTCGTGTAGTCTATATGGCTTGCCGCATTTGCAACTGTTTTCCGTAGCATCTTTAAATGTTCCTCACAATGCTTTCTTCCAGATACCGCCGGTCTACCACAGATTATGCACAATCCTTTATCCTCCCGGTACTCCCTTTGGCTTGTGGACTTCTCGCACGAACGCCTCTTTGCCAAACACCTGTTGCATAAAACAGTTCCGCATACTGCATTACGTTTTCCACACTTCACGCATATTCCACTGGACTTATTCATGTAATATCTGGTACGGACTCTTTCTTTCCGTGCTTCTGCCTGTTCCGGTGTTTCCCTTGCAAGTCTCTTAGCTTCTACCTTCGCTTTCTTCTCCCGGCACTCAGCGCACATTTTGTACTGCGTTCCCAATATGCCTTTGTGACATCTGGAGCATATACCAAGAGATACATAAGGGTCTTCCGCTTTTTCTCTCATTCGGCATCCTCCAAAAACCATATTCCTTCCGGTTTTAAAAAGTTGCCCTGAACAATGTTCTTTCTGAATATACTTTCTGCTGTCGGTGCAAGATCCGTAAGTCTCTGTATGCTCTCTTCTATGTTGTCTGCCAGAATATCAATGCCGAATAATGTCTCTGCAGCTTCCGTTTCAGTCATTCCTATTGACAGTTTCCGTTTCAAGATTTCCACAAGGAAATTTCCAGTACCACACGCAGGCTCCAACACTGTTCCTCTCCAACACTCTGCACCACCATTTTCATCTTCCAACATATTGCACATCTTTTGTACCATCCAGCCCGGCGTATAAACTTCTCCAAACTTTTTGACGCGTTCTCGGCTTTTTGTAATTTTTTCTTTCTGCCTATTTTCCATTTCTGTGATAAAACTCACTCCTCACATCAATAATCTGTCTTGTCTGTCCCAACAATGCCCGATTATGCTTTGCCCTCTGCTCATTGTCACAGATAAATTGCTTGCAAATTTCTGGTCGAACCGGATAGATTCTGCATTTCTCGCAACTCTTATCCGTATCAAGAAAAGGGCATGTCATATCATACGTTCTATTCGCAGTGGGAAGAAGATGTTTGCACTCTTTGATATGGTTCTTACGGATATATCTGTGAATTGCATCTACTTCCTTTCTGCTCATTGGCAAAAGGTTGGAACAGCAGTTACCGCATTGGCTACATTTTCCATCTTTGCAGAAATTGTAAATGTTATCTTTCATGCCTTTCTGCACGGATTCTAAGACTGATATAACTTCCATAGGCTACTCCAATTCTTCCTCTGCCGGGAACTGAAATACTTTCATGTAATTCTGGCTTGCATATTTTTGATATTCTTCTCTAAGCATTTCCATGGCTTTCTTTGCCTTTTCTTTCGTGGAATATTTAGCTGTTATTGAAGTCTCATTGTCTCCGATTGCCTGCATCCGGACAAATGTTGCTTCTTTCGCCCTTGTATCAATAAAAACAATGCTATTTTCGTACGGAAAATCCAATGTGCCGTCCTGTGATATAACTCTCATGGCAACCTCCTAATCTTTCATAAAGTCCGGTACGTTCTCGTCATTCTCAACGACTTCTCCGGCTACTTTCTCCGGCTCTGGTTCAACTACTTCGCTCCCGGTCTCAATAGCTTCGGATTCAGCTACAACAAATGGCTCTGAATTGGCATTTTCGGAAATATCACGCTTGACCTGTTCCTGCAAATCTTCCATCGGATATTCCTTGAAATCGTTGTCCTGCATTTCCTCTTTCGTATATAATCCCATTGTCAGCTCCGGGCAATTCAGACTGGAGAAGAAAGATGCGGCTCTGTAACGAAGCATTAACTGTGGCATGGTTTTCCACTTACTACCGTTCTTACTAAGCCATCCCTCGGCTTTAGCCATTTCCATGTCCACGGTCATTCCCTCAACTCTACGACCATTTTTCGTAGTCCAAGCAAGGCACGAATAAGGCTTGCCATCTTTATCTCTAGTTTCCTCAAACTGTAATTCCATATCGAATTTGCCGGAATTATTGATTGCCGCAATCAGAAACTTTGAACTCCAAGACGGTCTACCCTGAATCACATACAGATTCTGCATAACCATCAGTGGGCTTACTCGCAGTCTCTGCGCCTGCTCAATAGCAATCAGACAGTTTGCATCGTTCTTCTGGAATGTCTGCGGAACGATTGTTGAACTTGCCAGTGCCTTTGCCATCTGCATAGCCATGATGAAATTGTCGGATGTTCCGAAAATTCCAAGGCTGTAATCGGTAACCTTGTTATTGTGTGTTGCAACCTCTGTCTTTTCTTCTGCTACTGCTACTTCCTGTTTCTTTGTTTCTGCCATAATTATTTTTCCTCGCTTTCCATGATGATTTTTAATTTGTTTTCTGCTATTTCAAACTTTTCTTTTGCCGATTCAAGTTCCTTTTCTGCGACTTCTCTAAACTTTTCTTTTGCATAATCGTAATTCGGCTTTGTAAGGAAAATATTTTCATAATAGCCAGTAATTTTCCCTTCGTCCTCTTTTCTAACAAAGCTCATGCAATTTGGAAAACCTCTTTTCTTATCAACTGGATAATATGTCTTTGGTTTTTCAATCACTTCCACTTCTGTGACGGAGATTCCGTCCGAATTAAGTCCATAAAAATAAAGTTTCACTGCTTTTCCTCGCTTTCCTCATATTTCTTCACAACCGCCACCTTATCAGCACCGTAGGTTTCCACCCATGCCATATCCACTGATTCATCTGTAACTGTCAGCTTTGCACCTTTGGCATTTACAACCGTGTCACCGGCTTTTACATCGTCTGATGTAGCAAATATATATGACCGGATCTGGTTTGGATATTTTGCTTTTATGTAATTCATTCTGATACCTCCTCAATCTCTCCATTTTCAATCGTATACCAAGTATCCGGCTTGATATTTTCCCCATCAACCTGCACCATCTTTGCGCCGTTAAGAACCCATGCACTCTGGTTATTTCTGTCATATTCCGTATTATCTTCTGAACCAGTGTATTCCCAGTCTGCAAAAACAAGAAACGAGCCAATAACACCCTTTGCTTTTGATTTGTAACCCCAAGCAACAGCGACCGCATCTTTGTCTTCTGCCGAGGATGCTCCCTTGTATCCGGTTGCCGAGGATGCTCCGCAGTTTCCGGTTGCCGAGGATGCTCCGTAGTCTCCGGTTGCCGAGGATGCTCCCTTGTATCCGGTTGCCGAGGATGCTCCGCGGTTTCCGGTTGCCGAGGATGCTCCGTAGTCTCCGGTTGCCGAGGATGCTCCGCAGTTTCCGGTTGCCGAGGATGCTCCGTAGTCTCCGGTTGCCGAGGATGCTCCGCAG
>OGCM01000082.1_pt1 | contig 156768 bp, 147 predicted proteins | sample 1570151 | NCBI WGS metagenome assembly OGCM01 (sample SAMEA4370582, study PRJEB24528) | human gut metagenome
TAATTTTTATTGCAATGTTTCTTTTTTTATTAAAATTTCAACTATTGATTCGCATTTATATAGTACATTTTTATAAATGTTATCAAATTAATTTATGTATTTAAAGTTTAAAAATGGAGAAAATAATTTTAGAATTATTTATACATTGGAGGGCTTTATATGGCATTTGAAAAACTTGAAAATAAAATTAAAAGAATTAATAAAAAAATTAAACAAGGAAGATTATCTCAAGAAGTTGCAGATGAAATAAGTAATGTAATGAGTGAAATTGAAGATTTAGGAGATGAAGCTAAAAGTAAATTTAAAGATGCAGTGGATACTATGAAAAAATCTATTAAAAAAATGAAGTAGATTTAAAATATTAAATATATTTACAAAAAACTTATAAGTTAAATGGTGAATAAATACATATAACTTATAAGTTTTTTTTTATTAATAGTTATTATATAATATTAGAAAAAGTTAATTTAGTAAAATAATATTAATGAAAGAGGAGAATAAGATGAATATAAGAAAAGCATTAAACAAGGATATAGATGTAATAGCAAGATATAATTATAATTTAGCGTATGAAACTGAAAATAAAATATTAGATATGAATATTTTAACAAAGGGGGTAGAAGCAATAATAAAGGATGAAAATAAGGGGATATATCATGTATGTGAAATTAATGGTGAAGTAGTTGGACAAATTATGTATACATTTGAATGGAGTGATTGGAGAAATGGGACATTCTTATGGATTCAAAGTGTTTATGTTAATAAGGAATTTAGAGGAATGGGAGTATTTAAAGCATTATATAAATTTATAAGAGATATTGCAGATAATGATAATAATATTTGTGGAATAAGGTTATATGTAGAAAAAGAAAATACAATAGCTAAAAAAACATATAAAAATATAGGTATGAAAGAATGCAATTATTATATTTATGAGTATGATAAAGAATAAATTTTTTTTAAAATCATATATAAATAAAAGAAGGAGGGAATAGAAATGAGTACAGGGGAATTAAAGGCAAATGCAAGGGAACAATTAAGGGGGTACTGGGCTGTTGCAGTTGGAACAGTATTAGTTGCAACTATATTAATTGACTCAGGCGCATTATACAAGGTTAGTGAATATTTTGATATGGCTGAAATAGGTATATCATGCAATTTGATAGCTTTATTTCTTGGGGGTGTTATTTCAACAGGACTTTGTAAATTTTTATTGGATATAGTTACTAAAGGGCAAGAACCAAAGTTTAAAACATTATTTTCTCAATTTAATATTTATTTAAAGACATTAGGATTAAACATAATAATTTATTTATGTATAGCAATAGGATATATACTTTTTATAATTCCAGGAATAATTATATCACTTATGTTTTCACAAGCTTATTATATTTTAGCTGAGGATAACAGCAAATCCATTAATCAATGTTTAAGTGAAAGTGTTGAAATGATGAAAGGTTATAAGTGGGATTTATTTTGTTTAGAATTATCTTTCATTGGATGGTGGATAATTGTAGCATTAACATTCGGAATTGCTAGTTTGTGGGTATCACCATATGTTAAAGTAACAGAAACTAATTTTTATTTAAATATAAAGAATAAATAATTTATAAAAGTCTAAGCTATGACTAGTTAAGGAAAATTTACTAGGTATAGCTTAGTTTTATTTTATAAGTAAAATCACTAATTATTAATACATTTTATATTAAATAATTAATGTATAAATTAGAGTTTTAATTTAGTATAATTTAAAATTAATAGGAAGTTAAACTGTATTATTAAATTAAGGGGATGTTTAATTATGGCTGATTATAGAGATGCATGCGATAATGGGATTTATTTATTAACAAGTAAAATTATATATTTATTTATAACTAATATATGTTTTTTAATAACTATTTCTCCAGTTATTTTGTATTTTTTTAGTTCGGGCAAAAATTTATCAATTCCAATATTAACTTTTGTAGGAATAATAATAGGACCAGTATTATCTACTATGTTTTCTGTTGTTGGAAATAAAAAATATTTTTCTAAAAGTCTATACTTGTTTTTTTAGTTAAAAAGGAGCTATGTACTAATTATTTAGTGCAATAGCTCCTTTAAATTTAATTAAGTATAATATTTTTACCAATTATTAAACATTTAGAGGTACTACCATGACCTATATCTTCAGTTTTAGCAATAGGTAAATTAGGATTATCTATTACTTTTACTAATAATTCTTCAATAGTAGGGGAAATGTTGTTTTCTTGCATTTTAGTAAATGTACCTAATAAAATACCACGAACTTTGCTAAATACACCCATTTGCTTCAATTGATTAAAAAAAGCTGACATAAGAGCAGCTTCTCCGCCCATACTTTCTAAAAATAAAATTTTATCTGTAAAGTCAGGCATATATTTTGTTCCAGCTAATTTTAAAAGGCAACGAATATTACCACCTACAGTTATTCCACTTAAACTTTCACCTTGAATAAATTTATAAGAAAAATTAAATAAATCATTTGTATCAGTAAGTAAACTATTACTAAAGTTAGTTAATTGATTTTTGCTATCAGAATAAATAAGATTTCTTATTTGATAAAGATAGACAGAATTATTAGTTTGGGAATAAACACTATTTAAAACAGTAGTTAAATCACTATAGCCAAATATAGGCTTAGGATTTTTAGCTATAAATTCATAATCTAAGTAATCTAAAACTTCATTTGCTAAATCACCGCCAGAAATATCAAATATGGCTTTTATTTTAGGATTTTTATATAAATCCATAAAAGCTTTTCCTTTATCTTTTGACGAACCATTAAAGGGTAGATTAATTGAATAAATATATTCACTTAAAATAGGATTTAGCCCTAAATCTTTCAATGTTTTAATAAGAAGTTCAATTTGAGGTTTATTTAATAATGGCTGTCCATTAGAACAAGCAACAATAGCAATATTATCATTTATATTTAGTAAAGACATAATCTTCTCCTTTAATTAAATTAGTTTATATTATAGTATCACTCATGATTATAAACTTCAAATTGGGATTTTAAGCAATATATACATTTAATTAGAATAATATTTAGGGGAGGGGATTTTATGTGGTTAAGGAAATAGTTATATACTTAGAGGATTTAAATTTTATTTCAATTTTTTTAAGAGTTTTAATGGCAGTTATTTTTGGAGGAATAATTGGATATGGAAGAGAACGAGAAAAAAGGCCTGCAGGTCTTAGAACACATATACTTGTGTCTGTTGGAGCAACACTTGCAATGATAACTAATATATATTTACATAAGATATATAATGGGGAAACAGATTTATCAAGACTAGGAGCTCAAGTTATAAGTGGAATTGGTTTTTTAGGTGCTGGAACTATTATAGTAACAGGTAAAAACAAAGTAAGGGGATTAACAACTGCAGCAGGGCTTTGGGCATGTGCATGTATGGGATTAGCAATAGGTGCTGGATTTTATTCAGGAGCAATTATTGGCTGTTTAGTAATTGCAGCAGTTACTGTAGCACTTGCTAATCTTGATAGGAAAATTAATAGAAAGTCTCGAAATATAACTTTATATATTCTTGTTAACTCAACAAAGGCAGTTTCTAATTTATTAAAAGAAATACAAAGTAAAAATATAAAAATACGTGATATAGAAATAAGTAATAATAATGTAACATCTAATGAGATAATAGGTATTTTAATTGGACTTAAGATATCAAGAGATGTATGTCCTAGGAATTTTATAGAATCTATTAGCAATAAAGATGAAGTTATTTTTTTTCAGGAAATAAACTAATTAAAAAGGTATTATTAATTAAGATAAAGAATAAGTTATTTGTATTGTAATATTAATTAATCTAAATTATTTTAATTTATAGGAGAATAAATGAGAGTTATGAAATTAGCAGTTATTGGGTCTGGTATGATTGTAAATGAGTTTTTAAGCATAGTTCCATATTTAAATAATATTAAAATTAATGGGATTTATGGCAGGAAAAAAAGTTATGAAAAATTAAATAAGATAAAAAAACAAAATAACATTAAAAATATATTTTATAATTATGAAGAATTGCTTAAAAGTGATATAAATACTGTATATATAGGTTTACCTAATAATCTTCATTTTGAATTTTCAAAGAAAGCTTTAGAAGCTAATAAAAATGTTATAGTTGAAAAACCAATAACATCAAATTATAAAGAAGCTAAAATATTAAGTGATTTAGCAAGAAAAAGAGGATTGTTTATTTTTGAAGCAATTACAACATTATATTTGCCTAATTATTTAAAAATAAAAAAATTAATTTCCAAATTAGGTGAAATAAAAATAGTTGAATGCAATTACTCTCAATATTCAAGTCGATATGATGATTTTAAGAAAGGAAAAGTATTGCCTGTATTTGATCCTAAGTTTTCTGGAGGAGCATTGATGGATTTAAATATATATAATATCCATTATATAGTTGGATTATTTGGAAGGCCTAAAAATGTTGAGTATTATCCTAATATAGAAAGAGGGATAGATACATCAGGAATATTAGTTTTAGATTATGATAAATTTAAATGTGTTTGTATTGGCTCTAAGGAATGTAAGGCACCAATTTATAATAATATTCAAGGAGATAAGGGATGTATATATCAAGATAATCCAACAAATAAATGTGAAAGATTTGAATTGTTACTGAATAATGAAGAAAGTAAGATTATAAATGAAAATAATTATAGGAATAGAATGATTTATGAATTTATAGAATTTGAAAAAATGATAAGTAGTAATGATTTAAATAGATGTTTTCAATTATTAGATCATAGTTTAATTGTAAGTGAGGTTCAAACTGTAGCTAGAAAGAAGTCTGGAATTAAATTTGCAGCTGATGATTTGTATTAAATAAAGTATTAAAATTGTAATTGGTAAGTTAAATAAAAAATAAAAGCATTGATTTTACTAAATTTAAGTAATATCAATGCTTTTATTAATGTTAGATATATAAAATTGGTGCCGGCAGTGGGAATCGAACCCACACGGTTACCCGCATGATTTTGAGTCATGTGCGTCTGCCAGTTCCGCCATGCCGACTTAATTAACATATAAATAATATTATCATATAGGGATAATTGTGTCAATAGAATAAATTGAAAAAAGTGGAAAAATGATTTGGTTGATATATAGAAAATGAGTAACTAATTTAATAGTATTTAGAACTTGTTGTAAGATTTTATCATATATTGCTTATATAATGATAAAGCTATGAATAATAAAGGAGATTTAAAAATTATGGAATGGTTTATGGAATTAAATCCAATTGCTCAGGGATTATCGGCTACAATATTTACATGGGCAATAACAGCACTAGGTGCAGCTTTAGTATTTTTCTTTAAAACTGTTGATAGGAGAATATTAAATTGCATGCTTGGATTTGGAGCTGGAGTTATGATAGCAGCAAGTTTTTGGTCATTATTAAATCCAGCAATAGAATTATGTGATAACCTTGGATATAGTGAAATTATATTACCATCCATTGGATTTTTTTCAGGAGGAATTTTTATAATATTAGCTGATAAAATGATGGATAAGTATTCATATGGGGTAATAACAGAAAATGATGAAATAGCAAGAGACTCAATAGTAAAGAAGTACAAAAGAAGTATATTGCTTGTAGTAGCAGTAACACTTCATAACATACCAGAGGGATTAGCTGTTGGGGTAGCCTTTGGTGGAGTAGCAGCAGGAATACCATCAGCAACTATAGGAGCAGCTATAAGCTTAGCATTGGGAATAGGTCTTCAAAATTTCCCAGAGGGAGCAGCTGTATCTTTACCTTTAAGAAGAGAGGGTTTATCAAGAACTAAAAGTTTTTTTTACGGACAAGCATCAGGAATAGTTGAGCCAATAGCAGGTTTTTTAGGTGCAATGGCAGCTGTTGGGGTTAGAAGTATGTTACCATTTTTTTTAGCTTTTTCAGCAGGGGCAATGGTTTCAGTTGTAGGTTCAGAACTATTACCAGAAGCATCTATTGAAAATAAGGCATTAACAACTATAGGATTAATATTTGGATTTATAACTATGATGATATTAGATGTAACACTTGGATAAAGATAAAAGAAGGATGACACAAAAGTATCATCCTAATTACATAAAAATATAAGGTTTTATTGAGAGAATTAAAAGTTTATTCAAAAAAGATTTATATTATTATTTTAGGTTAAAGAAAGCTTGTCTTCCTCTATATTCAGCAACTTCGCCTAATTCTTCAGAAATTCTAATAAGTTGATTGTATTTAGCAACTCTTTCTGATCTAGCAGGTGCGCCTGTTTTAATTTGACCAGCATTAACTGCAACAACTAAATCAGCAATAGTAGTATCTTCAGTTTCTCCTGATCTATGAGATATAACTGCAGTATAACCAGCTCTATTTGCCATTTCAATTGCATTTAAAGTTTCTGTTAAAGTACCAATTTGATTTAACTTAATTAATATTGAGTTAGCTACACCCTTTTGAATACCATCTGATAATCTTGAAGTATTAGTTACAAATAAATCATCTCCAACTAATTGAACCTTATTTCCAAGTCTTTCAGTTAGTAGTTTCCAACCTTCCCAATCTTCTTCAGCCATACCATCTTCAATAGATATAATTGGATATTTATTAACCCAGTTTTCTAAAAAATCAACCATTTCAGAAGGTGTTAAAGTTTTACCTTCATGCTCTAAAACATATTTTCCATCTTTGTAATATTCAGAAGAAGCAGCATCTATAGCAATAAACATATCTTTTCCAGGTTCATATCCAGCTTTAGTTATAGCTTCTAATATGATTTCTATAGCTTCTTCATTTGATTTTAAGTTAGGAGCAAATCCACCTTCATCACCAACACCAGTTGAGTAATTTTTTTCATTTAAAGTTTTCTTTAATGAATGATAAACTTCACCACAAGCTTGGATAGCCTTATCAAATGAATCAAACCCTACAGGCATAACCATAAATTCTTGTAAATCTACAGAGTTATCAGCATGTGAACCACCATTGATTATGTTCATCATTGGAACTGGAAGCACTTTTGCATTTACACCTCCAACATATTGATATAAAGGAAGTCCTAAGAAATTAGCAGCAGCTCTAGCAACAGCTAAAGAAACTCCTAAAATAGCATTAGCACCTAAGTTACCTTTATTATTTGTTCCATCTAATTCAATTAATTTTTTATCTATTGCAGTTTGATCAAAAACATTATATCCAACTAATTCTTTTGCAATTACTTCATTAACATTATTAACAGCGTTTTTAACACCCTTACCCATAAAGAAGTTTTTATCACCATCTCTTAATTCAACAGCTTCATAAATACCAGTAGAAGCACCTGATGGTACAGCAGCTCTTCCTACAGTTCCATCTTCAAGTACAACTTCAACTTCTACAGTAGGGAAGCATCTTGAGTCAAGAATTTGTCTTGCTACAATATTAACTATTTCTATAATATTTTTCATTTTAATATCCTCCTTAAGCATAAAAAAGTTAATTATATTTTATTTAATGAATAAAACATTTAAACTTTTACTAGATGTAAATAAAAATCATTATCAATACTTTTAACTTAGTATAACAAAATAAAAGAATAAATAGCAAGAGAATTGATAATAATTATCAATTTCACTTTAAGAAGAATATTTTAAAAAAATATTTTTAAAAAATAGTAATAAAATTTAACAATATGATAAAAAAATCTCAATTTAATATTGTTACGGATTGATTCATCTGTTATTATATAGAAGTAGGATAGATTTATGCCCAGTGGGGTAAATCTTGACCCAGTTAGGTATGGTCTAGATATTACATATATTTAAGACAAGCTATAACTAATATTATTAGGGAGGAATCAATATAATGATGTATTCAAGAGAAGTTGAAGAAATGTGCGTTGTTTCTAAAGGCGCTAATCATGCATGTGCTCCAATTCCAGTTGAAGGAAAATGGGTACAAGCTACACAAATATCAGATATTTCAGGGTTAACTCATGGAATAGGTTGGTGTGCACCTCAACAAGGAGCTTGTAAATTAACTTTAAACGTTAAAGGTGGAGTAATAGAAGAAGCATTAGTTGAAACTGTTGGATGTTCAGGAATGACTCACTCAGCTGCTATGGCTTCAGAAATATTACCAGGAAGAACTATATTAGAAGCTTTAAACACAGACTTAGTTTGTGATGCTATAAATACAGCAATGAGAGAATTATTCTTACAAATCGTATACGGAAGAACTCAAACTGCGTTCTCAGAAGGTGGATTACCAATCGGAGCTGGTTTAGAAGATTTAGGTAAGGGATTAAGATCTCAAGTTGGTACTATGTACGGAACAGTTGCTAAGGGACCAAGATACTTAGAAATGGCTGAAGGATACGTTACAAAAATCGCTTTAGATGCAGATAACGAAATCATCGGTTATAAATTCGTTCACCTTGGAAAGATGATGGAAATGATCGCTAAGGGAATGGATGCTAACGAAGCATTAGAAAAAGCAGCAGGACAATACGGAAGAGTTGCTGACGCTGTTAAATTAATCGATCCAAGACACGAATAATTGTAAGGAGGAATTTAATCATGGCATTATTTGAAAGTTATGAAAGAAGAATAGGACAAATCACTCCAGTATTAGAACAATACGGAATGAAAACATTAGAAGATGCTAAAGCAGTATGTACTGAAAAGGGAATTGACGTATACGAAATCGTTAAGTCAACTCAACCAATCGCATTCGAAAACGCTATGTGGGCTTATACTTTAGGTGCTGCTATTGCTATAAAGAAAGGTTGCACAAAGGCTGCTGATGCTGCTGCTGCAATCGGAGAAGGGTTACAAGCTTTCTGTATCCCAGGTTCTGTTGCTGACGATAGAAAAGTTGGTTTAGGACACGGTAACTTAGGAGCTATGCTTTTAAGAGAAGAAACTAAATGTTTCGCATTCTTAGCAGGTCACGAATCTTTCGCTGCTGCTGAAGGTGCTATCAAAATAGCTGAAAAAGCTAACAAAGTAAGAAAAGAACCATTAAGAGTTATATTAAACGGTCTTGGAAAAGATGCTGCTAAAGTTATCTCAAGAATCAATGGATTCACTTACGTTCAAACTAACTTTGATTTCTTTACTGGAAAATTAGAAATAGTTAGTGAAAAGCCATACTCAAACGGACCAAGAGCTGCTGTTAAATGTTACGGAGCTAATGACGTTAGAGAAGGTGTTGCTATAATGCATCACGAAGGTGTTGACGTATCAATCACTGGTAACTCAACTAACCCAACAAGATTCCAACACCCAGTTGCTGGAACATATAAGAAAGAATGTATCGAAGAAGGTAAGAAGTACTTCTCAGTTGCATCAGGTGGTGGTACTGGTAGAACTCTTCACCCAGATAACATGGCTGCAGGTCCAGCTTCTTATGGTATGACTGATACTATGGGAAGAATGCACTCAGATGCTCAATTCGCTGGTTCTTCATCAGTTCCTGCTCACGTAGAAATGATGGGATTAATCGGTATGGGTAACAACCCAATGGTTGGAGCTACTGTTGCAGTTGCTGTTGCTATAGAAGAAGCTTGCAAATAAGCAATTCTTTTAAATAGAAACTTAAGTTAGTTTATTGTAACTAATTTTAAATAAGAAACACACGTTAATTAGAGTAATCTAAATGGCGTGTGTTTTTTATATAATTAAACACACCTTATAATATTTTTAATTTAGTTATTAAATTTATATGATATAATTTTTATTATATGAAAACATAAGAAGTGAAAGGACAAAAACATGAATATACAAATATTTGGAACAAAAAAATGTAATGATACAAAAAAAGCTGAGAGATTTTTTAAAGAAAGAAGAATTCCTTATCAATTTATAGATTTAAAAGAAAAATCATTAAGCAAAGGTGAACTTCAAAGTGTTAAAAAGGCTATAGGACTAGAAAATTTAATAAATAAAAATTCAAAGGACTATAAAAAATTAAATATGGATAAGATTAGAGGAGCAGAAACTAGGGAGGAACTATTATTAAAAAATTCTACATTATATGTTACTCCTATAGTTAGAAATGGAAAAGAAGCAACAGTAGGAAATTCACCAGAAGTATGGAAAAGCTGGGAATAATATGGTGAGCAGTTACGAGTGACAAGTTAGTGACAAGTTTCAAGTGACAAGTTAAGGAATAAATTCGGCTTTAGCCGAATTTAAAAAATATAATTAAGAAACTCCATAAGGAGTTTCAACCATAACTTGCCACTTGTCACTTGCCACTTGTCACTAATTAAATGCTTTATAAATTGCATTAATCCCTTTTTCAAAATCGTCATTTTCAATGCCAACTAGTACGTTAATTTCACTAGAACCTTGGTCAATCATTCTTATATTTATATCAGATTCCGCAAGGGCAGTAAATATTTTAGAAGCAACTCCTTTAGTATATGCCATTCCTGTACCAACAGTAGCTATTAATGCCATATTAGGATATACAACTACGGAATCGGGATTACATGCTCTTTTAATTTCTTCAACTATTATTTCAGTTTTATTTTTTAAATTAGAATCAGAAATAACTACACTTACAGTATCAATTCCAGATGGCATGTTTTCAAAAGAAACACCATTTTGCTCTAATATAGTAAGAATTTTTCTACAAAAACCTAATTCGCTATTCATCATAGATTTTTCAATAGATAAAACAGTAAAATTTTGCTTTCCAGCTATACCTGTAATAGTATTTTCATGTTTAATTTCATTACTAACAATTAAAGTACCTTCATTTTCAGGTTCATTAGTATTCCTAATGTTAATAGGGATTCCAGAAGTCCTTACAGGAAATACAGCTTCTTCGTGAAGAACAGAAGCTCCCATATAAGATAATTCTCTAAGTTCTCCATAGGTAATTGTTTTTATTTTTTTAGGATTATTGACAATTCTAGGATCAGCCATTAAAAAGCCAGAAACATCAGTCCAATTTTCATAAAGTTTAGCATTGATGCTAGCAGCTACTAAAGCACCTGTAATATCAGAACCACCTCTTGAAAATGTAACTATATCACCATGTTCATTAGACCCATAAAAACCAGGAATAACAGCTCGTTCATGATTTGAAAGCTTGTCCTTAAGTGCTACATAAGTTTCTTCTATATTTAATGTTCCATATTTATTAAATTTAATTACATCTTTAGCATCTATAAAATCTATATTTAAATAATTAGCAAGGATTATTCCATTTAAGTATTCTCCTCTACTTGCAGTATAATCAACAGAAGCCCCATTTTCTATATCTGTTTTAATTATATTTAAATAAGAAGTTAAATCTAAATTTAAATTCAAATCATCAACTATTGATTTATATCTTTCAGAAATTAGTTTAAATACATCATCTAAGGGAATACCAGATTTAACATGTGCATGACATAAATAAAGTAAATCTGTTATTTTAAAATCTTTAAAAGAGCTTTTTCCAGGTGCTGAAGGAATTATATATTTTCTTTCAGGATTACTTTCAAGTATATTTTTTACTTTCTTAAAGTGTATAGAATCAGCTAAAGAACTTCCACCAAATTTTGTTACTATAGTATTCATTTTTATGCCCCCTTAAAATTAAAAAAAAGTTAAAATTAACCTAATAATATTTTAATAAAAAATGACAAAAGACTCAATGATTTTAATTGATTAGACTAGAAAAATTATTATAAAATAACATAGGATTTGTTATTAAAATGACATAAATTCATAGTATAATAGTAAGGTAAAATAATAATTAAACATTGCTTAATAAAAGAAGAGTAATTGCAGTACAAATATATTTAAAACTTATGGGGGAGAGGTAAGTACATGGATAAGTTTCTGGCAGACAGAATACAACTTACAGTTGATAATTACAGATTAGTAAAAGAAGAATTAAGAAATGATGGAGATATAATAAATCATTTTGCATCTTTAATTTTTTCACATTATGAAAGAGAAATACCGATATATAGAGTTAAAGAAATAAGAAAAAATATAAAATTAAATACAACAAGGATATCACCATTTAGGGGAGATACATTAAATATACTTTCATTACTAATAGCAACAGTTGATAAGGAAGAAGAGGAAGAACTTATACAAGATATTTATGATGTTATGGAGTTATTAGAAGGGGAAGGATTTACATCAGGTTCATATTTAGTGTTAACTGCATTTACAATTAGCAAGTATACTAAGTTAAAAGATAAAAAAGAAATTATTAATAAAATAAAAGAGCTATATATAATATTAAAAGAAAAATACTATGATATAACTAATGAGGATGATTATTTACTTTGTACATTATGGGTTATAAATAATATCCATGCAGAAACTGTTGATGATTTTATTGAAAATATATTTAACCACATAGCAGATTCACATATAAGCTCTAAAAATGGAGTTCAGGCTTTAGCAAATTCAATTATTTTAAATGGATCATCTGGTGAAATGTATAGAAGTATGGAATTTATTCAACAACTTCAAAAAAGAAATATAAAAATAGCAAATCAATTTTTACCTTTAATGGGTGTATTATCAAATTATAATCCTAGAAGAAATGCTGATATTGTAGAAGGGGTTATTGAATATTTATGTGATGAAGAGGTAGAATATGAATATTACCTTGATAAGGGATTTAGAACTATAATTGCTATAGTTATTATATCGTTTTGTTCAATATCTAATAAAAGAAGATATATTGATGAACTTTTAGCTCAAGGAATAATTTCATTTATTAATAGTAAAAATAAAGGGATTTTTGAAGAGGTATTATATTAGGGGAGAAAAGGATAAAATAATTTTAAATGTGGATATAAATATTATATATAATGTAGAAGAGGAAATAGTTAATGATGAAAATTTTGAAGTTGAGATTAGATTAATTGGAGTAACTGTATCAGGAATAAAAGAATAAACTAGTGAGCAATTAAGATTATTTTAGATAAATACACTAAGTTATTTAAACAAAAGTACTTTCCAATAATGGGTAAGTAACTTATAATAAATAATGATACTTATGAAAAAATTAAAGTTAGATGGAGGTAATAAAATGAATAAAGCACAAATAGCTAAAATGATAGATCATACAATATTAAAAGCAGAAGCAACAGAAAGTGAAATTATAAAACTTTGTAAAGAAGCAATTCATTATGACTTTGCTTCAGTTTGCGTAAATCCATCAATGGTTCCTGTAGCAGCTAAAGAATTAAAAGGAACACATGTTAAAGTTTGTACTGTAATAGGTTTCCCTTTAGGTGCAACAACTACAGAAGTTAAAGTTTTTGAAACAAAGGATGTTATTGAAAAAGGTGCTACAGAAGTAGATATGGTTATTAATGTAGGAAAGTTGAAAGAAAGAAATTTAGAATATGTTAAAAATGATATAAAAGCAGTTGTTGAAGCTGCAAAAGGAAAAGCACTTACTAAGGTAATAATAGAAACTTGTCTTTTAACTGAAGAAGAAAAGATTATTGCTTGTAAGTTATCAAAAGAAGCAGGTTCTGATTTTGTTAAAACATCTACAGGATTTTCAACGGGAGGAGCAACAGTTGAAGACATAAAGCTTATGAGAGAAACTGTTGGGCCAGAAATGGGAGTTAAGGCATCAGGTGGAGTTAGAAGTAAAAAAGATGCTTTAGCAATGATTGAAAATGGAGCTACTAGAATAGGAGCATCAGCTTCAATTTCTATATGTGAAGGAATCGAATCAAATTCAAATTATTAATAAAAAGGAAGCATATATTTGCTTCCTTTTTATTATATTTAAAAATATAGTACTTTTTTTAAAAAGTATTGCCTAAATTTTTTATATAAGAATATTAATATAATATATATCATTCTAAATAAGGGGAAATAAATTTAATTATATATTTCTTGCCTTAACAGGAGGGTTATGAAAAGAGAGTTAACTCCATCAGAAATAAAATTTAATATATCATTAACAGAATGCAAGAGTGATGAAAATACAAAAGGAATCAAAGAATTTAATGAAGCTTATAAAAAAATAGAAAGGGCAATAACTATAGATAAGGAAGGATATAACCTTTACTTAATAGATACCTTTTCTAAAGATAAATTAAAAGATTTAACTTCTTTTATTGAGGATACGTATAAGGATTTAGAAGCACCTAAGGATATATGTTATGTAACCTTAGAGGAAGTTAACAGGCCAGAGGCAATTTTTGTTGCAAATGGAAAAGGAAAAAAGTTAAAAGAAACTGTAGATAATATTAAAAATTCTTATTTAGAAGTAGTAGATGATTTTTATGGAGATTCTAGCAATGATGAAAAAGCTTATTTAGTTGAAGACATACAAAATAGAAGAAATAATTACCTAGATGAATTAACCAAAATGGCAAAGGCTGAAGGATTTGAAGTAAAAGCTACAAGTAAGGGATTTGCTTTTATACCTTTAAGTGGTGAAGAAGCAATGAGTGAAAAAGAATATGATAATTTAGAAACAGAAAATAAAAATGTAATAGTAGCAAAGGCTACAAATTTAAAAAGAAAAGCAGAAACTATTTTAGAAGAACTTAAAGATATTGAAATCAAGTCTATTAAAAAGTTAAAAAAGATTTATTCTAAGTTCTTATCAACTCAAATGGAAGAAGATAAAGATGAAGCATTATTAGAATTTATTACAGATGATGATTCATATGAATATCTAGAAAGATTATTTACTTGTATAGAAGAAGATTTAATTGAGTGTTATACAATGAATATAGAAGATGATGAAAGTGAGATTTATGAAGTTTTAAATAAGTATGATGTTAAAGTAATAGTAGATAACACCAATAACACATCACCACCAGTAATTTACGAAGAAGATCCTAATTTAAATAATTTAATTGGATTAATAGAATATGAAAATCACAATGGAATGTATACAACTAATATTTCATTAATAACTGCAGGTTCTATTTTGAAGGCTAATGGAGGCTGCTTAATTATAAGATTAAATTCTCTAGCAGTAAATAATTTAAGTTATTATTATTTAAAGAAAATTTTAATTTCAAATAAAGTTTCTTTTGATACAAATAAGAGTTATTTAGAGTTTATTAATATTAATGGATTAAAGCCAAAATCAATACCAGTTAAATTAAAAGTTATTTTAATTGGTGATTATGAAACTTATGATATTTTATATAACTCAGATGAAGATTTTAAAAAGCTATTTCCATTAAGAGCTGAATTTTCATCAGTGGTAAAAGTAAATGAAAATTCAATTGTTGGTATAAAGAAAATTATAGAAAAAAAGATTAGAAAAAATGAGCTTTTTAATGTAAATAATGAAGCAATGAGTGAGATTTTTAAGTATTTATGTAAGAAGAGTAGCAGTAAAAAGAGAATATTTAGTGATGAAGATGACATTGATAAATTATTAGTACTATCTAATAATCATGCCAAAGAAGAAAAGAGAATGGAAATATTAAAGGAAGATATAAGAGCAGTTGCTTATGAAGAGGAATTAATTGAATCAGAGTTTATTAGTATGTATGAAGAAAAGAAAATATTGATTGAAATAAATGATAGAAAAATTGGAGCAATTAATGGACTTGCTGTCATTGATAATGGATATTGTACATTTGGAAAACCTATGAGGATTACTTGTGTAGCCTATAAGGGAGCAGGAAGAATATTTGATATACAAAAGGAAAGTAATTTAAGTGGAAAAATTCATGAAAAATCTATAAGTATATTAAAAGGATTACTTACTAATATTTTAAATCCCTATGAAAGTATACCAGTTGATTTTCATTTGAGCTTTGAACAAACTTATGGAATTGTAGAAGGAGATAGTGCATCTGTAGCTGAAATTATATGTATTTTATCAGCATTGAGCAAAAAAGGAATTAAACAAAATATAGCAGTTACTGGTTCTATAAATCAATTTGGTGAAGTTCAACCAATTGGTGGGGTAAATGATAAAATTGAAGGCTTTTTTAAAGTATGTAGTATTTTAGAAAGTTTTGAAGGTAAAGGAGTCTTAATTCCAGAAGCAAATAAAGATGAAATAATATTGAAATCTGAAGTTGAAGAAGCAATTATTAATGGAAAATTTTGTGTTTATACTATGAATAGTTTAAATGATGCAATTGAAGCATTATTATTAGAAGAAGATGAAACTATTGAAGAGTTTTATGAAAAATTACAAGAGGAAGTTGATAAATATAAAGATAAAGATAAAAATCATAAATAATATGTTAATAAAGTCGGCTTTTGCCGGCTTTAAATTTTATATTGAAGAATATACAATATCCACAAAAAGGAAAATAATCATTGACTACAAAATATATGTTATGTTAAAATTATGGAAAAAGAAGGAAGATGGGAGGTATAAACTCTAAATATTTATCTTTAGAGTTAATTTTTATGTTTTTAAAATTTAATAAAATTAATGATAAATTAATAGTAGCTCTTGTTGGTGAATTAGATCATCATAGTGCAGAAGAGGTTAGAGTTAAGATAGATGATAGAATAGAAAGAGACAACATTAAAAAAGTAATTTTAGATTTTAAGGAAGTTACTTTTATGGATAGCTCAGGTATAGGTGTTGTTATAGGAAGACTTAAAAAGATTCAAAATAGGGATGGAAAAGTATGTATAACCAATGTAAATAAAAGAGTTGATAAAGTATTTACACTTTCAGGTCTTTATAAAATAATTACTGTTTATAGAGATATTAATGAAGCGGTTGAAAGTATTTAATGGAGGGGTTAAAAAGATGGAAGAAAATAAAGTGTGTATAGAATTTGAAAGTAGATCTCAAAATGAGGGTTTTGCAAGAGTTGCTGTATCTGCTTTTATTTCTCAATTAGATCCAACTATTGAGGAAATAGCAGATGTTAAAACAGCTGTTTCAGAAGCTGTTACAAATTCTATTATTCATGGTTATGAAAATGATAAAAAGGGCATAATTAAAATAGAGGCAATAATTTCCGGGAGAAAAGCGACAATAGTAATTGAAGATTATGGAAAGGGGATAGAAGATATTGATAAGGCAAGAGAACCATTATATACTTCAAGACCTGACCTTGAAAGATCAGGAATGGGATTTACAGTAATGGAAAGCTTTATGGATACGTTAATTGTTGAAAGTAAAAAAGGAAAAGGAACTAAAATTATTATGACAAAGAAATTTAGTTAGCATGTTAGGGGAGATTTATGGAAAAGGGTGAAGTAAAAAAAGAAAAAGTAAGTTATGAGGATAATTTACAGTTAATACCTTTAGCTAAAGAAGGTAATACAGAAGCTTTAAATAAACTTATAGAAGCTAATTTGCCTTTAGTAACTTCTATAAGTAAAAAGTTTACAAATAGGGGATATGAATATGAGGATATATATCAAATTGGTTGTATGGGACTTGTTAAAGCAATAAAGAACTTTGATGAAAAATACAATGTTAAATTTTCAACTTATGCTGTACCTATGATTATTGGAGAAATAAAAAGATTTCTTAGAGATGATGGGATGATTAAGGTTAGCAGAAATGTAAAAAGCTTAGCAAAAAAACTCCATTTTGATAAAGAAGCTTTAACTAAAGAGCTAAATAGAGAACCAACGGTTGAAGAGTTAGCACAGTTTTCAGGAATGGATAAAGAAGAAATATTATTTGCATTAGAATCTTCTGCAAGCATGCAATATCTTTATGAAGTAATTCATCAAGATGATGGTTCACCTGTACTATTAATTGATAAGCTAAGTGAAAATGCAATTGAGGATAAAAATATAACTGAAAAATTAGCCTTAAAAGAAGCCTTAAGAAATTTAGATACAAAATCAAGACAAATTATAGTTCTTAGATATTTTAAGGATAAAACTCAAATACAAGTAGCAAAAATGTTGGGAATAAGTCAAGTGCAAGTATCAAGGATAGAAAAAAAGGTATTACAAGAAATGAGAAAACAATTAGATGAAGGATGAACAAATGAAAGTGAATAAGTTAATAATTAATAAAATATGAAATAATCTATGTTAAATGAGCAATTATTTAATATAGATTATTTTTTTGTAATTTAATTTCAAATTAGAGGAATACTATACATATTAAATAAAAAAATATAAGGAGATATTTTTATGGACAAAAGAGCAAAGAAAGAAGAAAAGATATTAAAGGATTTTCAAAAAATATCTAAGGAAATGGCTCCTAAACCACAATATTTTAAAAATATTATTTTAGCATTTATTGTTGGAGGAATTATTTGTACTATAGGTCAGTTTATTTTAAATATAATGTTAAGGTTTGGTATGGATGAAGAAGCAGCAAAGCAGTGGTTACCAATAATAATGATATTTATTGGAGCACTATTAACTGGTTTTGGAGTTTATGATAAAATTGCATCATTTGGTGGGGCAGGAACAGTTGTACCTATTACTGGTTTTTCAAATGCAGTAGTATCTCCAGCAATAGAATTTAAAAAAGAAGGATTTGTATTTGGGGTTGCTGCAAAGATGTTTACAATTGCAGGTCCAGTACTTGTTTATGGAATAGGTACTTCGGTAATTATAGGAATTATTTATTATATTCTTGGATTATTAGGAATTGTTGAATAGGAGAGAGAACAATGGCTACTAAAGATAAAAAGATTGGAAAGCAAACTGTTAAATTGGAAAATCCACCTAAAATTATTTCAACCTATTCTATAGTAGGGCCAAAAGAAGGTGATGGGCCTTTAAGAAAGTATTTTCATAAAATAATAAGTGATGATACATTAGGAAAAGATAGTTTTGAAAAAGCAGAATCTGAAATGATGTATACAGCAATAAGAGAAGCAATAAAAGGAGCAAACTTAACAGAAGATAAAATAGATTACTTATTTGCAGGTGATTTATTAAATCAAATAACATCATCTAGTTTTGCAGCAAGAGAGCTTAATATACCTTTTATAGGTTTATATGGAGCATGTTCTACAATGTCAGAATCATTAAGCATGGCTTCATTATTTTTAGATGGAGGTTTTGGAAATTATATTGTTGCTTCAACATCTTCGCATTTTAGTTCTGCAGAAAGACAATTTAGATTTCCACTAGAGTATGGATGTCAAAGATGTCCTACTTGCCAATGGACAGTAACTGGCTCTGGGGCAATGGTATTGGGAAGAAGTGGAGATTATCCTAAGGTTACTTATGTTACAACAGGGCTTGTTAAGGATTATGGAATAAAGGATGCTAATAATATGGGAGCAGCAATGGCACCAGCTGCAGTAGACACAATTTATAATCATTTTAAAGATACAGGTAGGAAGCCAAATGATTATGATATTATAGCAACAGGTGATTTGGGGAAGGTTGGAAAAGAAATTACAACTAAACTTCTCTTGGATTATGGATATGATATTAGTAATAATTATATTGATTGTGGAGACATAATTTTTGATGATGAAAGACAAAAAACTGATTGTGGTGGAAGTGGATGCGGATGCTCTGCTGTAGTTACTTGTGGATATTTATATAAAAAATTAATGAAAAGGGAAATAAAAAGTATATTATTAGTATCTACAGGAGCATTAATGAGTACGACATCATCTCTTCAAGGTGAGTCTATTCCAGGGATAGCTCATGCAGTTGCTATTGAATTTTAATAAAAATGAGAGGAAGATTAAAAAATGGACTATGTTAGTGCATTTATTGTTGGAGGATTAATATGTGTTATAGCTCAAATATTAATGGATAGAACAAAGCTTACTCCTGCAAGAATATTAGTTATATTTGTAACATTAGGAGCTATTCTTGGTGGTTTTGGTATTTATGATAAATTAATTGAAATAGGTGGCGCTGGAGCTACAATACCATTACCTAGTTTTGGTAATTCGCTAGCTGATGCAGCAATTAAAGGAGTTAAGGAAGATGGATTATTAGGAGCCTTTATAGGTGGAATCAAGGGTGCAGCTGGTGGAATTACAGCAGCTATATTTTTTGGATATTTAATGGCACTTATTTTTAATCCAAAAACGAAAAAATAAACTAAGAATATATAGTTAGTGTGGAAAAAATAAGCGATAATAGTTATCAAGAATAATATTGAGCTTAAAAGGAAAAAATAATTGTGTAATAATATTAGGAGGTGAAATATATGAATAAAAATGAAAGTATTAAATGTACTGTAGAACAATGTAAACATCATGCCTGTTCTGAAAACTATTGTACATTAAATTCTATAAGTATTGGAACTCATGAACCAAACCCAACAGTTGCTGAATGTACAGATTGTCAATCATTTGTATTAAAGTAAGCACAACTAAAAATAAAGTATTAAAATAATTTTTGATACTAGCTGAAAATATAAAAAATAGAGGATTCAAGCATGAATTCTCTATTTTTTATATAATTTGTTGTATTAAAATTATTATTTGTAATTTAAAATAAAGTTTAATTATTTATAAATTATTTTATATGAATAGTATTGACAAATAATAGGCAGTGCTATATTATAATAATTAATTGAGAATGAATATCAATATTGATTAGGAGGGAAAGTATGAAAATAGTTTATTATTCTGGATCAGGAAATACTGAAAAAATGGCAAATTTAATAGCAGAGGGAATTAAAGAAGAAGGAAAAACAGCGGAGTTAATCAATGTTTCTTCAGCAGGATTAGATGTTTTTGATAATGAGGATATTGTTATATTAGGATGTCCAGCAATGGGTGATGAAGTTTTAGAGGAAGCAGAATTTGAACATTTTATGGAAGGTATATCTGATAAAATTTCTGGTAAAAAGGTTGCATTATTTGGATCATATGGATGGGGAGATGGTCAATGGATGAGAGATTGGCAAGATAGAGTAGAATCTTTGGGTTGCACATTAATAGATGATGGTTTAATTATTAATTATGAGCCGGAAGATAATTCTCCTGAATGTATTAATTTTGGAAAAGAAATAGCAAAGGCTTAATTTATAAAATTGAAACAGATAGAATTTTATAAGAGTCTTTCTAAAATGGAAGAAAGAGAGTGCATTGAAAAATTTTTAATTTATAATGCCTCTCTTGTAATATCAGGAGTAAAACCATCAGCTACAGTTACCATAAAAAAGGATAATGATAATTTATATGATAAATGGATTAAATATGGAATTGATTTTTTAAAAATTATTGATATTTCATATATAAATCTAAGAGAAACAAATAATGCTTTAATTATATTAATTTATAATGAAAATAAATTAAAAAATTATATATTTGAAAAAGAAAATAAAAAATTTTTATTACAATTAGGATATTGTGATAAAGAAGATTTAGATGAGTATTTAATAATCTTAAAAAGAAGATATAAGGAGTTTAATTGTCCACATGAATTAGGTGTATTTTTAGGATTTCCTTTAAATGATGTTAAAGATTTTATGGGATGTAAGGAGAAAAAATGCTTAAGTTGTGGATATTGGCTTGTATATAATGATTTACAAGAAGCAAAGAAAGTATTTAGTAAATATGATAAGGTTAAGGAACATACAGTAAATTATATATTAAATGGAGATTCATCACATAAGGTAGCTTATAGTATAAAGAATTTATTTAATAAGATTGAAAATATTACTGTATAAATATTTTAATTAACATTTAAATAGAAAGGAAGAAAAAATGAGTGTAGTCATAGTAGGTGGTCATGATAAAATGAGTAAAGAATATATACGGGTATGTAAGAAGTACAATTGTAAAGCAAAGGTATTTACACAAATGGAAACCGGGTTAAAGGATAAAATAGGTATGCCAGATGCTGTTATATTATTAACTGATGTTGTATCACATAAACTTGTATTAACAGCTAAAAGAGAGGCAGATAAAAAAAATATTACAGTTATAAGAAAGCATAAAAGTACAGTAAATGCAGTAGAAGGTCTTATAAAACAAATAGTAATGAATTAAAAGAGAAGAGCTATGGTAAATTTAGGTGTAAAGTTCCTTTTATTATATAATTAATACATATATAATAAGAGGAATTTTAATTTTTTTAGCTAAATATATTGAAAATAATTATCAATTAAGGTATATTGTTTTAAGTGATAATAAAAATCATTTGAAATGAGTTTATAAATGATATTAATAATCAAAGGAGGAAATTGTAGTATGATGATCAATAAAAGGTTAATAAACCTTTGTAAAGAATCAAAAAAATATATAGCATTAACTATATTAGTAAATTGGATTTCAGTTTTATGTAATATTGTTACAATAATATTAATAGGTCAGTTTATTAATAAAATTTATGTTGGTCAAAGATTAAATATTAATGGCAATAACATTTTAAATTCAATGATGGAATTTAATGTTTGGGGAAATATTTCATTACTAGCAGCTATTGTAATAATAGCAATTTTATTAGCAATTAGATATTCATGCAATATTTTATATGCTAAATTCTCAAATGCTGCATCAGCAAATGCAAGAGTAACATTAAGAGAACTTATTTATAAGAAATTATTAAAATTGGGTACAGGTTATACTTCAGTTGAAAGTACATCAGCAGTAGTTCAAGTATCGGTTGAAGGAATTGAACAGCTTGAAATATATTTTGGAAAATATTTATCTCAATTCTTTTATGCTCTTTTAGTTCCAGTAACATTATTTATATTTATGAGCTTTATATCATTTAAAGCAGCACTAATATTTATACTTTGTGTGCCTCTTATTCCAATATCAATTATTGCAATAATGAAAATTGCTAAAAGAATATTAAAAGATTACTGGAAGTCTTATTCAGATTTAGGTGGAACATTCTTAGAAAATCTTCAAGGGTTAACTACATTAAAAGTATTTAATATTGACGAAGAACGCCATGAAAAAATGAATATTGAAGCAGAAAAATTTAGAAAGATAACTATGAAAGTTTTAAGCATGCAGCTTAATTCAATAACAATAATGGATTTAGTTGCATTTGGAGGAGCTGCAGCAGGAACAATAGTTGCATTAATTCAATTTAAAAATGGACAAATTCCTGTAGGAAGCTTACTTATAATAATATTACTTTCATCTGAATTTTTTATACCACTTAGACTTTTAGGATCATATTTCCATATAGCAATGAATGGTATGGCTGCAAGTGATAGAATGTTTGGGATATTAGATGCAGAAGAAAGAGAAAAGAACGTTGAAACTAATGAAGAAATTAAACTTAATGATATTAAGGTAAGTTTAAGAAATGTTGATTTTAGTTATGATGGAGAAAGAGAAGTATTAAAGAATATTAATATGGATGTTACTCCAGGGGGATTAGTTGCAATAGTAGGGGAAAGTGGTTCAGGAAAAAGTACAATTGCATCACTTATCTTAAATAACTATAAAGTAACTAATGGAGAAATCAGTATTAACAATGCAAATATAGAAAATATATCATTAGATAATATTTATGGAAACATAGCATTAGTATCTACAAATAGTTATATATTTAATGGAACTATTTTAGATAACTTATTAATGGCTAAGAAAGATGCAACAGAAGAAGATATTAATAATGCATTAAAAACAGCAAGATTATATGATTTTGTAAAGGGATTAAAAGATGGATTATTAACTGATGTTGGTCAAGCTGGTAGTGCATTATCAGGTGGACAAAAGCAAAGGTTAGCTTTAGCAAGAGTTATATTAGCTGATAGACCAATGATAATTTTTGATGAAGCAACTTCTAATATAGATGTTGAAAGTGAAGAAAGTATCTGGGAGGCAATTTATGAACTTTCTAAAGAAAAAACTATATTAGTAATATCTCATAGATTAGCTAATGTAACAGATGCTAAAAACATTTATGTTATGAATAAAGGGAAATTAGTTGAAAACGGAACTCATGAAGAGTTAATGAAAAATGAATCTTGCTATTACAATATGGTTAATAAGCAAAATGAATTAGAAATGATAAGGGAGGTTTGCTAATATGAAAAGAAGATCAGGCTTCCAAATTATGAAAAGATTAATAGTAGAATTAAAGCCATTAGCGCCAATTATGGCAATAACTATAAGTATGGGTGTGGTTGGTTTTTTAGCTGCAATAGCAATAGCAAGCTTTGGAGCAATAGCAATAGGTGCTGCAATAGGTGATATTACATTTATAAGCTTTACTGGTGCTATGGTTGTTATGGCAGTAAGTGCACTTTTAAGAGGATTCTTAAGATATGGTGAACAATTATCAGGACATTATATTGCTTTTAAAATACTTTATATTTTAAGAGATAAAATATTTGCAAAGCTTAGAAAATTGGCTCCTGCAAAATTAGAAGGACAAGAAAAAGGAAATCTTATTTCGTTAATTACATCAGATATAGAGCTTTTAGAGGTATTTTATGCTCATACTATAGCTCCAATAACAATTGCAATAATTACAAATAGCATAATTTCAATAATTTTATTTATGATAAATACTTGGTTTGGAATATTATCAGTTATATTCTTCTTAATTGTTGGATTTGTAATTCCATATGCTTCATCTAGTTTAGGTAAGGAAGCTGGTGTTGCTTATAGAAATATGTTTGGTGAATGTAATAACTATATTCTTGATTCTTTAAGAGGGTTAAAAGAAGTTTTATTATTTAAATCAGGTGATGAAAGGCTAAAGGAAATTAACTCTAAATCATATAGAATTAATAAGAGCCTTGATAAAATTAAAGAACATGAAGGTATAATAAGAGCAGTTACAGACTTAACTATAATGATTGCAATATTAACTTTTGTTGGAGTTGGATTTGCTCAATATTCAAAAGGTAACATATCATTTACATGGATGCTTGTAGGTATTGTAATAATAGCATCATCATTTGGACCAGTAGTTGCTTTAAGTAACCTTTCAAATACATTACTTCAAACTTTTGCATGTGCAGAAAGATTATTTGATTTAATTGATGAAGAACCTCATGTAGAAGAAGTTTTAGAGGGACAAACAATAAGGGGAGAATCAATAGCATATGATAATGTAACATTCTCTTATCCAAATAGAAAAGAAAAAATATTTGATACTGCTTCAGTTAATATTAAAAAGGGTGATAAAATTGCTCTTATAGGAGAAAGTGGTATAGGAAAAAGTACATTTGTTAAATTAATGATGAGATTCTGGGATGTAAATGAAGGAAAGATAAACCTTGATAATAAAAATATTAAGGAAGTTAATACTGCATCTCTTAGAAATAGTCAAACTTTAGTTAGTCAGGAAACTTATTTATTTAATGAATCTATATTAGATAATATAAAAATAGGAAATCCAAGTGCTTCAAAAGATGAGGTTATACAGGCTGCTAAAATGGCATCTATACATGAGTTTATAGAAAATTTACCTAATGGATATGATACTAAAGTTGGAGAACTTGGTGGGAACTTATCTTCTGGTGAAAAACAAAGAATAGGACTTGCTAGAGCATTTTTAAGTAATGGAGAAGTTTTAATATTAGATGAGCCTACAAGTAACTTAGATACTTTAAATGAAGGTGAAATATTAAAATCAATAAAGGAAAATTGTGAAGATAAAACTATAGTGCTTATATCACATAGAAAATCAACAACAGCAGTTTGTAATAAAACTTATAAGTTAGAAAATAGCAAGTTAGTATTAAATTAATAAAATTAAAAAGCTGTATCAACATGTTTTTATGATACAGCTTTTTATAAAAAAATCATTTGAGAATGATAATCGATTATTTATGGAGAAATAAAATGACTAAGATAGAAAAAGAAAAACAAACAATTAAATTAATGATAGATATATATTGTAAAAAGAAGCATGGAAATAAAAGTGGAGAATTATGTGAAGAATGTGCAGAATTATTAGAATATGCACATAAAAGATTAACTTATTGTAAGTTTGGGGAAGAAAAATCAACTTGTTCAAGATGTCCAATACATTGTTATAAAAAGGACATGAAGGAAAAGATTAAAGATGTAATGAAGTTTTCTGGGCCAAGACTTATTATATATAAGCCATCAGAAGTTATAAGACACGCATTAAATAAATAATAAAATAAATATAAAAAATAAGATAGGATTTAAAGGGGAATAAGCATGAATAGAATAAAAAAATACTTATATATAGCTTTAGGATTTATAGCATTGGGGTTAGGTATTATAGGAATAATTTTACCAGTATTACCAACAACACCATTCTTATTAGTAACTTCATATTGCTTTGCAAAGGGATCAGATAGATTTCATAATTGGTTTATAAATACAAAGGTTTATAAGAAGCATTTAGAAAGTTTTGTAAAAGAAAGAGCTATGACATTAAAAGAAAAAGTTGTATTATTAAGCTTTGTAAATTTCATGTTAGCTTTCCCTTTAATTTTAATAGATGTTTTAGCTATGAGAATAACTATTATTATATTAATAATAATTAAGTTATATTACTTTACATTTAAAGTTAGAACAATTACTCCAGAGGAAAAGAAAGCTATGGAGGCTGCAAAAACAAAAGTAGCTTAATTAATATTAGTAATTTACAAGAAAAAGGTAGGAATAAGTTGTAATGGAAAGAATAGCATCGATGTTTTTTTGCTTATCATTAGTAATTTATCATGTATTAAGATTATTTAAGATTAAAAAAAGTACATGTATAAAAGTACATATAGTTTTAGGGAGCATTTCAATTTTTGCAATGATTTGTGAATTGGTTTTAAGAATTGGTCAAGAAGGCTTTGTGAAATATATAGGATTTAATATTATTATGATTATTATAGGAATAACGGGATTGTTAATGAAAAAAAATTATAAATTATATAAGAAGATCCATATTATATTTACTGCTTTATTTTTTGTATATTTACCTATAGCTATTAAATTTATGTAATAAAAACAAATTAAAATTTTAATTTAGGCTTTGCTAATTAGTAAGGTCTATTTTTTTATTATAACATCATTTCAATATAAGCTATAAAAAATTAATTTTTAATATTCTTTTAAAATATAGATATAGTATTTATATAAATTTTTTAATGTTAGAAAAAATAATTGTGATTTATATAATATAAAGGTGGGAATGATTACTTAATGAGGTGTTGCTAAATTGAGTAATTATTTAATAGGTATAAAAAACAAAGAGTTTAATAATCATCTTATATATATTTTTATTGTATTTATGTTATCATCTTTTTGTTACGAAGTTTACAGTAAAAATGAAATATTAAGTATATTTTATATTTTAAGTTTTTTTATATTTATATTTTATTTTAAAGGTATATTTATATCTATAATATTATTTTTATTTTTTATTTCAGCGTTAAATAATAATATATTATTTTATTGTTATCAGCCTAAAAATATTGAATATATTAGAGTAACTGAAGTAAATAATTATTATGGAAAAGGAAAGATTAATGGACGAATAGTTAACTTATCAAATCTTAATTCAAAGGTATCAATTGGAGATAAGCTTATTGTAAAAGGAGAATTTAATAAGAATTTAAATTTAACTAAGGGCATAATTGGGGATTATAAAATAATTGAATATGAGGAATTTAAAAATGATATTATATCTAAAATTTATAAAAGAAGAATAAAGTTATTTAAGAAAATAAGTCAAAAGCTAGGAACTAAAAAGGCTGCATTAATTTCTTCAGTAGCATTTGGATATAAAAGTGAATTGGATCAAGATTATAAAAGTTTAATGAAAAACTTAGGAATATCTCATATTATTTCAATTTCAGGTATGCATTTAGCTTTAGTTTATAGCATTTTAAGAAAAGTATTTGGAGTTAAATTAAGTTTAATTATAGCATTTATTTATGTTTTGTTTACAGGGGCACCAGCATCTGCTATAAGAGCTTATATAATGATTTTAATATTAAACCTTGGAATAGTATTTAAACGTAATTATAGCTCGTTAGCAGCAATATCGTTGGCTGGGATAATATTATTACTTATAAAGCCTTATGAAATTTATGATTTAGGTTTTATATTTTCGTTTTTAGCTACTTTAGGGATTATATTATTTAATAAAAAATTAAATAAAATGTTATATAAATTACCTAATTCACTTAGAAATACTGTTGCAATTTCTATTAGTGCTCAAATTTTTACTTTTCCAATAATTTTATTATATTTTAATGAAATATCTTTAAATTTTTTAATAGGAAATATAATTGTAATTCCTTTCATAAATATTTTAGTTATAATGGGAAATTTTCTTATATTTTTAGAACCTATAAAAGTAATTTTTAATTTTTGTTTATATATTTGTCACTATATAATTAAGTATATTGATATTATTATGTATAAATTAGATGAAATCTCTTTTGAATTAGTATATTTTCATTATAGTATAGCTTATTTTTATATAGGGTTATTAATAGCATATTATTTTTATAAAAGAGGATTTAAGGTTTTTATATATTATCCTTTAGTTATATTCATATATGTAAGCTTATTGATATATAGCCCAATACCTAAAATAAGATATTATTATGATGGGGCACTTTTAATAAGTTATAAGGGAGAAAATATAATTGTTCAAACTAGTGAAAAAGTAAATGAAGAAAAATTAAAAAAAATAACAATTTCAAATAAAATAGTAAAAGATTTAAATAAAATTAATATAGGAAATAAAATAATGCTATATAAGGAAAAGGATAATTATATTTTGAAAACGGATAAAGAGAAGTATGTATTGTTTGTAAATTACGAAAAAATAAATTTTGATTATGATATAATAAATTTTAGAAAAGGTGACATAAATGAAATAAATATATTTAATGGTAAGGTAATAGAGAAAAACTAAAATAGTATTGTTATTTTAAATAAAAGTTAGGAGAGAAAAATAAAATTGATTACTATAGATGTGTTAGAATCGGAAATTAAAAAAAATAGTATAGCTAATGGATATGTTTTTTGTGGTTTAGATGAAGAATTAATTAAATCAAGTATTGACCCCATAATAAAAAAAGTATTAGATAAGGATTTTTTAGATTTAAATTTTATAAAAATAGATGGATTAACATCTACTTTTGATGAAATAGAAAATGCTTGTGAAACTTTACCGTTTTTTGGAGATAAAAAGGTTGTATTAGTATATAGAGCTAATTTTTTAAAGGATAAGCCAGATAAAGAAGGAGCAAAAACATATACTGAAATATTAAAATACATAAAGGATTTACCTCAGCATACAATACTTATTATGTATTATTTATTTAATGATAAAAGAGATACTCCTAAAAAAAATAAAAAATTATCAACGTTAGATAAATATGTTAAAGTAGTTCATTGTGATAAGTTAAAAAAAGATAAGTATTATAAAAAAATTGAAGATATATTTAAGGAAAATGGAAGAACTATTGGAAAAGTTCAATTAAAATATTTTGCTGATAAAGTTCAAAATAATTTTGATATTATAAAAAGAGAAATAGATAAATTGGATTGTTATGCATTAGGAAGAGAACTTACAAAAGAAGATATAGATAAATTAATACCTAATAAAAGTGAAGATGATATTTTTGATTTGGTAGAATATATCTCTTTGAGAAAAGTTGAAAAGGCAATAGATTTATTAGATGAATTATTATTTAAAGCAGATCAGCATATGCTTATTATTTCATCAATAGGAAATCATTTCAAGAGATTATATGAAATAAAAACATATTTACTAAAAGGTAAGAAGCTAGAATTCTTTATTTCTAAATATAGATTACCTCAGTTTGTTTGTGAAAAATTAATGAATCAAGCATCAAAATTTAGCTTAAAGCAATTAAATCAATTAATTAAAGTATGTATTAATACGGAAATAAAATTAAAATCGTCCACAACAGATAAGCAAATGGAAATGGAACTTATGTTATTTAAGACATTTATGATTAAATAAAATTAAAATTACATAATAAAAAAATGTAAAATAATAGCCGGTAATAATCACCGGCTTCTTATTTATTACGCCATAGCGTTTAATTTTGCAGCTAATCTTGATTTCTTTCTAGCAGCCATGTTCTTGTGAACAGTACCTTTTTGAGCAGCCATGTCTAAAGACTTAGCAGCTTTAACAAATAAAGCTTTAGCTTCTTCAACGTTATTAGCAGCAACAGCAGATTCAAACTTTTTTATAGCAGTTTTTAATGCTGATTTAACCATTTTGTTTTGTAAAGTTTTCTTTTCAGTAACTTTAATTCTTTTCTTTGCTGATTTAATGTTTGCCATTCAATTCACCCCCTTGATATTTTATAGGGCCTCTGCAGTTTTGGGGAAATCTGCGTACGAGTTTATTTTCAACAAATCATATTATAACACTTAAAGTTTTTAAGTTCAAGTATGAAATTAAAACTTATTTGGGAAAATAAATTTGATAGTTAAGAAATTTTAGGAGGAACGTTATGATAAGTGTAAGAACAGACCTTGCAATTGAAGCAAAGCAAGCATATACAGAGGAAAACAAAAGAGAATTAGATGGAGTAAAAGTAGATGAAGAAATGAAAGGAGAAATTAAAATTACTACTGTTACTATTGAAAGTGATGAAGCTGGAAGAGAGTTAGGTAAGCCAAAAGGTCATTATATAACAATAGATTTTCCAGAGTTTACACCTTATGATGGCGAATCTATGGATGATTTGTCATTAATTGTAGGTAAAGTAATGAAGAGACTTGTAGATATTTCTGAAGAAAAATTAGTATTAGTAGTTGGATTAGGAAATTGGAATGTTACACCAGATTCTCTTGGACCAAAAGTTGTAGAAAGAACAATGATAACAAGACATTTAAAGCAAGTTATGCCAGATGCTATTGATGATTCAGTAAGACCAGTATGCGCAATTGCACCTGGAGTACTTGGTATAACTGGAATTGAAACTGGAGAAGTAATTAAAGCTTTAGTTGAAAAAATAAAACCTGATTTAGTAATTTGTGTGGATGCATTGGGCTCAAGAAGGTTAGAAAGAGTAAATAGAACAATACAAATAGGTGATACAGGAATTTCACCAGGGGCTGGAGTTGGAAATCATAGAATGCAAATTAATGAAAAAAGTTTAGGTATTAAAGTTTTAGCTGTGGGAGTTCCTACAGTAGTTGATGCTGCAACTATAGCAAATGATACTATGGATTTGTTGTTAGATGACTTAATAAGCAAAGCTCAAAATGGAAAAGAATTTTATAATATGCTTAAAAGTGTGGATAGAAATGAAAAAAATATGCTTATAAGAGAAATATTAAATCCAACATTTGGAGATTTAATGGTTACACCAAAAGATGTAGATACAATTATAGAATCTTTATCAAAAATAATAGCCAATGGAATAAATATTGCAGTTCAACCTAATATGAATATGGAAGAAATAAATAAGTTTATGAATTAACTATAAACTAAATTCCGTTTGCTTTATTATAAAATTTGTTAATAATTATGTAAAACCTCCCATATATATATTAAGAGTGAGGAGGTTATAGGGGAATGCAGTGGGTTAATAGAAGTAATAAAAAAATTAAAAAAAATAAAAGCATTAGTATGGGATATATAATATTGTTGTTTATTATAGTAATATTTGTTATAAGGGCAGTTAAGGTTATTAATAATTATAGAGAACGTGGTGGATTAGCATATGTGCAGCTACTTAATTATTCAATGCCAGTAGTAGAAAACCAGATATATGATAGTACGGCATATAGAGAAAATAAAGTTAGTGTAAAAAGAGTTATGATAGAAGCATTAGGACTTAATAATATATCAACTTATGGAATAGTAGGAAATGAGGTTTCTTTTTTTTATAAAATTGCAAATTATAGTAATGATGCAGGTGCTAAACAAAAATCTACTTTTAATTTTTTTGAGCCATATGTTATGAAAGAAGATAGTATTGCTAGAATTACAGAAGAAGAGCAAGCGGAATTAAATGCACCAAGTGAAGCATATGATTCTTCGTTAAAAAAAACATTAAATTCATCAAATGTTGAAGTATTAATTTACCACACTCATAGTCATGAAGGTTATGCTGAATCAGGATCAGATACAGAGCAAGAAGATTTTAGTGTAGTTGGAGTAGGAGATGTATTAGCACAAGAACTTCAAGATGGTTATGGTATTTCTGTTATCCATGATAAGACAATACATGATACAAGTCCATACAATCAATCTTATTACAGATCAGGACCTACAGTTGAAAGTTATTTAAATCAATTTCCTAATTTAAAATTAATTATAGATTTGCATAGGGATAGTGGACCAAGTAAAGATAAAACAACAGTAGAAATAAATGGTCAAAGTTTAGCTAGAGTAATGTTTGTGACATCTAAGGCATCACCGTATTATAGTGAAATGATGACTACTGTAAACTCAATGATTAATACAGCTAAAAATTTATTTCCTGGTTTATTGGCTGATGGAAATAGTGGAGAAGGGCTTTATGAATATAATCATGGGTCTAATAACTTTAATCAAGATTTAAGCCCAGCTTGTATATTAACAGAGTTTGGAACTGAATTAAATACAGCACAAGAAGCTAAATTGAGTGCTAAATATTTAGCAAGGCTTATTGCAGAAACATTAAATAAATAAAAGATGAATAAAAATATATAAAAATGAGCATCCTTATAGCTAAGTACTAGGGGGTGCTTTTTTTATGGTAAAGTTAATTAAAATATATTTTATACCATTAATTTCAATAATTTTATTAATAATAGGATTTGTTGAGGTAAATATTATAAATACAGAATCGTTATCACCATTAGGAACAACAGAAGATAACTTTAAAGTTGTAAGTGATGAATTTGGTGAAGACTTTCAAGAATTTATAATGGATAAAAGTCCTATTAAAATTTATGTTGGAGAAAAAAATGATGGAATGGCAACAGTTAAGTTTTATAATAAGTATATTAATTTAACTAATAATAATTTTATTATGAATTTTATTAAGGATTTAGCAACATATACTAATAAAGCTTATATAAATATAAGGGATAAAATAAGTGGAATTACAAAAAATAATAAAGAAAATAGTAATTATAAAGAAAGTGATTTTGATAAAAATATAAATGAATTTATAAAAAACAACAGTAAATAGTAATATATTTAAGTTAATATAATTATAAGTGCTAATATTCTTGACACTTACTCTATACTCTATGTTATAATTTAGCTTGATTTAACAATATGGGGGTGAAGAAGCTGCTTAATATTTTATAGCAGTTAAGATATATGCAAAGTAATAGACAATCAAAGATTAGAAACTTTTCAATAGTAGCACATATAGATCATGGTAAGTCAACCCTAGCGGACAGATTATTAGAAATTACAGGGACTCTTACTAAAAGAGAAATGGAAGAACAAGTTCTTGATAATATGGAAATTGAAAGAGAAAGAGGGATTACAATAAAATCTCAAGCAGCAAGACTTGTTTATAGACGTGAAGATGGTGAAGAGTATATATTAAATTTAATTGATACTCCAGGGCACGTAGACTTCACATATGAGGTTTCAAGAAGTTTAGCAGCTTGTGAGGGGGCACTTCTTGTAGTTGATGCAACACAAGGTATTGAAGCTCAAACTTTAGCAAATTGTTATCTTGCATTAGATAATGATTTAGAAATTGCACCTATTATTAATAAGATAGATTTACCATCTGCTAGACCAGATGAAGTAAAAGAAGAAATTGAAGATGTTATTGGTATTGAAGCAGAAGATGCACCAATGATTTCTGCAAAAACAGGTTTAAATGTTGAAGATGTACTTGAAACTATAATTGAAAAGATACCTGCACCAAATGGAGATGAAGAAGCTCCACTTAAAGCTTTAATATTTGACTCATATTATGACAGTTATAAGGGTGTTGTATGTTATGTAAGAATATTAGATGGTAAAGTTAAAGCAGGAACTAAAATAAAGCTTATGAATACAAATAAGGTTTATGATGTAGTTGAAGTAGGGGTGTTTACTCCAAAACTATTCTCAACAGCTGAACTTATGGCTGGGGATGTTGGATATATAACAGCATCTATAAAAAATGTTGCTGATGCTAGAGTTGGGGATACTATTACAGAATCAGAAAGACCAACAGAACATGCATTACCAGGATATAAAAAAGCAGTACCAATGGTTTATTCAGGTATTTATCCAGTTGATGGAGCTAAGTATGATGAATTAAGAGAAGCATTAGAAAAATTACAAATAAATGATGCTGCATTAGATTTTGAACCAGAAACATCTATTGCATTAGGATTTGGGTTTAGATGTGGATTCCTTGGATTACTTCATATGGAAATAATTCAAGAAAGAATAGAAAGAGAATTTAACTTAGATATTATAACAACAGCTCCATCTGTTATATATAAAGTTACTAAAACAAATGGTGAAACTATAGATTTAACAAATCCAACTAATTTACCAGAACCAACAGAAATAGATTCTATGGAAGAGCCAATTGTTAAGGCATCTGTAATTGCACCAACTGAATATGTTGGAGCTATAATGGACTTATGTCAAGAAAGAAGAGGAGTTTATATAGATATGCAATACTTAGAAGAAACAAGAGTATGCATAAACTATGATATTCCATTAAATGAAATTGTTTATGACTTCTTTGATACTTTAAAATCAAGAACAAGAGGTTATGCTTCATTTGATTATGAATTTAAAGGATATACTAAAACAGAGCTTGTTAAGCTTGATATACTTTTAAATGGAGATGTAGTTGATGCTTTATCAATGATTGTTCCAAAGGAAAGAGCATACCATAAGGGAAGAGGAATTGCAGAAAAACTTAAGGAAATTATTCCAAGACAAATGTTTGAAGTTCCAATTCAAGCTGCAGTAGGATCTAAGGTTATAGCTAGGGAAACTGTTAAAGCTATGAGAAAAGACGTACTTGCTAAATGTTATGGTGGAGATATTTCAAGAAAGAAGAAACTTCTTGAGAAGCAAAAAGAAGGTAAAAAGAGAATGAGACAAGTGGGATCTGTAGAGGTACCACAAGAAGCATTTATGGCTGTTCTTAAAGTTGATTAATATTAGGATGCTACATTTTGTAGCATCTTTTTTTCATAGATAAAAAATATAATAAATTTTACAAATTATTTATTGGATAGTTAAGCTGATAAATAAGTAATATTGAAAATAGGAGTAAAGTTAATGAAAGAAATTAGTTTATATGTACATATTCCATTTTGTAAGCAAAGATGTTTTTATTGTGATTTTCCAACATTTGCAGGAAAGGAAAAATATAGAGAAGAATATATAGATGCATTAATAAAAGAAATAAAAGAAAAGTGTTCTAATTATATAATAAAAACTATTTTTATTGGTGGAGGAACTCCATCTTATTTAGAAACTAAAGAGTTAGAAAAATTATTAAAGGTTATTAAGAATTTAAATTTATCAAAAGATATAGAGTATTCCATGGAATGTAATCCAGGAACATTAACAAAAGAGAAATTAATGGTAATGAAAAAAAGTGGAGTTAATAGAATAAGTTTTGGATTACAATCTTGTAATAATAAATTATTAAAGGAAATAGGACGTATACATACATTTGAAGAATTTTTAGAAAATTATAATTTAGCAAGAGATATTGGATTTGAAAATATAAATGTTGATTTAATGTATGGATTACCAAATTTAACAGTAGATTTATGGAAGGAGACATTAGAAAAAGTATGTGATTTAAGACCAGATCATATTTCTGCTTATAGTTTAATAATTGAAGAAGGAACTGCTTTTTATAGTTTATATAACAAAAATAAATTAAATTTACCTTCTGAAGATGATGAAAGAATAATGGATAAATTAACTAAGGATATATTAAAGGAAAGAGGGTATCATCAATATGAAATATCTAACTTTTCTTTAAATGAAAAGGAATGTGAGCATAATAAGGTTTATTGGTCATTAAATGAATATATAGGTGTGGGAAGTGCAAGTAGTTCTTATATAAATGGAACAAGAATGGTAAATGAAAGTGATATAAATGAATATATAAAAAAGATAAATAATAATGAAAATACAATAGTTGAAGAACATAAAAATTCTATAAATGATGAAATTGAAGAATTTATTTTTATGGGATTAAGAATGATATGCGGAATAGATTTAAAAATTTTTAATAAAAAATTTAATAAAGATATAAGAAGTATATATGATAAGGTGATTGAGAAAAATATAAAAGATGGTTTATTAATTTTAGAGGAAGATAAGATGTTTTTAACTTTAAAAGGGTTGGAACTATCTAATTATGTAATGTCTGATTTTATATTAGAAAAGTGAAAAATGAAATAGTGAGAAAATAGGAGTAATAAAGAGATAGAAAGAGATAATAAAGAAAAAATTAAATTATATAAAAAAATAGTTCAAAATTTAAAGAAATACGAAATTGACAAAAAAAACAAATAAGAATATATTGATATTGTAGTCATTAGCACTCTACTTTGATGAGTGCTAACAATAGGGGTGATAAAATGGCAATTGATGAAAGAAAGATAAAAATACTTCAAGCCATTATTAATGACTATATAGTAACAGGAGAACCTGTTGGATCTAGAACGATAGCTAAAAAGTATGACTTAGGTGTAGGATCTGCAACGATTAGAAATGAAATGGCAGATTTGGAGGAAATGGGCTATTTAGAACAGCCTCACACATCAGCAGGAAGAATTCCTTCTAGTAAGGGATATAGATTATATGTTGATAAGTTAATGGAAAGACCAAAGTTAAGTAGGGATGAAGAGCTTAGAATTAAGGAATATTTAATTAATTCAGCTATGCATGAAGTTGATACAATATTAAAAGAAGCTTGTGTTTTATTATCAGAATTAACAAACTTAACGTGTATAGTTCAAACACCATCTATGAAAAGAAGCTATATAAGATCATTACAATTAATAAGAATTGATGATTTTAATTTAATTATTGTAATTGCAACTGATAGTGGTGTTATAAAAAATCACAGAATTAAAGTTAATTCTATTACAAGTAATCAGGAGCTTCTTAGAATAAATGAAGTATTAAATTCAAGACTTAAAAATTTAACAATAGAAGCTATAAATTTAGAAGTTATTAATGAACTAAAAAATGAATTAGTTGGTTTCGATGATTTATTTAATGCGATACTTCCAGCTTTATATGATAGTTTAAATAATAATTCAAAATCTGACTTTGTAGTTGAAGGAACAACAAATCTTTTCAATTATCCAGAGTATAACGATATTGAAAAAGCAAAGGAAGTTCTTCAACTAATAAGTAATAAGGATTGTGTTATAGAACTATTAGAGAATAGTGGAGATATATCAATAAAAATTGGTGAGGAAAATTATATTCCAGAAGCTAAGGATTGTTCAGTTATAACAGCAGAATATTTTTTAGGCGGAAGACCTATTGGAAGTGTTGGATTGATTGGTCCGCAAAGAATAAATTATTCTAAAGTAGTTACTATAATGTCTCAAGTTATGAAAGAATTAAACAAAAGTCTTAAGGATCAAGAGTATTGAATGAGATGAGGTGTAAGGATGGAAGAAAACAAAGATTTTAAAGCTGAAGAAATAACTAAAGAAAATCAATCAGCTGTAGAAGAAAATGAACTTGTAACAGAAGATACAGAAGCTACTTCAAAAGAAGAAGCTGAAGAAATAGTTGAAGAATATACAGAAAATGATGATTTAGCTTTAATAGGAAAGATGAAAGATGAAAACAAAAAGCTTTCTAATGAAGTTGATGCTTTAAAAGAAAGATTACTTAGATTAACAGCTGAGTATGATAACTATAGAAAAAGAACAGCTAAAGAAAAGGAAGGAATATATACAGATGCTTGTACAGATGTATTAAAGGAAATACTTCCTGTAGCTGATAATTTAGAAAGAGCTATAGCAGTTGATGGAACTGTAGAAGATCTTAAAAAGGGAGTAGAGATGACAATAAAAGGATTCATAAACTCTTTAGAAAAATTAGGTGTAGAAGAAATTGATACAAATAATGGATTTGATCCGAATTTCCATCAAGCAATTTCGGTAGTTGAAGATGCAAATTTATCAACTAATGATATAGCCCAAGTATATCAAAAAGGATATAAAAGAGGAGATAAAGTAATCAGATATTCAATGGTTACTGTAGCAAAATAGTAAGTAAGTAAATTTACAATATATATGTAAAGTTCAAGGAGGAAATATATTATGGGAAAAATAATAGGTATTGATTTAGGTACAACAAACTCATGTGTAGCTGTAATGGAAGGTGGAGAACCAGTAGTAATCACTAACTCTGAAGGTGCTAGAACTACTCCATCAGTAGTTTCATTCCAAGCTAATGGTGAAAGATTAGTAGGACAAATTGCTAAAAGACAAGCAATTACAAATCCAGAACATACAATAATTTCTATAAAGAGAGAAATGGGAACTGATCACAAAACTCATGTTGATGATAAAGTTTATTCACCACAAGAAATATCAGCAATGATACTTCAAAAAATTAAAGCTGATGCAGAAGCATATTTAGGTGAACCTGTAACTCAAGCAGTTATAACTGTTCCAGCTTATTTTAATGATGCTGAAAGACAAGCAACTAAAGATGCTGGTAGAATAGCAGGATTAGAAGTATTAAGAATAATAAACGAACCAACTGCTGCTTCATTAGCTTATGGATTAGATAAGACTGACCATAGTGAAAAGATATTCGTTTATGACTTAGGTGGAGGTACATTTGACGTATCTATACTTGAATTAGGTGATGGTGTATTCGAAGTATTATCTACAAATGGAGATACTCATTTAGGTGGAGATGACTTTGACCAAAAAATCATTGATTATATAGCAAATGATTTTAAATCACAATATGGAATTGACTTAAGAAATGATAAGAGTGCAGTTCAAAGATTAAAAGAAGCAGCAGAAAAAGCTAAGATTGAATTATCTTCATCAATGCAAACAAATATAAACTTACCATTCATCACTGCTGATGCAACTGGTCCAAAGCACATTGATATGAACTTAACTAGAGCAAAATTCAATGAATTAACTCATGATTTAGTTCAAAGATCAATAGAACCAATGAAGAAAGCATTAAGTGATGCTGGATTATCAATTGGTCAAATTGATAAAGTTATATTAGTTGGTGGATCAACTAGAATACCTGCAGTTCAAGAAGCTGTTAAAAACTTTACAGGAAAAGAACCTTCAAAAGGAGTTAACCCAGATGAATGTGTAGCTATGGGTGCTGCAATTCAAGCAGGTGTATTAACTGGTGAAGTTAAAGATGTATTATTATTAGACGTTACACCATTAACATTAGGTATAGAAACTTTAGGTGGAGTTGCAACTCCATTAATTGAAAGAAATACAACTATTCCAGCTAAGAAGAGTCAAGTGTTCTCAACTGCTGCAGATGGTCAAACATCAGTTGAAATTCACGTTGTTCAAGGTGAAAGACAAATGGCAAGTGATAACAAGACTTTAGGTAGATTTACTTTATCAGGAATAGCTCCAGCTCCAAGAGGAATTCCTCAAATCGAAGTTACATTTGATATAGATGCTAACGGTATTGTTAAAGTATCTGCTATGGATAAGGGAACTGGTAAGGAAGCAAATATTACAATTACAGCTTCAACTAACCTTTCTGAAGAAGAAGTAGATAAGGCTGTAAAAGAAGCAGAAAAGTTTGCTGAAGAAGATAAGAAGAGAAAAGAATCAATTGAAACTAAAAATAATGCAGATCAATTAGCATATCAAACAGAAAAGCAATTAGAAGAGCTTGGAGACAAGGTTTCTGCTGATGATAAGGCTAAGATTACAGCAAAATTAGATGCATTAAAAGCTGTTAAAGATGGAGAAGATTTAGAAGTAATTAAGAAAGCAACTGAAGAATTAACTCAAGAATTCTATGCTATTTCTTCTAAGATGTATGCTGATGCACAAGGTGCAGCAGGTGCTCAAGGTGCAGGATTTGATCAAAACAATATGGGTGGAAATGCTGGTACAGGTGCAACACATGATGACAATGTTGTAGATGCTGATTTTGAAGTTAAAGATGATAAATAATATTTAATAACTAAAAAGGGGAGACAATTGTCGTCTTCCCTTTTTAAGAGTTAATGTATTTACGAAAAATGGTATAAATGATAATATAAATTAAGTGGAATATGAATAAGGTGGTGACTTTATAGATGGCAAATAAAGACTATTATGCTGTTCTTGGACTAGAAAAGGGTGCAAGTGATGATGAAATAAAAAGAGCCTTTAGAAAGCTAGCTATTAAATATCATCCTGATAAGAATCAAGGAAATAAGGAAGCAGAAGAAAAATTTAAGGATATAAATGAAGCATATCAAATACTTTCTGATCCAGAAAAGAAAGCAAGATATGATCAATATGGAACTGTAGATTTTGATGGAAGCGGATTTGGTTCAGGAGGATTTGGTGGCTTTGACTTCTCAGATATGGGCGGATTTGGTGATATATTTGAAAGCTTCTTTGGAGGCGGTGGAGGTTCTTCAAGAAGAAGAAATGGTCCTATGAAAGGTGCTGACATTGAATATTCATTAAATTTAACATTTGAAGAAGCTATTTTTGGTGTAGAAAAAGAAATTACAATTAATAGACATGAAAATTGTGAAAAATGTAGGGGTACAGGAGCTGAACCTGGAACTTCACCAAAGACATGTCCAACTTGTCATGGTAGTGGTCAAATAAGAGTACAAAGACAAAGCCCAATAGGAAGTTTTGTAAGTACAACTACATGTAATACTTGTGGTGGTAAAGGAACAATTGTTGAAAAGCCATGTTCAGGATGTAGTGGTAAAGGTAAAGTAAGAAAAACAAGAACAATAAAAATAAATGTTCCAGCAGGTGTTGATACAGGAAATGTTATGCCACTTAGAGGACAAGGTGAGCATGGTTCTAATGATGGTCCTCCAGGAGATTTATATATTAAGATAAATGTTGCTAAATCTAAACAATTTGACAGAAGAGGCAATGATATATATATAGAAACTCATATATCAATGGGTAAAGCAGCTTTAGGTGTTGAAATTACAGTTCCTACAGTAGATGGAGATGTTAAATATACTATTCCAGCAGGAACTCAATCAGGAACAATGTTTAGATTAAAAGGAAAAGGTATTCCTAAAGTACATTCTTCTTCAAGAGGAGATCAATATGTTAAAGTTGTAGTGGATACTCCTAAAAACTTAACTTCTAAACAAAAAGAAGCTTTAGAAGCGTTCATGGAAGCTTGTGGAGAGAGTGTAGATGGAGAAATAACTCATAAAAAGGGATTTAAAGATTTATTTAATAAAAAATAAAAATAAACAAAAAGATGTTGTGAAAATTCAACATCTTTTTACTTTATCTATATAACTATTAAAATATGTTATATTACAATAAGTATCTTGTTTTGTGAATATTGAGTATGTTGTATAACTTATAATTATTATTGCTACTATAATGCCCAGTATAGGTAATTTATAATAATCTAATATAAATTCTAGTTTCTTTTTATTCGATAAAGAATTAAATTTTTATTTTACTGAAATATCTTAATCTAATCGTAGTTTATTTTCGTTGTTTTCCATTGTTATAACTCCCGTTTTATACCATTTATATATTAATTTTAAAAAGAATGTATATAAAAATCAATTATTATAATTTTAAAAAATGGTAAACATTTAAAAACATGATATAAAAACAAATAAGATATTAAAAATTTTTTTCGCGAAGTTAGTATAAATATATTAGTTAAAAGTAGATAAAACTTAAAAAATAATATTTTAAATATTGTTTTTTCATAATGCATAGTCAATTTTTAATTATAAAAAAAGGTTGATTATATTTCAAATAACTAATTTAGTTGAAATAAAAGAAATTATCTGTATAATTAATCTATGAACTTAAAGAATGATTTGGAGTGAATATAATTATGAGAATGAGAAAAAAGCCATGGGCTAGACCAGAATTAGAAGCATGTGAGTTTTTTATACAAAAACCAAGCGAATATAAAGGTAGATGGAAAGAATTTTTTAAGAATGATAATCCTATTTACATGGAATTAGGATGTGGAAAAGGAACATTTATGGCAGTACATGGTTCACAAAATCCAGATATTAATTATATAACGGTTGATATAAAGGATGAAGTTTTAGTTTTAGCTAAAAGAAATATTGAATCAGCTTATGAAAAGGAAGGGCATGAAGTTAATAATGTTGCACTTATGTCTCAAGAAATATTATTGATTGATGATATGTTAGATGAAAAAGATGTAATAGAAAGAATATACATAAATTTCTGTAATCCATGGCCAAAGGATAGACATAAAAAAAGAAGATTAACACATACAAGACAACTTCAAAAATATAAAAAGTTTTTAAAATCAGGAGCTGAAATTTGGTTTAAAACTGATGATGATGAATTATTTGAAGAGTCACTTGAGTATTTTAAAGAATGTAATTTAGAAATAAAATATATTACATATGATTTACATGCTAGTGGATTTGAAGGAAATGTTTCTACAGAACATGAGGAAATGTTTACAGCTCAAGGAATAAAAACAAAATTTTTAATTGCAGAATATAAATAAATTGAAAAGTAAATTAATATAAAACTATAATTAAAGTATATAAGCATAATCAAAAAGATGGATTTACGTTAATAGTATCTATAGTGAAAATTTATTTTTTCTATTAAATTGAAATAGTTAATTAATTAACAATAGAATTGGTGGTAAAATATGATATATTATATTATAATGGTAGTTTTTTCACCTTATACAGCAATAATTCCAGCTGTATATTCAGTGAATTTATTATTAAAAAGAAAAGTAAAAGTTGAAAGGAACTATTGGAATATAGGATTGTTTTCTTTATTTTTATATTCTATGTTTAGTGGATTAATAAATAAAAGTCTTTTGTCTTTTTTAGCATCTTTTGGATTGTTTTTATATTTTACAGTATGCATATTTGCTCAAAACTATTTTACAAAAATGAGTAGAATAAATATGGTGTTAAAAATTGTGACATATTTAAGTGTAATAGCAGCTATAGGAGGAGTAATAGAAAAAATAACATTTATTCTATTAAATAGACCAGAACATAGAATTTTTAGTTCATTTGGAAATCCAAATATGACAGGAGCATGGTTTGCTAATATAATTTTAATTATATTTTATCTTCAAGGAACAAAAAAAAGTAGCAGTGAAACTCTTACATATAATCTCGTAATTATCTTAATATCTGTAGCATTATTATTAACAGAATCTACAGGTGCATTTATAGCATTAATAGGTGGAATATTTATATATTATATAACTTCTAGAAATAAAAACAAAAAGGAAATAATAGCAGTATGTACAATAGTAGGAATATTATCATTATTATTTGTATTTGTTCAAAATAAGATTACAAAAATAACACCAATAGGTGAAATTGTAATATCTTTTAATTCTAGAATAGGGATATGGGAAGGTTCAACAAAGATGTTCTTTAAGAAGCCGATATTAGGATGGGGCTTGCTTGGAACCTTTGAGAGAGGATCAAATTTTATCTTTAGTTATGATCCAAGTTTACATAATAAAATTATTTCTTTTTTAATTCATCCACATAATTTGTGGCTTACATTTTTAGTAAGCACTGGAGTTATAGGGTTAGGTATTTATCTTTATATTAAATTTAATTTATATAAGGATATGACAAAACTATACAAGGAAAAAAATCAATTATTTCCATTACTTGCAGCAACAAATGCAATGATAATTATACAAGGAATAGTTGATTGTACATTATATGCACCACAATTAGGTATAATGTTTGTATGTATGGGAGCAATAACTTATAATATAGCAAATGATAAAATGGTTAGAAAAAGAAAATTAATAAAAAATAAAGATATTGCTGTTTAAAAATTATAAATTGGGGTAACTATAAATAAATAATTGATAGTTATCCTTTTTCTATATAAAAATTTATGGACTTTAGGTAAACATATGTGTAAAATATAGTATTAGTCAAAGAGAAAAGATATGAAAGGATGATTAACAATGGATGGAACGTGGATAGAGGTTAGAGTAATAACTAAAAGTGAGGCATTAGAACCAGTATCAGGAATATTTTATAGTTTAGATTGTAAGGGCGTTGCTATAGAAGATCCAGAAGATATTTTAGGGAGAGAACAAGGACCATTAACATGGGATTTTGCAGATATAAATGTTTTAGAGCATAAGGGGAAAGTTGCTGTTGTAAAAGCTTATTTTGCAGAAGAAGATAATATTGAAGAAATTTTAGGATATGTTAATGAAAAATTAGTAGAACTAAAAGAAATGGGAATTGATTTAGGAGAAGCTAAAGTTGAGCATGAAAAAATGTATGAAGAGGATTGGGCTAATACATGGAAGCAATATTATAAACCATCAAAAGTTGGAGAAAAAATAGTTGTTAAGCCAATTTGGGAAGAATATGAAGAAAAAGAAGGGGAATTAGTAGTAAATTTAGATCCAGGTATGGCATTTGGTACAGGAACTCATGAAACTACAAGAATGTGTATTCAAGCTTTAGAAAAATATGTTAAAGAAGAAAGTACAGTATTTGATGTAGGTTGTGGTTCTGGAATATTAGCAATTGCAGCAGCAAAATTAGGAGCAAAATTAGCTGTTGGAGTAGATTTAGATCCAGTAGCAGTAGAATCGTCTATTGAAAATGTAGGATATAATAACTTAAATAACATAGAAATACTTCATGGAAACTTAGTTGAAGTTATTGATGGAAAAGCAGATATAGTTGTTGCAAATATTTTAGCAGAAATAATTTGTATATTAACTGATGATGTAAAGAGAGTTATGAAAGATGGTGGAGTATTTATAACATCAGGAATAATTCATGATAGAGTTGATATGGTTTGTGAAAAATTAGAAGCAACAGGCTTTGAAGTAATAGAAAAGAACAGAGATGGTGAATGGAACTGTATAGTTGCTAAATTAAAATAGTTTTAGAGGAGAACAAAATAATGCATAAGTTTTTTACTCCAAAAGAATTAATTAATGGAGATGTAGCCAAGATTCTAGGAGATGATGTAAAACACATATATAAGGTTCTTAGAATTGCAGAAGGTGAAAAGGTAGTATTAAATAACTGTGAAGGTTTAGAATACTTAGCTAAGGTTACTGATGTAAATAAGCAAGAAGTTTCTCTTGAAATAATAGAAAAGCTAGATTTAAATAATGAAAGTGAAATAAAAGTATTTTTATTTCAAGGACTTCCAAAAGCTCAAAAGATGGATTTAATAGTTCAAAAAGGTACAGAACTTGGAATAACAGAATTTATACCAACAATTACACATAGAGTTGATGTTAAATTAAAGGGTGAATTTAAAAAGTTAGATAGATTAAATAGAATTGCTTTAGAGGCTGCAAAACAAAGTAAGAGAAGTATTGTTCCAAAAGTAACAGAGCCAATAGGATTTGAAGAAGTATTACAAAAAGTTGATGAATTAGATTTGTTTTTAGTTCCATATGAAAATGCGAATAATTTTGGAATTAAAACATTAATTAATAAGTTAAGAAATGAAGAAAAAATCAATAATATAAAAAATATTGGTATATTTGTAGGGCCAGAAGGCGGAATAGAAGAAGAGGAAATAGAACAATTAAAGGAAAAAGGTGCTCATATAGTAACACTTGGAAAGAGAATATTAAGGACTGAAACAGCTGGATTTGTTGCTACGTCATTAATACAATATGAGCTTAGTGATTTAGGAGGAAATGATTAATGAAGGTTGCATTTGCTACATTAGGATGTAGAGTTAATGTGTATGAATCAGAAGCAATGGCTGAAAAATTCATTAGAGAAGGATATGAAGTTGTAGATTTTAATGAATTTTCTGATGTATATGTAATAAATACATGTACTGTTACTAATATGGGAGATAAGAAATCTAGACAAATAATAAGCAGAGCAAGAAGAACAAATCCAAATGCAATAATAGCAGCAGTTGGTTGTTATTCTCAAATGGCACCAAAAGAGGTTTCGGAAATACCAGGAGTAGATGTAGTTTTAGGTACAAGAAATAAAGGTGATGTAGTTTATTATGTTAATAAGGCAAAAGATGAAGGAAAAGCACAAGTTCATGTACAGCCAGTTCTTCAAAATAAGAAATTTGAAGATTTAAAAATAGAAGATTATCAAGATAAAACTAGAGCATTTTTAAAAATTCAAGATGGATGTAATAGATTTTGTACATATTGTACAATACCTTATGCAAGGGGATCAGTTTGCTCAAAGGATCCAGAAAAGGTATTAGCGGAAGTTAAGGAGCTTGCTGCTAATGGCTTTAAGGAAGTTATACTTTCAGGTATACATACAGCTTCTTATGGATTAGATTTAGAAGGAAATGTGAATTTAATTAATATAATAGAAGAAATAGAAAAAATTGATGGAATAGAAAGAATAAGAATAGGGTCTATTGAGCCAGCATTCTTTACTAGTGAAGTTATTGAAAAAATAAAAGGATTTAAAAAACTATGCCCTCATTTCCATTTATCTCTTCAAAGTGGATGTGATGCTACATTAAAGAGAATGAATAGAAGATATACGGCTAAAGAATATGAGGCAGCAGTTAACTTATTAAGAGAAACATTACCTGATGTATCTATTTCTACAGATGTAATAGTTGGATTCCCAGGAGAAACAGAAGAGGAATTTAATGAAACATATGAATATTTAAAGAAAATTCATTTAACAAAAACTCATGTATTTAAATATAGTCCTAGAAAAGGAACAAAGGCAGCTGATATGCCTAATCAATTAGATGGAACTGTTAAGGATGAAAGAAGTAAGGCTTTAATAGAGTTAAATGATATTAATGAGCATGCATTTACTGAAAAATTTATTGGAAGAGTAATGGATGTATTAATAGAAAAGGAAATTAAAGATAAGCCAGATTATTATGAGGGATATACAAGAAACTATATTAAAGTAATAGTACATTGTATGTCTGCAGATATAACTGGTAAAATAGTAGATGTTGAAATAAAAGAAGCTGTAAAAGATTATGCTATAGCAAATATGGCATAATATAGTGACAAGTTAAGGAAGGGGCTGTCGCACTAAAACTTTTATACACAATATATTGTTTTAAAAAATAAAAATTAATACAATATATTGTAGTATTTATTCTTAATGAAATATCCCCTAAAAATATAAAATTAAGAAATTTTTCAAGGAATTTCAACATCAATTACTAACTCAAAACTAATTAAAAGGAGGTGAGTTTATGGGAGATTGTTTATTTTGTAAAATAATTGCAGGTGAAATTCCTTCAAAGAAAATATATGAAGATGATAAAGTATTAGCCTTTTATGATATAAGTCCAGAGGCACCAGTTCATTTTTTAGTTATACCTAAAGAACATATTAGTAGCGCTAATGAAATAAATGAAAAAAATGCTGATATAGTTTCACACATTTTTATTGCAATTAATAAAATAGTAAAGGAACTAAATATTGCTGATTCAGGATATAGAATTATCAATAATTGTGGTGTTGATGGAGGGCAAACTGTAAATCATATGCATTTTCATGTATTAGGTGCAAGAGAGTTAAAATGGCCACCAGGTTAATAGAAAAATAGTATAAATAATATTGACATTTTCGGGGTCAATATTGTATAATAAAATATGTGTTATTAAGCCCGTAGCTGAGTTAAAGATACTAATTTGAGCTAGCGGAGGGAGGGATAATAGATGTCAGAAATCAAAGTTGGAGAAAACGAAACACTAGAAAGTGCATTAAGAAGATTTAAGAGAAAATGCGCAAGAGCTGGGGTTCTTTCAGAAGTTAGAAAGAGAGAACATTATGAAAAACCAAGCGTTAAGAGAAAGAAAAAATCAGAAGCTGCAAGAAAGAGAAAATTCAAGTAGTTTTTAGTTTTTTAAAGGTATTTAACTATGCCAACAATAAAATAAAGACTTGAAAAAGTTTGGGAATTTTTAAATTTTCAAATATAATATCTGCGATATTGCTAGTGGGAATACCAATGGTGTTACGCTTGAGGACGATAAGGTTATATAAATTTAGCAAAAAAACCAAACAATGTAATTAAGCGATGTTTGGATTTGAAAAGGGAAATAGTTAAGAATTAAATTCTTACTAGGTTACCTTCCTCAGCAATTAAGTGAATAATAATTTTACGAATTGTAAAAGAACAGCTACAAGATTGGGTGCAAATAGCATGAAAGACATGGGTAAACTTATGTCAGCAGTTAGACCAAAGGTTGTAGATAACGCAGAGTATAAAACTTACAAGTCGAATTGTTAAATAGTATTTAAATAGTGAATATAAAAAAAGAACTCAATGTAAATTGAGTTCTTTTTTTATTTTTGTGATTTTCTTTAAAGTTAAATCATAAGGTACAATGAGAGAGTATTTTAAAAGGAGAGAAATTATGGAGGGAAAATTTAAAAAAGGAAAAGAAGTTTTAGTAGAAAAACTTGAGCTTCCAAAGGATGTAATCTTAGATATCCCAAAGATAATTGTTATGGGAAGAAATGAAATAACTATAGAAAATCATAAAGGTATACAAATTTTTGAAAAAAATAAAATAAAAATTAACACTAATATGGCACCAATTGAAATAAAAGGTAATAATTTTGAAATATTATATATAGCAGCAAATACAATAACTATTAAAGGGTATTTTGATTCAATTGAATATGTGAGGTGAATAAAATGGCTTTTAATAATATAAAAAAAAGTAAAATATTAGTAGAGATTAAGATTATAAAGACTGAAAGATTGCTTAATATATTTTGGGTAAAAAATATAAAAGTATATAAAATTAAGAAAAGTGATGTAGCTACTTTAGTATTAGAAATAGATTATTTAGATTATTATAAAGCAAAGGAAGTTGTTGAAGAATTAGGTGGCAGAATAAATATTATACAAAGTAAGGGATTTATATTTTTTTTAGGAGGTATAAAAAAAAGAATATCATTAGCAATTGGAGCTGTACTATTTTTAGCAATAATAGGTTATTTATCTACTTACATATGGTCTATAGAAGTAGAAGTTCAAAAAAATATTCCACCATTTGAAATTAGAAAAGAGTTAAATCAAATTGGTATAAAGCCAGGAATAGCTAAAAAAAATATTGATGTAAAAGAAATAGAAAAGAAATTAGAAAATATAAATGATGAAATATTATGGTTGAGAGTAAGAATTGAAGGTTCAACTTTAAAAGTTGTTATTCAAGAAAAAATTAATCCTCCACAAACTAAAAGTTATGAATATGGAAATCTTGTGGCTTCTAAAGATGGAGAAGTAAAGAGAGTATATACGTTTGCAGGAAGAAGTGCAGTAAAAACAGGTGAATTAGTTAAAAAGGGGGATGTTGTAATTGAAGGTATAGATGGATCAGAAGGAAATGAATATATACTTCCTCCGAGAGGTATAGTAATTGCAAATACATTTTATGAAAAATCAATGAATGTTAAGATTGCTGGTACTTATTTAGAAAGGAGTGGAAGAAAAGATAGTGATATTTATGTAGAGATATTTGGTAAAAAAATATATTTAAAAAAGGCTACAAAAGATTTTGAGAGTTATGATAAAATAGAAATGAGTGGAAAATTATTTAATAAGGTGTTATATTATGAAAGAGTGGAAAATGAAATTGTAGTTACTAAAGAAGAAGCTATAGAAGATTCAGTTTCAAAATTAGAAAATTCTTTATTAAATGATTTAAATAGAGATGCAAAAATTATAGATAAATTACTTGAAGAAAAAATAATAGACGAAGAAAATTTATTAGTAAATGTAGTATTTGTTGTAGAGGAGAATATAGTTAGTGAAGAAACAGTTGATTATTAAATATTAGGAGAAAATGAGAAGGTGAACAAAATGCAAGATAAAGGTGATGTTTTAAGGAAGGATCATATGGATAAATGGAAAAGAATATTTTTATTTACTATTACAGCCATTTTAATTTATTTTATATTGATGACTGTTGTTACCCCAAAAAGATACAAGTTAAATGAAGGGGATATTGCAACAGTTGATATTAAAGCACCACGGGATATAATTGATGAAGAAGCTACTAAGTTAAAAGAACAGGAAGTTACAGCAAAAGTAGAAAAAAAATTTACACTTAAAAATGAAATTAAAATTGAAGCTAGTGATAATGTTAAAGGCTTTTTTGACAAATTAATTAATTTAAAAAGTAATAATATAGATGAAAAAAGTAAAATAGCTGAATTGAAAAAAATAGATACAATTAATCTTTCAGATTCCGAATATAAAGAATTACTTGATTTAAGTGTAGATAAAGATACTGAATTGCAATGGATTGCTTTAACAGCAATAGATAAGGCATATGAAAATCAAATAGAAGAAGATAGTAAAGCCATTGCTGATGCAAAATCAATAGTTGATCAATATTTATCAAGACAAGGATTAGAATCAAATATTGAAGTTATACTAAGAGAAATATGTGAAAGCCAAGTTAAGGCAAATTACTTTTTTGATCAATCAAAAACAGATGAGGCTATAAAAGAGGCATTAAAAGGTGTATCTAAAGTAATGATTAAAAAAAATCAAATAATAGTTAAGGAAGGAGAACCTATTACCCAAAAGCAAATTAATATTTTGACAGAACTTGGTCTCATTGGAGAAGATATAAGCAAGGATTATATTTATACTTATATAATATTATTTTTTTATGTTTTATTTGTATTAATATTACAATATATATATATGAAAAATGAAAATAATAAAATATTAAATAATACTAAATTAGTATTTTTAATATTATTATTAAATTTATTATCGTTAATTATAGCAAGGGTATTTACACTTGTATCTGTATTTTTAATTCCAATTGCATGTACACCAATACTTATGACAGTATTTTTAGGATCAAAAATTTCAATAATAATAAATTCATTTAATTTATTATTTATAGGAATTATTATTGGATTTGAGCCACAGATAATTTTAGTGGCTATTGTTGCAAATATAATATCTTCATTAACATTGAAAAAAGTTAATCAAAGAAATGATATATTATATTCAACTGCGTATTTAGCAGTTTCAAGTGCTATTATAGTTTTATCAAGCGGAATACTTTTATCTAATAATATAAAAAGGATACTGATTGATGTAGCTTTAGCTACAGGAGGAGCATTTATTTCAGGAATATTGGCTATGGGCTTATTACCATTTTTAGAATCAAGTTTTAATTTAGTTACTAATATGAAGTTGTTAGAATTATCTAATCCAAACAATCTATTATTAAAAAGATTATTAATGGAAGCACCTGGAACATATCATCATAGTATAATGGTAGCTAATTTAGCAGAAGTTGCAGCAGAAGAAGTTGGAGCTAATCCAATGCTGGTTAGAGTAGGAGCATATTATCATGATATTGGAAAGATAAAAAGGCCGTTTTTCTTTGGTGAAAATCAACTTGGAGGAGTAAATCCTCATGATAAGATATCACCTGCATTAAGTACTACAATAATAATATCTCATGTTAAGGATGGACTAGAATTAGCTAAGGAATATGATGTTCCAACAATAGTTACTGATATGATAGCACAGCATCATGGTACAACATTAGTAAAATATTTTTATTATACGCTAAAAAATAATAGTGAAAATCCAGATTTAATAAAAGAAGATGATTTTAGATATCCAGGACCAAAGCCTCAAACTAAAGAAGCTGCTATTATTATGATGGCAGATAGTGTAGAAGCTGCAGTTAGATCGATTCAGGAACCAACATTAGATAAAATTGAGGCAATGGTAAATAATATTATTAAAGATAAATTAAATTCAAATCAATTAAATGAATGTGATTTAACATTTAAGGATTTAGAAGTTATAAAAGCATGTTTTTTAAAGGTCTTAAAGGGAATTTATCATCATAGGATAGAATATCCAACTGAAAAGATAAAGTAATAAAAAGGGGATGTCGCATTAAGAATAAATACTACAATATATTGTGTATAAAATTTTTAGTGCGACAGCCCCTTTTTATATATAAGTTGCCAAGTGTATATAAAAGACGTATAATGAATAAACGCAAATAAATAAATACATATTATTTAATATGTATTTAAGGGAGGAATAATTATGCTATATACTGATAATAGACAAAATATAATAGAAGCTACAGAAAAACTTGTAAATCTTATTAATGAAGTATGCAATTTAGCATTAACTGAAGAAGAAGTTAATGTTCCATATCAAATTTCACTTTTATTTGTGGATAATAATGAAATAAGAGAAATTAATAAAGATACAAGAGGAATTGATAAAGTTACAGATGTATTATCATTTCCTATGCTTGACTATTCAGAAGATAAGGTATTTAAGGATATTTATAAAAATAAAAAGTTTGATAAGATATATTTAGATGGTGATGAACTTGTATTAGGAGATATGGTATTATCATTAGAAAGAGCAAAGGAACAAAGCATAGAATATAATCATTCATTTGAAAGAGAGGTATGTTATTTAGTGGTACATTCAATACTTCATCTTTTAGGATATGATCATATGTGTGATAAAGATAAGGTTAAAATGAGAAAAAGAGAAGAAGAGATATTAGAGAAATTAAATATAACAAGATAAGCTTAATAAGAGGTGAAGTTTATGGAGATGAAAAAGTTATTAGAAAGTTTTAATCATGCAATAAATGGTATTATTGATGCAGTAAGAACGCAAAGAAATATGAAAATACATATAGTAGCAGCTATAGGAGTACTTATAGCTTGTTTTTTCTTTGATATCTCAAAAGCAGAATTTTTATCATTAGCTATTACAATTACAATGGTGATTAGTGCAGAACTTGTGAATACTGCAGTTGAAGCTGCTGTAGACTTAAATACTAATTATTATCACCCCTTGGCAAAGGTTGCTAAGAATACAGCAGCTGGGGCAGTTTTAGTTACAGCTATAAATGCATTATTAGTTGGATATATTGTATTTTGGGATAAATTATCTAATTTTTCTTATGAAGTTGTATATAAGATAAAACATTCAGAACCATACATGATTTTTATAGCATTAGTAATAGTTATATTGGCAGTATTAATAATTAAGGCTATATATGGAGAAGGAACACCACTTAAAGGAGGAATGCCTAGTGGGCATAGTGCATTAGCCTTTTCATTATCAACAGCTATTTCACTTATAACTGAAAAACCAATTTGTATAATTTTAGCTTATTTAATGGCTTTTATAACAGCTCAAAGTAGAGTAGACTCGGAAGTTCATAGTGTTTTTGAAGTGATTGTTGGTGGTATTTTAGGAATACTGTTAACATTATTAATATTTACTATATTTAAGTTATAAATTTATTAATAAAATCTTTTTTTCAATGTTAAAATTAATATAATATATGTGATATACTATTTAAATGGAGGAATATATATGGATTATAAAGAGTTAATATTAAGTGCATTAGAAGCAAGAGAAAAAGCGTATTGCCCATATTCAAATTTTAAAGTAGGTTCCGCTATACTTTTTGAAAATGGGGAAATATATACGGGAAGTAATATAGAAAATGCTTCTTTAGGAGCAACAAATTGTGCAGAGAGAACAGCCATTTTTAAAGGTGTTCATGATGGAAATAGAGAAATTAAAGCAGTTGCAGTTGTAGGAGATACAAATTCATATACATATCCATGTGGAATATGCAGACAGGTAATTGCTGAATTTGTAAGAGATGAAAAAATACCAGTAATAATTATAAAAAATGAAAATGATTATATAGTAAAAACTTTTGAAGAAATATTGCCAGGGTCTTTTTCAAAGAAAGACTTGCTAGGCTAGGAGGAAAATATGTTTAAATCAGGATTTGTGACAATAGTAGGAAGACCAAATGTAGGAAAATCTACTTTATTAAATGAAATAATGGGGGAAAAATTATCAATAGTATCTAATAAGCCTCAAACAACAAGAAATAACATACAAACTATTTTAACTGGAGAGGATTATCAGTTAGTTTTTGTTGATACACCTGGGATACATAAACCAAAACATAAATTAGGGGAATATATGGTTAATTCTGCTAAGGATTCTATAAAAGAAGTTGATTTAGTATTATTTTTAGTAAATCCATGTGAAGAAATTGGTAGAGGTGATAAATTTATATTAGAAGCATTGAAGGCTCAAAAAGCACCTGTATTTTTAGTTGTAAATAAAGTAGATGAAAACTCTCATGATAAAGTAGCTAAAACTTTAGAAATGTTCTCAAAAGAGTATGATTTTGAAGAGTTAATACCTATTTCAGCATTAAAGGGAAAAAATGTAGATTCATTAGTTAAATTAATGGTAAATAAAATGCCAGAGGGACCTCAATATTATCCAGAAGACATGATAACTGATGTTCAAGAAAGATTTATTGTTGCGGAAATCGTAAGAGAAAAGGCATTAAAAAATTTAAGAGATGAAGTTCCACATGGAATAGCAGTAGATGTTATTCAAATGAAACAAAATGAAAAAGGTACATATCATATTGAAGTGGATTTAATTTGTGAGAAGGACTCTCATAAAGGAATAATAATAGGAAAAAATGGAGCATCTTTAAAGAAAATTGGTGAAACATCAAGATATGAAATAGAAAGATTCCTTCGTGCAAAAATTAATTTAAAGATTTGGGTTAAGGTAAGAAAGGAATGGAGAGATAACGGTCTTCTACTTAGAGAGTTAGGGTATAAAAAAAATAAGTAGATAGGGGTTGATTATTCTGTCTATTGAAAAAACAAAAGGTGTTATAATTAAATCAATAGATTATAAAGAAAATGATAAACTTATTTGGGCATATTGTGAAGAGTTAGGTAAGATAACTTTTATAGCTAAAGGTGCTAAGAAAAGCAAAAGTAAAAACTTAGCACTTACTTTACCTTTATGTTTTGCAGATTATATATTTTTTAAAGGAAGAAATTTATATAATTTGCAAGAAGGTAAAATTATTAATTCGTTTCAAGGATTACTAGATAATTTAGATAAATTAACTTATTCTTCGTATATTTGTGAATTAATTGATATATGTGTAGAAGATGGAGAAGTAAATAAGGAATTATTTAAAGAGTTTATAACATGTCTATATTTGCTTAACACAGATGCAATGGATTACGAATTATTAATTAGAGCATTTGAATTAAGATTACTTAATGCAACTGGATATGGATTACAATTTGATAAATGTAGCATTTGTAAAAAAAATATTAATACAAGTGATTATATTTCTTTATCATATTTTGGAGGTGTTTGTGATACATGTAATAAAGAATATGGAATATATATATCAAGAGCTGGATTTAATGCTCTTAGATTTTTAAGCAAAACATCTATGGATAAAATATATAGATTAAATATTGATAAAAATGTTAAAAAACAAATTGAAAAAATAACAACTTTTATTATTAATTCAAATTATTCAAGAAAACCAAAAAGTTTAGAAATTCTAAATTATATAAAGGAGTAGATAGAAGTATGGATATCACATTAGAAAAGGTTGATAAGGTAAGAGAAAGAACTGGAGTAAGTTATAGTAAGGCTAAAGAAGCACTAGAAGTATCTAATGGAGATGTTTTAGAGGCAATAATATTTTTAGAAAAACAATCTAAAGATGAAGGTCAATATAAAAAAACAGAAACTATAGAAGAATTAAAAATTTGGTTAAAAGATTTAATAAACAAAGGAAATGTTACTAGAATAAAAGTCAGTAAAGACGGAAAAAAAATAGTTGATGTACCTGTAAATGCAGGAATTGCAGCTGGTGTTATTGCAATTATTATTCCGCCAATATTAGCATTTGTAGTAGTTGCTGCTGTAGTAACACAAGTTACTATAGAAATAACAAGAGCTGATGGAAGTGTAGAAGTAGTTAACAAATATATTTCTGCAGCTGTAAATGAAGCAAAGGATAAAGCAAGTGATTTTGCAGATAAAGTAAAAGATAAAGTACAAAATGTAAATATAGATTCTGTAAAGAAATATGGAAAAACTAACAAAGATAAAGAAAGTGAAAATAATAGCTTTACGTATACTGTAAATTTCGATGAAGATGATAACCAAAAATAGTAAATTAAAGAAAAACAAAGATATAATATAGCAAATTAAAAAAGAATAGGAATATTCAAATAATTTAAGTGATTTTTCTAAAAATTAGGTATAGTAAAAAATTTATAAAATGTTATAATTATACTGTAAATAGAAAAAATTCTTAATTGTCTGAATATTCCTTAAATGATTGAAAAGAGGAATAGCATTGAAATTTACAAACAGACAAGAAGAAATAATAAAAATAGTTAAAGCCGGAGGGCCAATTACAAGTGAAGCAATAGCAGAAAAGTTAGGGGTAACAAGAGCAGCCTTAAGGGCTGATTTAGCAATACTTACAATGACTGGTACTTTAGATGCTAGGCCAAAAGTAGGTTATGTTTATTTAGGAAAAAAGGTTGATGGAGATATATTAGAAAATATATCTAAAATTAGAGTTGGCGACATTATGTCAAAGCCTGTAACCGTTAACGATGATACTATGGTATATGATGCAATAGTTCATTTGTTTTTACATGATGTAGGAACACTATTTGTTGAAAGTAATGGAAGCTTAGTTGGGGCAGTTTCAAGAAAAGATTTCTTGAAAATTGCAATTGGTGGAACTGATATACATAAGGTTCCAGTTGGAATAATTATGACTAGAATGCCAAATATAATTTATGGTACAGTAGAAGATAGTGCATATACATTAGCAAAAAAAATAATTGAGCATGAAATAGACAGTATACCAATAGTAGAAAAATCTTACGATTCAGACGATGAAAAATTTAATTTAAAAATAGTTGGGAAGATTTCTAAGACTAACATAACTAAATTGTTTGTTAATCTAGGAGAGGCAAAATAAATTAAAGGGTAACTACAAGAGTAAATCTTGTTAGTATATATTATTGTATGAACGGAGGAGTATTGAGATGGAGAATAAAAAGTATGTTTATCTTTTCAGTGAAGGTAATGGTTCAATGAGAAACCTTCTTGGAGGTAAAGGGGCAAATTTAGCAGAAATGACTAGAATAGGAATTCCAGTTCCTCAAGGATTTATTGTTACAACAGAAGCTTGTAATAAGTATTATGAGGATGGAAAACAAATAACAGCTTCAATTGTAGAAGAAATTCATAAAAATATCAAAGAATTAGAAAAAATAACAGGAAAAGAATTTGGAAGCAACACAAATCCATTATTAGTTTCTGTAAGATCTGGTGCAAGAGTATCAATGCCAGGAATGATGGATACAATATTAAATCTTGGTTTAAATGATATTGCTGTAGAAGCAGTTGCAAAGGCAACAAATAATCCAAGATTTGCTTATGATTCATATAGAAGATTTATTCAAATGTTCTCAGATGTTGTTATGGGTATAGAAAAGAGATTATTTGAAAATTTAATAGATAAAGCTAAAGAAGCAAAAGGTGTTAAATATGATACTGAATTAAATGAAAATGACTTAAAAGAATTAGTAGTTAAATTTAAAGAATTATATAAAAAGGAAAAGGGTGAAGACTTTCCACAAGATCCAACTGTACAATTAACTGAAGCAATAACTGCTGTATTTAGATCATGGGATAATCCAAGAGCTATAGTTTACAGAAGATTAAATGATATACCAGGAGAATGGGGAACAGCAGTAAATGTACAACAAATGGTTTTTGGTAATAAAGGAGAAACTTCAGGTACAGGTGTTGCTTTTTCTAGAAATGCAGCAACTGGAGAAAAGGAAATTTACGGTGAATATTTAATGAATGCTCAAGGAGAAGATGTTGTTGCTGGTATTAGAACACCATTACCAATATCTAAGCTACAAGAGCAAAATCCTGCTATATATAAACAATTTATCGATATAGTTCATACCCTTGAAAATCATTATAAAGATATGCAAGATATGGAATTTACTATTGAAGAAGGTAAATTATACTTTTTACAAACAAGAAATGGTAAGAGAACTGCACAAGCAGCTTTAAAGATAGCTGTTGACTTAGTTTCAGAAGGAATGTTAACTAAAGAAGAAGCTATATTAAAAGTTGAACCTAAGCAATTAGATTCATTATTACATCCTACTTTTGATTTTACTGAATTAAAAAATGCAAAAGTTATAGCTAAAGGACTTCCTGCATCACCAGGAGCAGCTTGTGGAAAGGTTGCATTTAGTGCAAAAGAAGCAAAAGAAAGAGCTGAAAAGGGTGAAAAAGTAGTATTAGTGAGACTAGAAACTTCACCAGAAGATATTGAAGGTATGATTGCAGCTGAAGGTATATTAACAATAAGAGGTGGTATGACATCTCATGCAGCAGTTGTTGCAAGAGGTATGGGAACTTGTTGTGTAGCTGGTTGTGGAGACTTAAAAGTTAATGAAGAAGAAAGAACTTTGGAAGCTAACGGAAAGGTTTATACTTCTGAAGATTATATATCTATAGATGGATCTACAGGAAATGTATATGGGGAAGCAATAAAAGCTGTTACTCCAGAAATTTCAGGACATTTTGCAACATTTATGGAATGGGCAGATAATATTAGAAAATTAAGTGTTAGAACTAATGCTGATAATCCAAGAGATACAAAGCAAGCAATTGAATTTGGTGCAGAAGGTATAGGACTTTGTAGAACTGAGCACATGTTCTTTGAAGAAGATAGAATAATGGCTATGAGAGAAATGATAGTAGCTAAAAATGAAGATGAAAGAAGAGCTGCATTAGCTAAATTACTTCCAATACAAAAGAAAGATTTTATTGGAATGTATGAAGCTTTAAAGGGAATGCCAGCAACAATAAGATTCTTAGATCCACCATTACATGAGTTCTTACCTCATACTGATGATGAAATTGCAGAACTTGCAAAAACAATGGGATTAAGTTTTGGAGAACTTAAATCAACTGTAGAAAACTTGCATGAATTTAATCCTATGATGGGTCATAGAGGTTGTAGATTAGATGTTTCTTATCCAGAAATTGCTGAAATGCAAACTAGAGCTGTAATTGAAGCAGCTATTGAAGTGAAAAAGAGTAAGGGATATGATATAGTTCCTGAAATTATGATTCCATTAGTTGGTGAAGTAAAAGAATTAAAATTTGTTAAGGATATAGTAGTTAGAACTGCTGAACAAGTTATGGAGGAATCAGGAGTTAAGTTAGATTATCATGTTGGTACAATGATAGAAATTCCAAGAGCTGCTCTAACAGCAGATGAAATAGCTAAAGAAGCAGAATTTTTCTCATTTGGTACAAATGATTTAACTCAAATGACATTTGGTTTTTCTAGAGATGATGCAGCTAAGTTCTTATCTGATTATTATGAAAGAAAGATATATGAACAAGATCCATTTGCAAAATTAGATCAAAAAGGAGTAGGGCAATTAGTTAAAATTGCTGTTGAAAAAGGTAAATTAACAAGACCAAATATAAAATTAGGTATTTGTGGAGAACATGGAGGAGATCCATCATCAGTAGAATTTTGCCATAATATTGGATTAAACTATGTGTCTTGTTCTCCATTTAGAGTTCCAGTGGCAAGACTTGCAGCTGCACAAGCACAAGTTAAGAATCCAAGAAAATAAATATTTAAATAAAAAAGAGTGATTTTTAGTATAATCCCTTTATAGTAGACACATAAAAGAAAAGACCGTATAATTTTTCTTTGTGTGAAACTATAAGGGGGTTTTCTTTATGTCCAAAAGAATCAATAACAACTATACTAAAGAATTTAAGCTTAAGGCTGTTAAAATGTATCTTGATGAAGGTGTGAGTTGCATCAAAATTAAATATTAAAAGTAAAACTCAAGTTATAAATTGGGTAAAACAATTTCAAGAAAAAGGTGCTGATAGTTTTGATATTGAAACTCGTGGCAGAGGCACTGGTGGAAAAAGAGGTAGACCTAAAACAAAATTTAATTCTTTAGAAGAAGAAGTTGAATACTTAAGAATGGAAGTTGAATTTCTAAAAAAGCTACGAGCTCTATCACGAAACTTAAAATAAGAGAAAGCTATAGTATTATTAAATCAATGTCTATGAAGTATAATATATGTAAGCTTTGTAAATTAGCTGGTGTATCTCGTAGCGGATATTATAAATGGCTTAATGGAACTGAAAGATTTACTGATAGAGCAAAAGAAAATAAAATTATTAAACAACTTATATTAGAAATACATAATAAATACAGGGGTACCTATGGACGTAAAAGAATGTGTATAGCTATTAATATTTTCTAAAGAAAATTGGCGTTACACAATCAACTTCACGAAAGGTAATTGCTGGGATAATACGCCTATCGAAAGTTTCTTTAGTCATCTTAAATCAGAGTTAATATATTTAGTTAATACAACCGATGTTCATGAACTAACTAAATTAGTTCATGAATACATTTATTTTTATAATAATGACCGAATACAAAATAAAATTGGCATGAGTCCGATAGAATATCTTACTCATGCCGCTTAATTGGTCTTTTTTATCATTGTCTACTTGACAGGGACAATACCATTTTTCACTCCTTTTTTATTTAAATATTAAAATTTTATATTGTAGTAACGTTTATAAATATAAAGCATATTATTAATATAATCTAATTGAGATTCAGAATTATTTAAACCCTTGCTTAATAAAGTTATAAATGAATTTTTATTACATTTATCTATATTTTTATAGTAATCCCTAGAAATTTTCCAAAACTTTTGAGGAAAGGCTAAATAGGCTAATATATATTTAAAATCAGATTCACTTAATTCATTGTATTTCTTATAAGTATTAATAAGATTAATTGTTAAACCAGAATTCCAATTAGTGCTGTTACGTTTAAGTAATCTTCTTAAAAAATATGAAATATCATGAGCACAATAATCTATTTTACATTTATCAAAATCAATAATCCAAACATCATTATTATTCCTATTTATTAATATATTTTTATTTACATAATCACCATGACAAAGAGAAATACTTAAGTCTTTAAAATCAATAAAAGAGGCTATTTCAAGAGATAATTTTGCAAGTGATAAATTAGTATTTAAGTTATTTAAATAAAGTCTTGAAAATTTATCATTATATGAAAAAGCTAAGTTTGCATTTTCTAATAAATCATTGAAATGTTTATTTATACAAAGATAATAATTATCTAAGCCAATTCTTTTTTTACTTCCATCTATAGGTATGAAATCCTTAGAGCACTTATGTAACTTAGCAAGTGTTTTAATAGATAAATTTAAATCTGATAATGAATCGAAATTACATTTTTCTCCTTCAACCCAGGGGGTTAGTATAAATAGCATATTTTCATAAAAAATATACCTACGATTATCATATGAAGGTAATAATTTAGGGACTTTAATGTTATTTCTATACAACCATTCCATTGCAGAATAAACAAAAAGTAAGTTACTTTCATCATAATAAACTTTTTTTAAACAATAATTTTTTTGATTTAATGTTACTTTAAATACAGCTCTTTGTTTAGATGTATCTTTAAATTTAACCATAGTAATTTGTGCATTATCTAAAAAAAATTTAGGTAATATATTTTGTTTTATATTATTAATATCAATGATTTTTTTTTCATTGTCCATTATAAGACTCCTTGCATAAATTTCTTAATATAATAATATTATGAAAAATATATAAATATACATATCGTAGAATGTAATTATAATATAATCAAATATTCTAAAATGTCATATATTATAAAATAGAGGATTTATGAGAAAAATATAGAATAGATTATTTTGAGGTGAGTTAGATGGAACTAAGAGAAAGAATAGAAAATAATGAAGACTTGACATTAATTCCACAGGCTATTCATAGTAATAAAAGTATGGGGAGAGAATTAAAAGAAAAATATGATAGTATTAGAACTTGCTTTATGATAGATAGAGATAGAATTATACATTGTAAGTCCTTTAGAAGATTAAAACATAAGACACAAGTATACATACGAACGTTTGGAGATCACTATAGAACAAGGCTTACGCATACCTTAGAGGTAGCTCAAATTGGAAGAACTATAGGGATAGGTATAGGTTTAAATGAAATGCTAATTGAAGCAATTGCATTAGGGCATGATTTGGGGCATGTTGCATTTGCTCATAATGGAGAAGAAGTGCTTAACGAGTTTTTAGATGGTGGTTTTAGGCATAATGAACAAAGTGTGAGAGTTGTAAAAAAGTTAGAAAAAAGTGGTGTAGGATTAAATCTTACAGCTGAAGTTATAGATGGAATATTAAATCATAGTGGACTTTCACAAAAAGAAAATGTAGCAAAAACATTAGAAGGTAGGGTAGTAAAATATAGTGATAAAATAGCTTACTTAAATCATGATATTGATGATTCAATAAGAGCTGGATTATTAACTGAAGAGCAGTTACCTAAGGAAGTTGTTAAAGTATTAGGAAAAAGTCATTCAGAGAGAATAAAAATATTAGTTAACGATATGATAATTGAAAGCACTAAAAATTTAAAAGCTGGAAATTATGATATTAAACAAAGCAATGAAGTTAAAGAGGCTATGGTTGAATTGAGAAAGTTTATGTTTAAAAATATTTATCTGGCAGATGAATTAAAAGAAGAAAGAAATAAAGCAAAATTTATATTAAGTAATGTTATAAATTATTTTTATAATCATAGTGATGAGTTACCTCAGTTATATAAAAATATAATTAATGAGGAAGGATTGAAAAGGGGAGTTGCAGATTATATTGCAGGAATGACAGATGATTATTGTTTATCGGTATTTAATAAAATATATGTACCAAAGTTTGTAATTTATTAGTAAAAAAGTTGTATAATACAAAAAAATTGGGAACAATAAATTTTGTAGAATAAAAAGGATTTTAACAGTTAAGATAGAATAGATAATATTAGGGTAGAATAAAAATATATATTTAAGACATAAAAAATAAATTAAGTTAAAAAATTTAGAAGGAATTTATAAAAACATGTCGAAATGTATAGAGTGGGAAAAATTAAATTAAGTAAGGAGGGGATCTCCTTGCAGATTTCTGAAGAAATTTTAGAAAAAATAAAATCACAAAATGATATTGTAGATGTAATTTCAGAGAGGGTTAGACTAAAGAAGGCTGGTAGAAACTTCACAGGACTATGCCCTTTTCATAACGAAAAAACACCTTCTTTTTCAGTATCTCAGGAGAAACAAATTTTCAAGTGCTTTGGATGTGGTGAAGCAGGAAATGTTATTTCATTTGTGATGAAAGATAAAAATTTATCTTTCATTGAAGCAGTAAAATACCTTGCAGCTAGAGCAAATATTCCTTTAGAGTTTGGAAATGGAGCAAGAAGTAAGAGTGCACAAAAAAAGGATTTGCTGTATAAAGTAAATGTTGAAGCAGCAAAATTTTTCTTTTCAAATCTTATGAATAACCAAAAAGCAAAAGAATACTTTTTAAATAGGGGTATTAAAGAAGAAACAATTAAAAAATTTGGATTAGGATATGCTAATGATAGTTGGAATAATTTAATGTTTTATTTAAGACGTAAAGGTATTAGTGATGAGGTGTTAGAAGAAGCTGGTCTTATTTCTGTAAATAAGGAAAAAGGTACTAAATATGATAGGTTTAGAAATCGAGTTATGTTTCCAGTTTTTAACTATCAAGGAAAAGTAATTGGATTTGGAGGAAGAGTATTAGATGATTCAAAACCTAAATATTTAAATTCACCTGAAACTTTAGTTTTCCAAAAAGGAACTAACTTATATGGGCTAAATTTTGCATTAAAGCATAATATGAGTGAAAGATACTTTGTTATTGTTGAAGGATATATGGATTTAATATCTTTACACCAGCATGGAATAACAAATGTAGTTGCATCATTAGGAACAGCATTAACTATTAATCAAGCAAGATTATTGAAAAGATATGCAGATAAAGTAGTTATTTCTTATGATGCTGATGTAGCAGGGCAAATGGCAACATTGAGAGGACTTGAAATTTTAAGAACTGCAGGTTTTGATGTAAGAGTATTAAGCATTCCACAAGGAAAAGATCCAGATGAATATGTAAGAAGCAATGGAAAGGATGCATTTTTAAGATTAATTAATAACGCAGCACCATTAATAGATTATAGAATTAAAAAAGCTGAAGAAGGTATTGATTTTAAAAATAGCCAATCTGTAATTTTATATTCAAAAAGAGTTATGGATATAATCTCAGATTTAAATCCTGTTGAAAAGGATGTTTATATAAAAAAAGCATCTGAAAATACTGGAATAAAAGAACAGGCATTGTATGATATCCTTAAAAGTAAAATGAAAGATAATAGAGAAAATGATTTTAGGAATAATAAGGAAGAAGATAGGTCAAAATTATATGTAGAACCAGGATTTTTAAAAGCAGAAAGAACACTTTTAAAAATGATGCTTGAAAATAATGAGTATTTACAGTATATAGAGGAAAGAATATCAGAAAACGACTTTATTTTACTAGAACATAAAGAAATTTTCACTGTTATTATATTGGCTAAAGGGGAAAATATAAATAATATAGAATCATTTATAGAATCAAGGCTAAGCGATGTAAAAACAATTGGAGAGCTAGTCAAGATTAAAGAAGAGAATATATTCTTTGCTGATAATATAAAAGTTCAAATTAATGATTTAATTAATGAAATTATTTCATATAAATTAAAGCAAAGAATAGATCAACTTAGAAAAGAGCAAAAGCAACTTGAAAACGAGGGCAAAATTGAAGAATCAATAAAATTAGCCATTGAGTTAGCAAGTATAACTAAAAAGTTGAAAGAAGCTAAGAGAGTTTAGTTGGTCATATAACGAAAGGAGGTAATCAGCTAGTGGAAGAAAAAACAAAAGTAAATAAGAATAAGCCTAAGGATGGTCAAGATAGAAATAATAAAATGAGCATCGTAAAAAACTTACTAGATAAAGGTAAGAAAAATGGGGTATTAACATATCAAGAAATTTTAGATGAGGTAGAAAACATAGATTTAAGTCCAGAGCAAATTGAAAAGATTTATGAGGTTCTTGAATCAATGGGAATTGAAGTTCAAGGTGCTGCAAATGATGTTGATATTATAGAAGAAGAAATAGATTTATCAGTACCAGAAGGAATTGCAATAGATGATCCTGTAAGAATGTATTTAAAGGAAATAGGAAAGGTTCCACTATTATCATCTGAAGAAGAAATGGAGCTTGCTAAACAAATTGAAGCAGGAAGCCAATATGCTAAAAAGAAACTTGCTGAAGCAAACCTTAGATTGGTTGTTAGTATAGCTAAAAGATATGTTGGAAGAGGAATGTTATTCTTAGACTTGATTCAAGAAGGAAACCTTGGATTAATTAAAGCAGTAGAAAAATTTGATTTTAGAAAAGGGTTTAAATTTTCTACTTATGCTACATGGTGGATTAGACAAGCGATTACTAGAGCCATAGCTGATCAAGCTAGAACAATAAGAATTCCAGTTCATATGGTAGAAACTATAAATAAGTTAATAAGAGTTCAAAGACAATTATTACAAGAATTAGGTAGAGATCCATTCCCCGAAGAAATTTCTAAAGTTATGGACCTTCCAGTAGAAAAGGTTAGAGAAATTCAAAAAATTGCTCAAGAACCAGTTTCACTTGAAACACCTATTGGAGAAGAGGAAGATTCTCATTTAGGTGATTTCATACCTGATGATGATGCTCCTGCACCAGCTGAGGCAGCTGCATTTACAATGTTAAAGGAACAATTAATTAATGTTTTAGATACATTGACTCCTAGAGAAGAAAAAGTCTTAAGATTAAGATTTGGATTAGATGATGGAAGAGCAAGAACTCTTGAAGAAGTAGGTAAAGAGTTTAATGTAACAAGAGAAAGAATTAGACAAATAGAAGCTAAGGCTTTAAGAAAGCTTAGACATCCATCTAGAAGTAAGAAATTAAAAGATTACTTGGATTAGTAAATTAGCACCAAAGACTGGTGCTAATTTTTGCATTAAGTAGATAAATAAAATTTAAAAAATAACATAACTTAATAAAGTAAAAAAATAAATAAATAAATTTACAGCAAATGATTAAATAATATATTATTAGAGGTAGTAAAAATGGATGTTAGTAAAAGAATTGAGTTTATAATTAATAATTTAGAAAATACAGAAGTGCTTGCTGATATAGGAACTGACCATGGATATGTTCCATTAATAGCTTTAGAAAGAGGAATTTGTAATAAAGCAATTGCTTGTGATATTAATAAGGATCCATTAGATAAAGCAAGATTAAATGCAATATTAGAAGGTATTGGAGATGAACTTGAATTTAGATTAGGTGGTGGATTTGAACCATTAAAAGTAAGTGAAGCAAATGAAGTTGTAATAGCTGGAATGGGTGGAAATTTAATTAGAGATATATTAGAAGCTGATTTAGAGAAAGTTAAAAGTGCAGAATATTTAATTTTAGTACCAGCACAAAACCCAGAAGTATTAAGGGCGTATTTATATAAGAATAATTATGAAATTATAAAAGAAGACTTATGTTTAGATGAAGGTATATATTATGAGTTATTTAAGGTAAGAAGTGCAGATAGTCAAAGCACTGAATTAGATAGCATATATTATGAAGTAAGTCCAATATTATTAAGAAGTAAAAATCCATTAATGAAAGATTTTTTACAAAATAAAATAGATGAATATAATAGAATTTTAGGTTTTATAACTGAAGAAACTGTAAGTGCAAATAATAGAAGAGCAGAAATACAAGAAAAAATTAGTATTATAACAGGAATGTTAAATTATTTATAAGGTGATTTTATGATAAAGGTAAATAATATTATTAATGAAATGGAATTATTAGCACCAACTTATTTAAAAGAAGACTTTGATAATGTTGGATTAATGGTTGGTGATAAAAATAAAGAAGTTAAAAAAGTTTTATTAGCATTAGATTGTACTTTAAAGGTTATTGAAGAGGCTAAAAAAGAAAATGTTGAATTAATAATTACTCATCATCCTCTTATTTTTAAAAGACCAAGCAGTATTACAACTGACACTTTACAAGGTAAAAAAATAATTGAGTTAATAAAAAATGATATTTCTTTATATTCAAGTCATACTAATTTGGATTCAGTAGAAAATGGATTAAATGATACTATTGTTTCAATTTTAGGATTTGATAACTCTAAAATATTGGAAAAAAACAAGAGGGATGATAAAGCTGGACTTGGAAGAATTGTATCTTTAAAGGAATCAATACAATTAGAGGATTTAATAAGTAAAATAAAAAAATCATTAAATATAAATAATTTACGAGTAGTTAAAGGTAAAGATAAGGTTAATAAAATTGCAATTATAAATGGAAGCGGACAAGATTTTATAGGCAAAGCTGTTGCTTTAGGAGCTGACTGCATAATTACAGGGGATACTACTTATCATTTTGCATCTGACTATAAGGAAATGGAGATAAGTATTTTAGATGTTGGTCATTTTGCATCAGAGCAAATAACTTTCTTTAATGTAATGGAAAATTTAAAGGAAAAATTTAAAGATGTAGAGTTTATCACTTCTACAGTTGAAGAAGATCCATTTAGTTTTTATTAAATAATATTTAATCATGAAGGCATAAGTTTATTGTATTTAAACAATAACTTATGTCTTTTATTATTAAAATAAACAATAAAAATTAGATGATATTATAAGAAAAGAAAAACACTAGACAATAACCTAGTGTTTTTCATAATGCGAGATAATCCGTAAGCGGAGTTCTGTATTAAGCAATCATCTATCTAGACTTACTGTTACCAGCAAGCTCAAGCGACACACCACATGGCGGGACGGGCAATCCCATAATGCCATTACTCGGTCTTGCTCCAGGTGGGGTTTACATAGCCATGATGTCACCACCATGCTGGTGAGCTCTTACCTCGCCTTTCCACCCTTACCAGTCACAAAAGTGAATTCAGTTAAAAACTTCTGGCGGTATATCTCTGTTGCACTATCCTTCAAGTCACCTTGACTGGCCGTTAACCAGCACCCTGCCCTATGGAGCTCCGACTTTCCTCTCCTAACTTTAAAAGTTAGCAGCGATTGCATGTATTACTCGCAGAATTTATAATAACATAAATTTTTTAATAATACAAATTTTTTTTATACAAATGATAAAATTATAAATAACATTATTATTATTATCCAGCTGTAAATTCCTATTCCTGAAAATAGCAATGTAATTCCAATAAGAATTAAAATACATATGCGAGCTTTGGGATTTGGACAAGTTGGTTGCTTTGGCTTATTAGAAGGTGTTTTAATAGCACAAATTATATCGTTAACAGTTGCTCTAAAAACTTTGCCCCAATCAGTTTTTTTTGACATTATTTCAACTCCAAAAATTTGTATTACTATAATATATGCAGTAATAAAAATAGAATAACAAAAAATATATTAATAATATTAATAGAAATTTTTAATTAGTTATTTTATAATAAAAAAATACAAAAAAAGATGAAGTCTATTAAGGGAGTGAAAAACTTTAAATAATGAAAAAGAAGTATAGATGGAGTAGCATTATTTTATTATTAATAATAAGTTTAATATTAATAATAGGCATATCAAATGGAATAAGTTTAGATATAGATTCATTAAGAGACTATATTGATTCTAGTAAGTATTCTGAAATTATATTTATTGCAATTTGGTGCATTAGATTAATAAGTTTTATTCCAGGTGTTACATTAATGATTTTAGGTGGATTAATTTTTGAAGCTGAAGAGGCAATTATATTATCATTAATAGGAGTTGTATTAAGTGGAATAATAGTTTTTGCAATTGCTAAAATGGATATATTTAATGGATTAAGAGAAAAAATTAATAAAAAGCATCCAGAGATAATGGAACTTATAGAATCTTATAATTATAAAATACTTGCAGTAGGTGTTTTATGTCCTATTGCACCTACAGATGTAATTGTATTTGTATCATCTTATATGGGAATCAACTTTAAAAAATTTGTTTTAATATTTTCACTTGCTAATATACCAGCTATTTATTTATATAGTTATTTAGGAGACAGTTTTAATGGATCAATAATTAATACTATTATGATAATTGTTACCTTAATAATAACTGGATTTTTTTCATATAGATTATGGAAGAAAATGAGATGTAACTTAGCAAAAGAAAATTAAAAAAATGGTAAATTAATTTTTCAAAATTAATTTACCATTTTTATTTTTACTCCTTAGTAGTAAGGGATTCCATGAGTTCTCTAACTTTCCATTCATCTTTTAAGTCGGTCATTGTAAGAATTGTATCACCAGCTTTAATAATTGTATTTCCTTTTGGAACAATAGAACGCTCATCACGTTTAATTGATACAATAAGCATATTTTCAGGAAGCTTAAGGCTATTTAAGGTTACTTTTTCTATTTTTGATCCAAAATGAACTACATTAGTAATAATAATTTTTTTATTGCTAGTGTTGTGATATTCATTAATATTATTTTTTGTTAAAAGATTTTTTAATAAAGAGTCATATATAGGTTCACTTTTTAATGCATCAGCAATTATATAAGAAATTATTGATACTATAGAAAGTGAAAGCAAATTAGAAAAAGAACCAGTCATTTCTGTAATTAAAATTATTCCTGTAATAGGAGCTCTTACTATTGCCGTAAAGTAACCTGCCATAGAAATTATAATAAAATTATTAAATAGTTCGCTAGATATTCCTAAATAATTAATTGAAATATAACCAAATACAGCCCCAAAGGTTCCACCAATAATTAAAAGAGGAAAGAATATTCCACCAGGAGCGCCAGAACCAAATGATATTATTGAAAATAAAAATTTTGCTACTAGCATCAATAAAATCAAGCTTAAAGCTGATGTTAAAGTTAGTTCCTCAACTATAGCATGCCCACCACATAAAACTACAGGAAATAATAATCCTAAGATTCCAGCAAGTAAAAATGGAATCATTAATTTTATTGATGTAGAACATTTTAATTTAGAGTATAAGTCTTGAGTTTTTAAGGTAAGGTAGTTATAATATGAACCAAATACTCCTAATAAGATTCCTAATATTATTAAAAGCCAATAATTACTTAAAGGCATAACACTAGAGGTTGTAAAATTAAATATTGGTTTTAATCCAAAAAATTGTTTTGAAATAAAATCAGCAGCAACAGCAGAAGTTATTGTTGAAATTAATACAAGTGGTGAAAAATATTTATAAATTTCTTCAAGTGAAAATAATACACCAGATAAGGGAGCATTAAAAGCTGCGGCTAATCCTGCTGTAGCACCACTACTAAGAAGGAGTCGTCTTTCAAGGCGTGTACTTTTAAATTTTTTGCTTATTATATCTCCTACACAAGTTCCAAGTTGAATAGAAGGACCTTCTCTTCCTAGTGATAATCCGGATATAATACAAAGGGTACCGCCAATAAATTTATTAAGTATAATTGAAAATGGTCTATTTTTTATATAGCCACCCATAATACCTTTAACTTGTGGAATACCACTTCCACTTATATAAGGTTCTTTATCAATTAGTTTTCCTATAAGAAAGGCTAATATTATTAAGATAATAAACCATACTAAAATAAGGTATTTTCTTGCTTTAATAAATGAATAAATAAAGAATGAAAGTTCTTCTGCATAAGATAATGCAAATCTGTATAATACAACTACAAAAGAAGTTAAAATTCCAACTAAAAGACCTTTAAGAACAAGATCAGAATGGTTTTTTCTATCATCAGTAATTATATCAAAGTTTTTCATTTTATTATCACCTCCAATAAGATTAAGTTGATATAATATTAGTATAGCATCATTATAATTATTAAAAAATAGGAGAAGAACAAAAGAAAAATGGGAAAAATGTTTATTATTGTTTCAACAATTATATTGTTACTGGTTGTTATACAAAGAAATACTAGCAATAATATAAGATTATTTAAAAGATTAAAAAATATTATTTTTGAAATTAACAGTGTATATTTAGAATTATTTAAAGATAGGTCATTAGCAAGAAGAATAATTCAAGGAACATTGATTATTGTAGCAGAAATATTTATTACAGTTTCAGTAGCAACAGCAGTGTTAAAGCATATTGATATATATAATAACTTTTTTATAGATTTAATATTTAAGTTAATTATTATTTCAGTAAGCTTAGTACTTATTTATTTTTGTATGGGATATATACTACTTTCAACAGTTAAAATTCATAAATTTATATATGGAGTGGAAAATGTTAATTTAAAGATAGATTTACTTTTAAGTTATTTTATTATAAGTACATATTTTACAGTGTTATTAATATTTCCACAGCAATTTAAAAGCTGTTATAAAATAGGACTTTTAGGTGTATCAATATGCTATATATTAAATATTAAAATATTAGTAGCACTTATGAATGATCCATATAAAATAAAAAGCAAAAGTCAAGATAAAACTAATTTTAGTAGAGTTATAATAGCATCTATATTAATTGTTGTGTTAATTATTTTAAACTTATATTTAGCAGTTTGTTTTGTTAGTGATACTGGTAAGGAAGCTTTTAGTAATTCACCAAATTATTTTGATTTGTTTTATTATACTATAATAACATTTACCACTGTTGGATATGGAGATATAGTTCCAATAACTATGGAAGCAAAAATTGTAAGTAGTTTAATTTCAATAACCAATATAATATGTATTACTATATTTTTAAGTACAATTTTATCTTATAGAGATAAGATAAAAAGTGATATATAACTTTAATAAGAGGGGATGTGAAAAATGAAAAAAATTAGTCATGGATGTACTTTAGATTGTGCAGATTGTTGTAAATTTAATGTGTATGTAAAAAATGATGATATTATAAAAATAGAAGGTGATAAGGAGCATCCTTATACAAAAGGATTTATATGCAAAAAGGGATTAGCTCACTTAAAAAGATTAAATCATAGTAAAAGAATTTATAAGCCATTAATAAAAATTAATGATAAGTGGAAAGAAATTGAGTTTGATGAAGCTATAAATATAATGGTTAAAAAATTAAGTTATTATAAAAGTAAATTTGGAAGCAAATCAATTTTATATTATGAGCAATATGGAAATGGTACAGTATTAAAAAGTATTGGAGAAAAGTTTTTTAATTTTTATGGGGGAGTTAGTTTATCAAAAGGGGGGCCTTGCTGGAGTGCAGGAATTGCAGCACAAAAGTTGGATTTTGGTGATTCTAGAAGTCATTCATTAGAAGATATGTTAAATAGTAAAAATATATTTGTATGGGGGAAAAATCCTGCTAATACAACAATACATACTATGCAAATGATAAAAATGGCTAAGGAAAAAGGAAGTAAAATTATTGTAATAGATCCAATAGAAACTGCAACTGCTAAATTAGCAGATAAGTATATTAAAATTAAAGCAAATGGTGATAAAGCATTAGCCTTAGCAATGGCACAAATAATAATTAAAAATAAATTATATGATGAAAAATATATAAAGCTATATGTTAATGGATTTGAAGAATATAAGAGTTATATATTATCATTAAATATTAAAGACTTAAGCAAGGAATGTGGAGTAGAAATTTCTACAATAGAGGAACTTGTAAAATTATATTGTCAAAAGTATTCTACTATTTTATTAGGCTTTGGAATGCAAAAATATAAAAATGGTGGGATGACTATAAGATTAATAGATGCTTTAGGTGCAATTACAGGACAAATTGGATTTAGTGGTGGTGGAGTAAATTATGCAAATAAAGTATATCCTAAAATATTAAATACTGATCCTTATGATAGTGAAAAGTTTTCAAGTAATAGATATTATCATACAAATGAAATAAGTGAATTTATAGAAAAATGTAATTTAGGAAATACCTATTATAAAAATGATATATTTATAAATCATGAAGATAATAAAGGTGATTATGAATTAAACATTCCAATAAAAATGGCTATTATAACTAAAAGTAATTTATTAAATCAACTTGCTAATATAAATAATTTAAAAAGAGCTTTATCTAAGGTAGAATTTAAAGTATGCTTTGATATGTTTATTACAGATACAGTTAAGGAATGTGATTTGTTTATACCAGTAACTAGTCAGCTTGAAAGTGAAGACTTATTATTTAGTTCAATGATGAATCCATATTTAGTTTATAATGAAAAAATATTAGAACCACAAGAAAAATTAATGGATGAATATTATTTCTTTATGGAAGTTGCTAAAAGGTTAAAAATGAGTAATTATCCAATTGTAACAAAGAAAGAATATTTAGAAAAAGTAATATATCCATTAAAAAATATTAATAGTGATATAAGTTTAGAATATTTAAAAAATAATTATTTTACCTTACATAAGGATGTTGCATGGAGTGACAAGAATTTTGTAAATGAGAGTGGTAAGTTTGAAATAATAAACTGTGAAGAAATTAAAAAATTTGAGGCTAATAAATATAAGGATATAAGCAAATTAAGATTATTAACTAATCATGGGAGGGATAGTTTATCTAGTCAGCATTTTATGGATGATGATGGAATAGCTATTGCATATATTAATGAAAAAGAAGCAAAAAGATTTAATATAAATAATAATGAAATTATATATTTAAAATCTGAAAATGGACAAATAAAGGTAAAGATAAATATAGATAAATCCATTGGAGATAATATAGTAATGATGTTTGTTGGATGGTGGGAAAGACATGGAAATCCTAATTTCTTAACTAATAGTGGGATATCTGATATTGGTGGACAAATTACTTATAATGAAACTTTTGTAGAAATAATAAAAAGGTAATAATTAAATTTATGAAAAAATCAGCAATTATAAGTGCTGATTTTTATTTTATATAATTAAAATTTATGAACTTGGGGAAGTATATTAATGTATAAATTAATAGTTTTAAGGGAGGTATTAAAAATGAATATAACATTTAATGGAGATCATATTACTTTAGTTGGAGAAAAAATTAAAGTAGGTGACAATGCTCCAGATTTCTTAGTTGTAGATAATAATTTGAAAAATGTTACATTAAGTGATACAAGTGGGAAAAGAATTTTTATAACAGTACCATCTATTGATACTTCTGTATGCGATATGGAAGTTAGAAAGTTTAATGAAGAAGCAACAAAATTAAAAGATGTTACAGTATATGTAGTATCTATGGATTTACCATTTGCACAAGTAAGATGGTGTGGAAATGCTGGGATTGATAAAGTAAAAACATTATCAGATTATAAACAAAAAAGTTTTGGAAAGAAATATGGAACTTTAATAGAAGAGTTTGGTTTTTTAACTAGGGCAGTATTTGTTGTAGATGAAAATAATAAAGTTACATATGTTGAGTATTGCAAAGATGTAATAAATGAACCAAATTATGAAGAGGCTTTAAGAGCGGTAAGATGATTTTAAATAAGGAGATTTTATTATGAGTTTAAAAGAATCAATTAATGAAATGAAAATTCATCATGAGGAAAGAAAAGAAGAAAGACATGAAAGGCATGAAGAAAAGAAATTTGCCCATGAATTAAAGCAACAAATGAAGGAAGAGGTTAAAGAAGAAAAGAAGTCAGAAAAAGAAAAGGAACATGAACTAAAAAAGAAGTATAAAGAAGAAGAAAAAGATGCAAAGAAAATGGCAAAGGAAATTGATAAAGATTTAAGAGAATTAGAAAAAGAAGATAGAAAAGAGCAAAAGGAATTTGCGCATGCTTTAAAAAAGCAAATGGAAGAGGAAAATAATTAAATAATATAGGGGGCTGTCGCACTAAAACTTTTATACACAATATATTGTTTTAAAAAATAAAAATCAACACAATATATTGTAGTATTTATTCTTAATGCGACATCTCCTTATATATTTAATATAAATAGAAATAGTTTTAGTGGATAGTTTTAAATAATATATATTATTTTAGATAAATTTACAAAATAAAGATAACATATTTGTAAAATATGTATATAGCTGAAAACAGTTTCAGGGTGTACAATAAATATATGAGATGAAGTTAATAAAAGATTAGAAGTTGTTTTTATGGGAGGAATAAAAAATGGCAAATTTATCATTACAACATATTTATAAAATTTATCCAGGAGATGTAACTGCAGTTAAAGATTTTAATTTAGAAATTGAAGATAAAGAATTCGTAGTATTTGTTGGACCATCAGGATGCGGTAAGTCAACAACTTTAAGAATGATTGCAGGTCTTGAAGATATTTCAAAAGGGGAATTATATATTGGGGACAAGCTTGTAAATGATGTTGAACCAAAGGAAAGAGATATAGCAATGGTTTTCCAAAACTATGCATTATATCCACATATGACAGTATTTGATAATATGGCATTTGCTTTAAAATTAAGAAAGGTTCCAAAAGCTGAAATAGAACAAAAAGTAACAGAAGCAGCAAGGATTCTTGATATAGAACATTTATTAAAGAGAAAACCAAAGGCTTTATCAGGAGGTCAAAGACAAAGAGTTGCGTTAGGAAGAGCTATTGTAAGACATCCTAAAGTATTCTTAATGGACGAGCCTTTATCAAACCTAGATGCTAAGTTAAGAGTTCAAATGAGAACAGAAATAACTAAGTTATATAGAAAATTACAAACAACATTTATATATGTAACACATGACCAAGTAGAAGCTATGACAATGGGCACTAGAATTGTTGTTATGAAAGATGGAGTTATTCAACAAGTTGACTCTCCAATCAATATCTACAATAACCCAGCTAACTTATTTGTAGCAGGATTTATAGGAAGCCCACAAATGAATTTCTTAGAAGGTAAAATAGAAAAGGATGGCAATAATGTATTTGCTGTATTTGGAAATAACAAAATAACATTACCAAAACCAAAAGCTGATGTTTTAGTAAAAGAAGGTTATGTTGGTAAGTCTGTAACATTTGGTATAAGACCAGAACATTTAAGTGATAATGATGAATTAATTGCTGCTCATCCAGGAAGTATAGTAAAAGGACATGTAGAAGTTATTGAACTTATGGGTTCTGAAAGTTATATTTACACTAAATGTGGAAATAGCCAAATGAATGTTAAAGTAGAAGGAAGTACAGAGTTAAAGATCGGTGAAGTAGCAAGTCTTTATTTAAATACTGAAAAATTACATGTATTTGATAAAGAAACAGAATTAAGAATTGTATAATAATTCTTTGGAGGAGATATTGTGAAGTGTGTTGAGGAATTGGTAAAAGAAGTATATGACAGTTGCAAAATACCTTTTCAATTAACAATAGAAGAAGTAGGAGAATTTTCTACACCTCTATTTGAACTTGTACAAAATCAATCTGAAAAAAGTTTTAATTATAATAACACTAAGTGCTGTATCAAGGTAAATACAGCACTTAGTATTACACTTGATTTATTAAAACTTTATATAGAAGAAAGACTTAACAAGGTGTTTTTAAGTAAAAAAAGTATAGTTTCACTGTTGTTAAATGATAAGGGTATAGAAGAAGAAGTAATAAAAGCAAGCTGGCCAATGCTTATTGAAGAATTTGATTTAATAAACATATATGTAGATAATTATAGAAATGAAATAATGTCTTATCTTAAACAAGGGTATTGTTGTAAAGAAGTAGAAATTATAAGTCATAATGGACATATTCTTATGTTTGGAAAATTTGAAGATATATTGGAACATGCTAAAAGTATTAAGTCTACAATAGAAGGAGCAGTTCCATGTAAAGCTTATATTGGTTATTGTAACGTAGAAAGTTATTTGATGTTAAAGAAATATTATGATGATACATCATATAAAATAAATTTAGCTTTTAAATATAATATAATAGATAGAATATTTGATTCAAATAAGCTTATATTAGAAGGAATTATAGATTCAGTTTCTGAAGAAATGAAAAATGATATATATATAAGCTTTGAAAAAGGAATAGCAAAATTAGATAATGAAATGATAAGAACTATGGAAGTATTTTTTAAATGTGGATTAAATTTAAGTGAAGCATCTAAAGAATTATATATACATAGAAATACATTAATTTATAGATTAGACAAAATTCAAAAATATACAAATTACGATATAAGAGAATTTAATGATGCAGTATTATTAAAAATAATATTTTTCATTTGGAAGGAAAAAAATGAAAAAAAACTTGAGGATGTTTTAAAAGTGGTATAAAATATGATGGGGAGTGATACCTATATATTTAAATTATTTGAGGTATATACGAATTTCTCATAATTTACCAAGGTTTTTATTGTTAAAATCTTGGTAGAAATTTTATTAAATAATAGGTATCGATACCAATTTTTTTAGTTCTTATGTATTTGGGGTGTAATATTTTGAAGGAAGTTACAAATATGTTTGACAATATATATTATAGTTCAAAGATACCATTTAAAGTTATTATTGATGCAAGTTAAAAATGTATCACAAGGATATAGCAATGAAGAAGATAATAATAAAATAAATATAAATGATGATGGTATTAATTATGAAATTATAGTAAATGCAAAATAACCATAAATAATTAATTTGTTTAGGATTTATTAAAAAATGTAATTGAAAATAATAAACTTGAAAAAATTTGAAAAATGAGATACAATTATATGGAAACGATACCGAGATATTGCATTATATATTATGTTAAGATGAAATATGGACATAAGTAGTTTATTAGTGGTATATTTTATGAATAATTAATGAATTATAATGATGTAAAAAGGAGTATTTTGGATATAAATTAATAAGGAAATAGGAGTGCTAAAATAATTCAAAATATTTTTTAGGAGGTTTATCTATGAATATAAGAGATATTGCTAAAATATCAGGTGTTGGAGTAAGTACTGTTTCACGTGTGTTAAATAATCATCCGGATGTAAAAGAAAGTACTAGAGAAAATGTATTACGTGTTATAAAAGAAAGCAATTATGTGCCTAATAATAGTGCAAGAATATTAAAGCAAAATACAACTAAAAACATAGGTGTTTTAGTAAAAGGAGTTTTTAATCCTTTTTTTTCTGAACTTATTAATGTTATAGGAAGTAAGATTAATGAAGAAAAATACACTATGATATTACAGCAAAATGATTATGTTTTAGAACAAGAAGTTGAAAATATCATTTCTTTTGTAAAAGAAAAAAGACTTCAAGGAATAATTTGTTTAGGTGGAAATTTCATAGATTTAGATGAAGATAGTTTTAAAAATATAGACGTTCCAGTTGTATTAACTTCTGTTAATACAGTATCTTCAGCAGGAAGAGATAAATATTCTACAGTTGGAATAGATAATCTTCAATCAGCATATTCAGCTACGGAATATCTTATAAAAAAAGGTCATGAAAATATTGCAATAATGATAGGAGAAAAAAATGACTTTTGTGTTAGTTGGTGGAGATATAAGGGATATATTAAGGCTTTAATGGATTATAATATAAAAATAAATGATGAAAATCTAATAATTGGAGATTATGATTCAGAAAAAGCTTATGAAGAAACTATGAAATTGTTAAAACATAGAAAAGATATAACTGCGATTTTTGTAATTTCAGATTTCATGGCTATTGGCGCTGCTAAGGCAGTATCAGATAGTGGATTAAGAGTTGGAGAAGATATATCAATAATTGGTTTTGATGGTATGGATGTTAGTTGTTATTATAATCCAGGTATTACCACAATAAATCAACCTAAAAAAGAAATGGCAGAAAAAAGTGTAGAAATTTTATTTGAACTATTAAAGAAAAAAGGGGAAAATAAACATATTTTATTAGATACTCAGTTAATAGAAAGAGAATCTTGTATGGATATTAGCAAAAAGTAAAATAATTATTATTTTAATAATATATATAGTTAAATTTAATAGGTAAAAGGAGTAGAGGGGTATGGAGAGAAGTGCAGGTGTTATTATGCATATAGCATCATTACCAGGAAAATTTGGAATAGGGACATTTGGTAAGGAAGCATATGAATATGTTGAATTTTTATATAAATCAGGAATGAGATATTGGCAAATATTGCCGTTAGGACAAACAGGGTATGGGGATTCACCATATCAATCTTTTTCAGCTTTTGCAGGCAATCCTTATTTTATTGATTTTGATATATTAAATGATGAAGGAATTTTAAGCAAAGCAGAATATATTAATGAAAATTATGGAGATAATGAAGAATGCATTGATTATGGGCTTTTATTTAATATTAAATATATAGTGTTAAGAAGAGCTTATGAGAACTTTAAAAAAAGTCATAACTTTTTATTAAAAGAATACTTTGAAAGTTTTAAAGAAGCAAATAATTGGTGGTTAGATAATTATTCTCTTTATATGGCTGTTAAAGGTAAATTTAATTTAGCTAGTTGGCAAGAATGGGATGATGATATAAAAAAGAGAAGACCTGAAGCAATTGAACTTTATAGAAATGAGTTATCAGATGAAATAGAGTTTTGGTCATTTATTCAATTCTTATTCTTTAAACAATGGAATGAATTAAAAAGCTATGCTAATGAAAAGGGAATTAAAATAATAGGAGATATGCCAATTTATGTTGCAGAAGATAGTGCTGATGTTTGGAGTAATCCTGAAGCATATTTAATATATGAAGAAACATTAAAACCAATTTCTATTGCAGGATGCCCTCCAGATGCATTTTCAGAAATAGGTCAATTATGGGGAAATCCTCTTTATGATTGGAATTACATGGAGAAAACAGGATATAAATGGTGGATTAAGAGAGTTGAAGAAAGTTTAAAACTTTATGATGTAGTTAGAATAGATCATTTTAGGGGATTTGAAAGCTATTGGGAAATACCTTATGGAGATACTACAGCTATTAATGGTGAATGGGTAAAAGGACCAGGAATTAAGCTATTTAATGCAATTAAAGAATCATTAGGTGAAATAAATGTTATAGCAGAAGATTTAGGATTTTTAACAAAGGAAGTTAAAGAATTTTTAGAGGAAACAGGATTTCCAGGAATGAAGGTATTACAATTTGCTTTTGATGAAAGAGAAGAAAGTAATTATTTACCTCATACTTATACTAATAATTGTATTGCATATACAGGAACACATGATAATGATACATTTAGGGGTTGGTTTGAGTTAACTGGAAATAAATCAGATGTTAAGTATTGCAAGGAATATTTAGCCTTAACAGAAGAAGAAGGATATAACTGGGGCTTCATAAGAGGGGCGTGGGCAAGCGTAGCAGATGTTTCTATAGCTTTAATGCAGGATTTCTTAAATCTTGGAAATGAAACAAGAGTGAATTTCCCTTCAACTTTAGGTGAAAATTGGAAATGGAGAATTAAGGAAGGAAGCTACAATACAGAATTAGCTGATAAAATATATAAATATACAAAAATGTATGGAAGATGTTAATTTTAAAAGACCGATGCATAAGTGCATTGGTCTTTTTTAGTGCTACTTATCATATATTAAGTAATTCTAACATAAATATAAATATATAAATTTATATTTATGAGGTAAACATATGGAAAAGAAAAGTGTATATGATTTTTTTATAGGATTACTTGCACTTATGTTAGCATTAATGTTTGTTATAGATATTTTTATAGATATACCAAATGAAGTTAGTTGGACATTTTATTATATAGATAATATAGTAAGATTAATATTTATAGGGGATTACGTTACAAGATTAGTAATAAGTAAATCTAAAAGAAATTTTATAAAAAAAAATATAATAGATTTACTATCCATTTTTTCAATAAGATTTTATATAAGGTTAGTGGGGTTGACTATAATTCCTTCTAAGATCAATTCAGCTTATTGTATAAAAATAATAAAGATTTTTATGCTAATAATTTGTGCCTTAAAATTTAAAATAAGAGTTAAAGATGAAATTAAAAAGAGCAGATTAAATTTTTTATTAGTACTTTCAACAATATTTATAGTTATAGGTGCTGTTTTAATTTCAATAGTTGAAGGAATGTCAATAGGAGATGCTTTATGGTGGAGTTTTGTAACTTTTACTACAGTTGGGTATGGTGATATTTTATTAAAGACTCAATTAGGAAAATCAATTGCTGTTTTATTAATGATTATTGGAATAGGAGTTATAGGAGTTATAACAACTAGTATTACTTTGTATATAGCAAATGGAGGAAGAAAAATGCAAAAGAGTTATAAAGAAAAAGTAATAGAAGATATAAAAAATAAGTTGGATAATTATGAAAATTTAACTAGTGAAGATATAGAAGATATTATAAAAATATTAAAAGCATTAAAAAAATAGAGAGGAAAATATGATTGAATTTAATTTTACATTAACATAAAATATATAATATAAGAGTTATCTTATGCAGGTGTGCTGGAATAGGCAGACAGGATAGATTGAGGGTCTATTGGATATTCTCCGTGTGGGTTCAAATCCCACCATCTGCACCAATACATTATATAGAACTACATTTGAATTTGATTTTTTAATGTAGCTATTTTTTTATAATGATTTATGGAGGAATTATATGAAAAAAATAGTAATACTTGATGGAAAAACTTTAGGAAATATAGATTTAGAAAAACTTAATGAAATTGGAGAAGTTGATTATTATGAATTTACTAGTGAAGATGAAGTAAGTAATAGAATAAAAGATGCAAATATAATATTAACTAATAAAGTTATTTTAAATGAAGATAATATGAAAAATGCAAATAAATTAGAATTTATTGCTGAAACAGCAACTGGATTTAATAATATAGATGTTGATTATGCAAGAAAGAGAGGAATTGGGGTTTCAAATGTTGCGGGATATTCAACTAGTGCAGTAGTTCAACATACATTTGCAATGGCTTTAGGACTATTAAATGAAGTTATATATCATGATAATTATGTTAAGTCTGGTGAATATTCTAAATCAGGATTATTTACATGTTTAAATAGACCTTATTATGAAATTCAAAATAAAGTATGGGGAATAATTGGATTAGGAGTAATAGGAAGAAGAGTTGCAAGAATAGCAGAAGCATTTGGAGCAAAAGTAATATATTATTCTACTTCAGGAAGAAATAATTCAAGTGAATTTGAAAGAGTTGAATTTGAAGAATTACTAAATAAAAGTGATATTATTTCTATTCATGCACCATTAAACAATAATACAAAGGGATTAATAAATTATGATGCACTAAGCAAAATGAAGAATACAGCTATTTTAGTAAATATGGGAAGAGGACCTATTGTAGTAGAAAGGGATCTTTCAAAGGCTATAGATGAAGATAAAATAAGAGGAGCAGCATTAGATGTATTTGAGGTTGAGCCAATTAATGAAGAAAACCCACTATTGACTGTAAAAAATAAAGATAAATTACTATTATCACCTCATATTGCATGGGCAAGTATAGAAGCTCGTAAAGTGTTATTTGAAGAAGTAATAGAAAATATTAAGGCTTTTTATAGAGGAGAAGAACGAAATAGAGTATAAAAATAAAAATATTATGTATATTGACAGAGATAATACAATATAGTAAAATTATAGAAAATAAATAAGGCATTGCTGGGAATGAGAGTAGTAGAAAATTAATAATTTTTCAGAGAGTAGACAGTTGCTGAGAGTCTATAAATTATATTTTTGAACTCGCTCATGAGCTATAAGGATGAATTAAAAGTAATTCTTATCGGATAACACCGTTATTTTAATTAAGTAAAAGTTTTGGATGGTACCGCGTAAACACGCTCCAATGAATAGGAGATGTTTAGCGGTTTTTTATTTTATTTAAGGGGGCTTTTATAAATGTTAAATTACAGTAAATACAAGAGATTTGAAACTATTAATTTTAAGGAAAGAACATGGCCAAATAATATTATTGAAAAGGCACCTATTTGGTGTAGTGTTGATTTAAGAGATGGAAATCAAGCACTTATAAATCCAATGAACATAAATGAAAAGTTAGAATTTTTTAATTTATTAGTTAAATTAGGATTTAAGGAAATTGAAGTTGGATTTCCATCAGCATCACAAATAGAATTTGATTTTTTGAGAAGATTAGTTGATGATAATTGTATTCCAGATGATGTTGTTGTACAGGTATTAACTCAAGCAAGACCACATTTAATAGAAAAAACTTTTGAAGCTTTACAAGGGGTAAAAAAAGCAATAGTTCATATTTACAATTCAACTTCAGTATTACAAAGAGATGTTGTTTTTAATATGAGCAAAGATGAAATTAAAAAAATTGCTGTTGAGGGAACAAAGTTAGTAAAAAAATATACTTCAGATTTTGAGGGCGAGATTTTTTTAGAATATTCTCCTGAAAGTTTTACTGGAACAGAAGTTGAATATGCATTAGAAGTATGTGATGCAGTTGCTGATGCATGGGAGGCATCAAAGGAAAATAAAATTATAATAAATCTTCCATCAACAGTTCAAATGGATACACCAAATGTTTTTGCAGATCAAATAGAATATATGTGTAAAAATTTTAAAAATAGAGAAAGGGTAATAGTAAGTGTGCATCCGCATAATGATAGAGGGACAGGTGTTGCTGATGCTGAACTAGCATTATTGGCTGGAGCAGATAGAATAGAAGGAACATTGTTTGGTAATGGAGAAAGAACAGGAAATGTTGATATTTTAACTGTTGCATATAATATGTTTTCTCATGGTGTTAATCCTATTTTAAATCTTGAAAATATAAATGATATTATTGAAATATATGAAAGGTGTGTAAAGATACCTGTACCAGTTAGGCATCCATATGCAGGAAATTTAGTGTTTACTGCTTTTTCTGGTTCGCATCAAGATGCAATAAATAAAGGAATGAAGAAGTATGAGGAGAGAGGATCAAAATTATGGCAAGTACCATATTTACCAGTAGATCCAAGTGATTTAGGAAGAGAATATGAACCTTTAGTTAGAATAAACAGCCAATCAGGAAAAGGTGGAGTTGCATTTGTTATGGAGCATTGCTTTGGATTTAAATTACCAAAATCAATGCAACAGGAATTTGCAGAAGTAGTTCAAAAAATTTCAGAAAGTAAGGGTGAAGTTCAACCAAATGAAATAATGGAATCATTTAAAGAACAATATTTAACCTTACAAGAACCTTTTAATTTAATTAGTATTTCTATATCAGATATTGATAGTGATGTATCAGAAACAACCAAGGTAAATGCAGTAATTAAATATAATGGAAATGAATATGTTATAGATGGAATAGGTAATGGACCAATAGATTCATTAGGAAAGGCATTAGCAAATAGTAAGTTAATTGATGTTAGCATAATAGATTATAAAGAACATTCATTAGGAGCAGGTTCAGAAGCAGAAGCAGCAGCATATGTTTATATGAGCAGGAATGATATTCATAAAAAGACATTTGGGGTAGGGGTTGATAGTAATATTACAAGAGCATCAATTAAATCTGTAATAAGTGCATTAAATAGGTTATATTGTAAATAATATGTTTTATAAGTTGATTAATTTAATATTTATTTATATAATTACTTTATAAAATTTAATATGTTCGGTTGAAGGTAATGGGAGAGTGATTTATATCCACCGAAGAAGTAAATCTTTCAGGTATTAGGACCGTTACTGGACGAGCCTCTGGAGAGACTCAATTAAGAGCACCGAAGGAGCAAGGCTTATTTAAATAAGTTGAAACTCTCAGGTAAAAGGACAGGGGATTAAAATAGTTTTTAGTTAATAGTTAGTAGTTAAGGAACAAACTTTTAATTGAGTTTTTTATTACGTAATAACCTAACTCATAACTACAAATTATTTCTAATCTCCTCCTATAAATTTTTATTTTTAAGGAGGATTTTTTTATGAGTTTTTTTATTAATTTAGAAGAGGTATTAAAAAATATTGATGGAATAGTATGGGGGCCACCTTTATTAATTTTATTAGTAGGGACAGGTATATATTTTACTTTTAAATTAAACTTTATTCAGATGTTTAAATTGCCATTAGCAATTAAGTATCTATTTTTAAATGATGATGATAAAAGCGATAATGAAGCAAAGGGAGAGATATCAAGTTTTGCAGCATTATGTACAGCATTATCAGCTACTATAGGAACAGGAAATATTGTTGGTGTAGCAACAGCTATAGCAACAGGAGGACCAGGGGCCTTATTTTGGATGTGGGTTGCTGCATTTTTTGGAATGGCAACTAAATATGCAGAAGGAGTTCTTGCTATAAAATATAGGGAAGTTGATGAAAATGGAGAAATGTCTGGAGGTCCTATGTATTATATTGAAAAGGGAGTTGGAAATAAATTTTTAGCTAATATGTTTGCATTTTTTGGTATTGCAGTTGCACTACTTGGTATAGGGACTTTTGGACAAGTGAATTCTATATCAAAAGCAGCATTAATTTCTTTTAATATTCCAATATGGTTTACTGCAATAATAATAACTATATTAGTTACACTGGTTACTTTAGGAGGTATAAAAAGAATATCTAATGTAGCAGAAAAGATAGTTCCAACAATGGCAATATTATATATAATAGGAGCTTTGTTAGTATTGATATGTAATTTTAAAGCAATACCTTCAGCAATAACATTAATAATAAAAAGTGCATTTAATCCAAGTGCAGTATTAGGAGGTACTACAGGTATTAATATATCATTAGCAATTCAAATGGGAATAGGAAGAGGTGTATTTTCAAATGAGGCAGGTCTTGGAAGTGCACCAATAGCAGCAGCAGCAGCTAAAACAAAATATCCAGTTAAGCAAGGATTAATTTCAATGACAGGAACATTTATAGATACAATAATTATTTGTACTATGACTGGATTAGCAATAGTATTAACAGGAAGTTTTAATAGTGGATTAGAAGGAGCTGCAATGACTACATTTGCATTTGAAAATGGATTACCATTTGCAATTATAGGTAAATATATAGTTAATATAGGTTTAATTTTCTTTGCTTTTACAACTATAATAGGATGGAATTATTATGGGGAAAGATGTATTCAATATTTAATAGGTATTAAAGGAATTAAATTTTATAAGATAATATTTATAGCTTTGGTTGGAGTAGGACCATTTTTATCTCTTAATTTAGTATTTATAATTGCAGATATAGTAAATGGATTAATGGCATTGCCTAATTTAATTGGTTTAATTAAATTAAGAAATATAGTAATAAGTGAAACAAATAATTTTTTTGAGAATATTAACTCTAATTAAAGTACGCAATGATAGAGATATATATGAAATAAATTAATATATGAATAAAAGGTTATAGTAAGTTTAATAATAACTTATTATAGCTTTTTTTTGAAAATTCAAAAATAATAAAGCTATTAGTAATAAAAATATATTTAAAAAGGTAAAATAAAGTGTAGGAGGTAATTATGATTTATAAATATGTAAAAATGGATTTCCTTAAAAGTATATAATGAAGGTAAATCAACAAAAGAAGTATTTAAAAATTATAGGAGAGTTTAAGATGAAAAATAACATTAAATACAGAGGGGTAAATAGTTATGCTTTATCGGGGGGAAAAATAAATTCTTATAAGTTTATTAAAGTTTGTATTCTTTTTGTTTTAATGATTGTAACTATATTTAGTACTATAAGATTTAAATTATCTCAAAAAATTACTAATACTAGATATATAAATGAAAGTTCAAATGTTTATAATGAAGAAGTAAGTATAGCAAATGCTACAACTAATATGAGCAATGAAAAAAATATAGAAGTAAATTTAAATGTTAGTTTGGATTCAGATAAGATGGAATTTTTACAAAAAGTAGCAGAAGGAGCAATTGAAAATTATTATAAATATGGTATTTTACCATCAATAACTATTGCACAGGCTATATTGGAATCAGGATGGGGACAGTCAGACCTTGCAGTTACACATAATAATTTATTTGGAATAAAGGCTGATTCAAGATGGGATGGAGATATTGCTACAATTTCTACAAGTGAAAATTATAATGATATTACTATAGCAAGCTTTAGAAAATACAACAATATAGAAGAATCTATAAATGATCATGGAAAGTTTTTATATGAAAACTCAAGATATTCTGAATATGGATTATTTGCAGGGAAAAATTATATTCAACAAGCACAGGCTTTAGAAGATGCTGGATATAGCACTGTTAGAAATTCAGATGGAGTACCAGTTTATGCAGATAAATTAGTAACTTTAATAGAGAAATATAATTTAATGGAATATGATAATAAAGTTAAAAATTAAAAATATAAAAAATAGAGTTAGATATTTATACATTTAACTCTATTTTTGTATTTTTAACATTTAATAACGTTCTGTAAAGCTATATTCATTGTAGATCACTTCAATCTTTTTTTGATAAAGTTCATCTACTTTAATAAACCTATTTCCATTTTTTATAATTTCAAGAAATTTTTTTATAGAATCAATTTCTCCTTGAACTTCCATTTCAACCATACCATTATCCATGTTTCTTACCCAGCCAGTTAAATCATAATTTTGTGCATTCATAATACAAAAAAACCTAAAGCCAACACCTTGAACACGACCATCAGCTATTATGTGATATCTAACCATAAAATCCTCCTTAACATATAATTATAGTATATATTATAGTATAATTAAAATCATAAATAAAATGGGGATGTCGCATTAAGAATAAATACTACAATATATTGTGTATAAAAGTTTTAGTGCGACAGCCCCATTTTAATGAGTTAATACATCCATAAAGGCTTCTTCATATAATTTTAGTGACTTTTTATCTAAGTCAGTAAAAATTGAACATTTATCTAAAACATATTCTGGTGGATAAGCTACAGGATTGTTTTTTACATCATCATCCAATAATTCATATGCACCATAATTTGGTGTTGAGTACTCTATGTATTCTACATTTATTTTTGCATTTTCAGGATCACATAAAAAGTTAATAAATGCTTCTGCACCAGCTTTATTTGGAGCACCTTTAGGAATTGTCATTGAATCAACCCATCTATTAGAACCTTCTTGTGGAATAGCATATTTTAAATTAGAATTTCCACTTATTGAATAAGAAGCATCACCTGAATAAACAGTGGCTAATGCCTTTTCACCAGCTATCATATTATCTTTTATTTCATCAAGTAAATATACAGGACTAGTTAATTCCTTTTGTTTAATTAAATCTTCTTTTGCTACATTTATTTCATCAGGATTTGTAGAATTTAATGAATATCCATTTTTTATTAAAGCAATAGCAAGAGAATCTCTTAAAGAATCAAACATATATATATTATCTTTGTATTTTTCATCCCAAAGGATATCCCAACTAGTAACTGGTTCAGTAATTACTGTTGAATCATATAATATTCCAATCGTTCCCCACATATATGGAACAGAATATTCATTAGTAGGGTCATAAGATAAATTCAAAAAATCATCACTTATATATTTATAATTTGGAATATTATTAAAATTTAATTTTTCTAATAAACCTTCTTTTCTCATTTTTTCAACCATGTAATCAGAAGGAAATACTAAGTCATAAGTACCAGGACTAGTTTGAATTTTTTGATACATAATTTCATTAGTATCATATTTATCATAAATAACTTTTATTCCAGTTTCATCTTCAAATTTTGAAATTAAAGATTCATCAATATAATCTGCACAGTTATATACATTTATAGTTCCATTAATACCAGAGTTATTATTACTACATCCAGTAAAAAATGTAGATGTTAATATTGTTGTGGTAAGTAGTGTAATTAATTTCTTTAATTTCATCATTATTTTTCACCTCTTGAAATGAAGTCTTTTCTATTTACAATTAATAATAAAATTAACACTGTTAAAAACATTAATGTTGATAAAGCATTAATTGATGGATTAATTCCTTTTCTTGCCATTGAGTAAATTTCAATAGAAAGATTATTAACACCAGGTCCAGTTGTAAAGAAGCTTATTACAAAATCATCAATTGACATGGTAAATGCCATTAAGAAACCAGCAAATATTCCAGGCTTTATTTGAGGTAAAATTATTTTACGCATTGCATATGCAGGAGTTGCTCCTAAGTCTAATGCTGCTTCAGTGATATTAGCTGGCAATTGTTTAAGCTTTGGTAATATTGATAAAATAACATATGGTATATTAAAAGTTATATGAGCAAGAAGCAAGGTTGTAAATCCAAACTCAAATTTTAAATAAGGACTTAAAAATATAAATAAGCTCATAAGAGATATACCAGTTACTATATCAGGGTTTAAAACAGGTAAATAATTTATGTTTAATAATGCTTTTTTTGAAAAACCACGCATTCTATTAATACCTATAGCTGCAAATGTACCAATTATAGTAGCAACTATTGAAGAAATTATAGCAACCAATAATGTGTATTTTAATGCACTCATAATACTGTCATTTTGAAATAATTCAATATACCAATTTAAAGTAAATCCATTCCATTTACCCATAGACTTAGAATCATTAAAGGAGAAAACCATTAAAGTTACTATAGGCAGATATAGAAAAATAAAAATTAAGATTAAATAGAATTTTTTTATGAAAGATTCTAGTTTTCTTACCATAATCTGCTTCCTCCTTCCTTATCATCCGAACCTTCAAATTTATTCATGAAAGCCATTGAAATTAAAATTATAATCATCATAAATATTGCAATAGCAGAACCAAAGTTCCAATCACCCATTGTTGTATATTGTGTTTGAATTAAGTTTCCTAAAAGCATATATTGTCCGCCACCTAAGATTCTAGAAATTACAAAGGTTGATACTGCAGGCATAAATACCATAGTTATTCCAGAAATAACACCTGGCATGCTTAATGGGAAAATAATTTTTCTAAAAATTGTACTTTTAGTAGCACCAAGATCTGAGGCTGCATTTATTAAATCAGTATCCATTTTTACTAAAACAGTATAAATAGGTAAAATCATAAATGGTAAAAAGTTATAAACCATTCCAAGTAATACAGCAAAATCATTATATAATAATTTTAAGGGACCTATGCCAAAGTTAGCTAATATAGTATTTATGAATCCATTTTTACCAAGCAAAGGTAACCATGCATAAGTTCTAAGTAAAAAATTCATCCACATAGGAACAATAAACAACATTATTAAAAAGTTTCTTTTTTTACTATTCATATTAGCAATTAAATAAGCTACTGGATATCCAATTATTAAACAGGCAATTGTAGATTGGAAAGCCAAAAGAAGACTTCTTCCAAAAACACTAAAATAATTAGGATTCATTAATTTTTCATAATTTTCAAGAGAAAATTTATAGCCTGTATCTGTTTTTATTGTAAAACTAAAAAATATTATAATTAAAAGAGGAATAACAATAAAAAGTGAACTCCATACAACATAAGGTGCTGCAGGCAAAACACCTTGATTACTTTTCTTTTTCATAACCTTTCACCTTTCTCATTATATGTATAGATTCTGGGTCTATTATTAGGCCAACTATTTTTCCAGCTTCTGCATGTTTAATGTTATGAACAATCCATGTGGTATCTTCAGTAATAACTTCCATTTCATAATGAACGCCTTTAAAAATAACAGAATTAACTTTTCCAGTTAACATTCCTTTATCAGGAGTAGTTATTTCTATATCTTCAGGTCTAATTACAACATCAATATCTTCATTTTTGTTAAATCCGCCATCAACACATGTGAAAGTATTATTTGCAAATTTTACTTTATAATCTTCAAGCATAATTCCATTTAAAATATTACTTTCACCAATAAAATCAGCAACAAAAGCATTAGCAGGTTCATTATAAATATCTTCAGGAGAACCCATTTGTTGAATTTTACCTTTATTCATTACAACTATAGTATCAGACATAGTAAGAGCTTCTTCTTGATCATGAGTTACAAAAATAAATGTAATTCCAAGTCTTTTTTGTATTTTCTTTAATTCAAGTTGCATTTCTTTTCTAAGTTTTAAGTCTAATGCTCCAAGTGGTTCATCTAATAAAAGTACCTTAGGTTCATTAACTAAAGCTCTAGCAATAGCAACTCTTTGTTGTTGACCACCACTAAGTGAATCAACAGATCTTTTTTCAAAGCCTTCAAGTGATACCATTTTTAACATTTCACGAACTTTTTTATCAATTTCATCCTTTGGTAATTTTTTTATTTTTAATCCAAAAGCAATATTTTCATAAATATTCATATGAGGAAATAAAGCGTACTTTTGGAATACTGTATTTAATTGTCTTTTGTATGGAGGTATGTTTGAAATATCACTTCCATTAAATATAACTTTTCCACTATCGGCAGTTTCAAAACCAGCTATAATTTTAAGAGTTGTAGTTTTACCACATCCACTAGGACCAAGTAAAGTTAAGAATTCATTTTTTCTTATATTTAATGAAAGATTATCTAAAACAGTATTATCACCATAAACCTTAGATACACCTTGTATTTCTATTATGTTTTGATTCAAAAAAAACACCTCTTTCTTTATAAATGAAGTTCTAAATTAAAATTTAGATGTTGAATTTACTTAGTAATTAAAAAAATATTTAAAATGTTGGTGGAGTAGAAATCCAAATAACTTTAGCTGTAGTTTTACCATTATTACTTATATAGTGATTTGCTCTAGGTTTAAAATAAAAACTTTCATTTTTACGAACTTTATAAGATTTATCACCTAAGTGTAATATTATGCTTCCTGATAAAACATATCCAAATTCTTCACCTTCATGAGGTTCTTCTTCTAAGTATTTCCCACCAGCTTCAATTGTTATCATTATAGGTTCCATTTCATTTTTTTGTGCATTAGGAACTAACCACATTAATTTATATTTTAAATCTGAATTTTCGGTTTCAAACATATCTTCATATGTATAAGTTATTTTTTCATCCTTATCATCACTAAAGAATTCTTTAAGGTTTGTTCCGAGTATTTCAAGAATATCAATTAGTGTTGCTATAGAAGGTGAAGTTAAATCATTTTCAACTTGAGATATAAATCCTTTAGATAATTCGCATCTATTAGCAAGCTCTTCTTGTGTTAATCCTCTTTCAATTCTCATTCGTTTAATTTTATTTCCAATTTGCACAATTTCACCTTACCTTTCATTTTGTTTGATAATAACTATTACTAAACTAAAGGTTTAAAATTACTAAACAAACAATGCTATTATATAGGGATATAATGAAAAAATCAATAATTTTAATAAAAAATGTTTAAAATATAATCTATTGCTTTCCTTTTAAAATAGAGGGGTTTAAGGAAGAAATAAAAATTAAGTTTAACATTTCTGCATTAAAAGTTTAGTAAAACTAAGAATGAATAAAAAATATAAAAATATAAAAAGTAGTTAATTATATAAAAGAGAAAAGTTATTAAATTTAAATGAAAAATAAAAAATGATATATAAATTTATAATTGGTAAACTGAAGAAAAAAAATACATAGTAAATTATAATCATTAAAATTAATATAATATATTTTTGTTATTATTAAATGGTGTTGTCGCACTAAAAATTTTATATACAATAATTAAAAATTAGCAGAATATATTGTATTATTTATTCTTAATTCGACATCCACATTGTATTATAAGTATTAACAAATTTTAAAATAGGATGTATAATAAAATATGATTTATGAAAATGCTAAATTTAATAAAGTTTTATTTTAAATAATAAAATTTATAGATAAAACGGAGGATGGAAGATGTTAAGAGGAACAATACATTCAATAGAAACAATGGGGCTTGTAGATGGACCAGGAGTAAGAGTTGTAGTATTTATGCAAGGATGTGCATTAAGATGCCAATATTGCCATAATCCAGATACATGGATTGATAAAGGTGAAGAAACTTTAGAGTTAACACCAGAAGAATTAGTTAATAGAATAGCAAGATTTAGAGCTTACTTTGAAAGGTCAGGTGGTGGGGTTACTTTTTCTGGGGGAGATCCATTAAGACAACCAGAATTTTTAAAAGAATGTTTAAGACTTTGTAAGGAAAAAGGAATACATACTACATTAGATACATCTGGAGTAGGATTTGGAGATTATGAAGAAATATTAAAGTACACTGATTTAGTTCTTTTTGATGTTAAGCATTTAACAGCAGAAGGTTATAAAAATATGACAGGAATAAATATTGATGAAAGTTTAAAATTCCTTGAAGATTGTAAAAAGTGTAATATAAAACTTTGGATAAGACAAGTTGTTGTACCAGGTATGACAGATAGTGAAGAGTATATTAAGGAATTAGGTGAATTTATTAAAACATTAGAAAATGTTGAAAAAGTTGAGCTTTTACCTTATCATTTACTTGGAGTAAATAAGTATGAAAAAATGGGAATAAAATACAGATTAGATGGTACACCTGCTATGGATAAAGAAAAGTGTAAAAATTTATATGAATTATTAAATTTTAAAGCTTAATAAATTATAAAAAAAGAAAATGCCAATTATATGATTAGAGGCATTTTCTTTTTTTTATAATTTAAAGCTGACTTGAGAAAAATCCGGGTTTAATATATTTTTGCTTCATACCTTCTATTACTAAAAGATAAAGTGCAGCTGTATCAAATCTAGCATCATGATAATTACCACTTCCCTGGAATAATTCATTAGCTTTTTTAGCAATTACTTCATCAGATATACCTAAAAATTTAATTACTTCAGAAAGTTTAGGATTTTTTATGCCATTACCATTTGGTGATGGTATTTGACAAATGTTTTTGTAGTATGACATTGTACAAAATGTTTTTTTAGGTTTCCAAGAACAATCAATCATACCAGCTTCATATAATGAATCAATTTCATGTTTTAAAAATTTAACATCAAATTGGACATTATGACCAATCACAAAATCAGCATTAAAGAAATCAGACATAAAATATTGAAGTTGTTCTAAAAATTCTAACCCATTAGATAATTCATATAATTTTTCTAATGAAAATCCATGAACTTCTTGAGCAGATGGATCCATTTCATCTACTGTAAAGAAAAAGTTTTTTCCAATAGTAGTTTGTGGTTTAGTTGAGGTATCTACAGTTATATAACTTAACTGACAAATATGACCTGGTTTTACACTAGTTGTTTCAGTATCGAAAAATAAAAGCTTCATTATGTTCCTCCAAAAAATATTTATTGATTTTATAATATCATAACTTATATTAATAAACAATTTTATACAAAAAGTGGGGCTGTCGCATTAAAAATTTTATACACAATATATTGTTTTAAAAAAATCAACACAATATATTGTAGTATTTATTCTTAATGCGACATCCCCATTTTTATATTATAAATTATCTGAGATTAAGTTTAATAATTCAAAACAAGTTTCCTTAGTTTTATTATTTTTATCTAACATAGGATTATATTCTACAAAATCCATAGATTTTACTAAGCTTGTACCTAAAATTACCTCAAGTAGTTCCTTGCTTTGACTATAAGTTAATCCATCATTTACTGGAGTTCCAGTACCAGGTACATAATCAGGATCTAAACAATCTATGTCATAAGATAAATGGATATTTTTTATATTTTTTTCTTTAATCAATGTTAATAAATCATTAATTACTTTTGAAGTACCCTCTTTGTTTATTTGTTCAGTAGTCCATACATTCATTTTTAACTCATTTATTAACTCAATTTCACCTTTATCTAAATCACGACAAGCTAGTATAAAAACATTTTCTGGTTTAATTTTAACTTCATTAAAAAATATTGAAGTAAGTTTTTCATAACCATATCCCATAGAAGCAGCAAGTGGCATACCGTGAATATTTCCAGATGGAGAAGTATCATGTGTATTAATGTCTCCATGAGCATCTATCCAAATTACAGCTAAATTATTACCAAAATGTTTACTTGCACCAGCAATAGAACCCATAGCTAGAGAATGGTCTCCGCCAATTATAAGTGGGAAAGTGTCATTTTGTAATGCTTCAAGAACTTTGGAAGCTAGTCCATTATTTGCATCAACAACTTGAGTTAAATATTTTAATTGTGAATTACTTGAATATTTTTCACTTTCATTTACTTTTTCAACTTCTATATCTCCTAAATCACAAACAGTATGATTTTTTTCAAATATATCAATGAGGTTGTTTTTTCTTAATTCTTCAGGACCCTTTTCTACACCAGGGTTATCACACCCATAAAAAAGAGGCATTCCAATAATACTTATGTTCATAAAAAGACCTCCATCAATTTACTAAATTTTCATAATATCTATAATAATACTTTAAATTATATAAGTAAATATTAAATTCTTTAATTTATAGAAATTCTTTTATTTATAGTTTATCCAAATTTATTTTAATAATGTAATTGTTCTACTACAAACAATACAGAAATTTGTGATAAAATAAATAATTATGAAAAAAAATAATAAAAAAAACTAAAAAATGGCTTAAAATAGTGGTATTATTGCATTTATTATCTTATAATTAAAAAGTATAATTTATATAAACTACATTTAAAATAATAATGATGTATTTAACTTTAAAAGTTTAATTAATATTTTTGAAGGGATGGCACAATTATGAATGAACAAAATAAAACTAGAAGAAGAACTTCTAAAAAGAAAAGATGGTCAGCAAAAAGAAAAATAATAATATCAACTATAGCTGTTTTTGCATTAATAATTGGTATATTAGCATATGGATATCTTTATATAAAAAGTAAGATTTATTCTGAAATAAGTATACCAAATAATATTCAAGATACTGAATATAAAGAAGTCGAGGGAATAACGAATGTTTTATTAATTGGAACAGATGGAAGAACATTAGATGAAGCAGCTAGAGCAGATTCTATTATTATAGCCACTTTAGATAATAACAATAAAAACATAAGATTAACATCGTTATTTAGAGATACATTAGTAAATATACCAGGTCATGGTGAAGCTAAATTAAATGCTGCAATGGCTTATGGAGGAGTAGAATTATTAATTGAAACAATTAAAAATACATATGGAATTAATCTTGATAAATATATTATTATAAACTTCTGGGGATTTGAGGCAATAATAGATCAAATAGGTGGATTAGAATTTAATGTAGAAGATTATATGTTAAATGAGTTAAATAAATACATTGGAGAATCTACAGGTGGAAATGATTGTCCAGTAACTGAAGCTGGTGAGCAATTGTTAAATGGTAAGCAAGCATTATCTTATGCAAGAATAAGAAAAGGTGTAGGAGATGAATTTGCAAGAACTGATAGACAAAGAGAAGTTTTAGTAAAAGTTACTGAAAAATTAAAAGAAACTAAGCCAAGCAAATATTTAGGAATAATGAATAGTATGTTAGATTATATAAAAACTAATATAGATCCAATTCAAGCTTTAAATATGGCGTATACTATTTATAAATTCCCTAATTTAGAAATAAAGCAATTACAAATACCAATACCAGAATTAACAGATGGAAGATTATTTAAGAATTTAGGGTGGGTATTTTTAATGGATACAGAACAAAATACTAAATATTTAAAAGAATTTGTTTTTGAAAATAAAGTACCAGATTCATCAACTTATGATTATAAATCATTTAACGAAGCAATGTCTGAATACAAAGAAGAAGAAAATGAATATAATGAAAGACATAATATAAATCCTAAAGATTATGAAAATATACATTATGAAGATAATTATATAAGTACACCTTCAAAATCTGATAATAAAAATAATTTAAATCAAAATAATAGTGGAAGCCAAAATAGTTCAACTGGAGGAAATTCAACAGGAACAAATAAACCAAGCAATGGAAATAGTTCAGGAGTAAATGATAAAGATTCAACTGAAGAAAATAAACAACCTGAAAAAGAACCTGAAAAAGAGCCAGAAAAGGAACCAGAAAAAGAACCTGAAAAAGAGCCAGAAAAGGAACCAGAAAAGGAACCAGAAAAAGAAACACAAGATAAAGTAGAAAATAATTCTGAAAATAAAAAAGAAGAACAATTAAAATCTTAAAAATGATTTAAATACGTTAAATTTAATTAAATAGTTAAAATAAAGCAGTGTTTTATAAGTTTAGCTTTAATAAAGATAAATTTTATAAATACATTGCTTTATTTTTATTAAATTATTTTAAATAGGACAATATATACCATAATATGTGGTATAATGTTTTTAAAAAGATAAGAAAGGAGTAAAATAATGAGCCCATTTAGATTAAATTTGCTTTATATTATTTTAAAAATACCAGCCATATTAATTGCATTTACTGTACAAGGATATGCAAAAGCTTTAGTTGCAGATAAATTAGGAGATAAAACACCAAGATTTCAAGGAAGATTAACTTTAAATCCGGCTGCACATATAGACTTAATAGGTTTTATAATGATTCTATTAGCTGGATTTGGATGGACTAAACCATTAAATACAAATCCTAGTGCATATAAAAGAAGATATAAGGATGCTATAAAAGTTTCAATTGCAGCACCTTTAGCAAATTTATTAGTAGGATTTATAGGTATGATTTTACTTGTATTTACTTCAAAATTTTTATCATACATACTACCAGAAACTATATTTTTTATACTATTTAATATGTTGAAATTTGTAAGTTCAATAAATATTAGTTTATTTGTATTTAATTTATTGCCTTTACCTGGACTAGCTGGATTTGAAATATTTAGAGATTTATGGCCAAAAACATTTTATAAGGTTTCAGATAAAATATATCAATATCAATTTTTAATACTTATATTAATAGTTTTAATTGGTGGAACTATATTATCAATTCCTGTTAATTTAATATACAATATTTTTTATACAATAGCTAAATTAATTTTTGGAATGTAAAAAAATGTGGCAATTAAATTTGCCACATTTTTTTGTAGATATAATTTTATTTATTACCATTGGAGGAAATAATGAATTATAAGAAGTATATAGCAATAAAAGTTAGTTCTTATTTAAATTTGAGTATAGAAAAAATTGAAAATTCAATAGTTACTCCAAGTGACATTAAAAATGGAGATTATTCTTTATTATGTTTTAAATTAAATGAAAAATTAAATAAATCACCAGCAGAAGTATCATCTTATTTAAAATTAAAATTAAATGATACTATTTTTGAAAAAATTGAAGTTAATGGAGCATATCTTAATTTTTTTATTGATAAATATACTTATACTAAAAATGTATTAAGAAAGATTATAAACAATGAAAATAAATGTATTGAGTTTTATAATAAGGAAAAATATATTTGTATAGAAAACTCATTTATTAATAAAAATGAAAAGTTTAATTTAAATAATTATTTTCAAATTATAGTTAGCAATATATTTTGCAATTTATTTACTGAGATGGGCTACAATGTTGTAGATATAAATAGTACAAAAATATTGTGGGAGGATTTTTACAAATTATTAATAATAGGGTTTGATAATGAAATTAAAAAAAAATTAAATTTACAAAAAGAAAAAAACTTCAATAATATTAATTTACTTAATGATTTAAAAGAAAAAAATTTAATAACAACAATTAATGAAGTTGATATTATAGATTTAGAAAAATATAATATGCCACCATATATAATAGCTAATAAAAATAAAATAAATAAAAATTTAATGGATTTATCATTTATAATACAAAGTAAAGCTAAATATAATTTTTATAAATACATATATATTTCAGGAAAAAATGAAACAACTAAATTTTCGCAATTTAAGAAGATAATAGAACTTTTAGGCTGTGAATGGGGAAGTCAATATATTAATATTAAGACAGGATTAATTAAATTTGCAAAAAGTGATGTTTTTATAAGAGATGAAAAGTATGTTTCATTTTCAAATTTAATAAGTGAAACTATTGACGAAATTAAAAATGAGTGGAAGGGAAAAAATATTAACTTAAAAGATAATGAAGATTTATTAAAAAATATATTATTAAGTGGAATTATATTTTCTTTTTTAATTAATTATAGAGAAAATAATATAGGTATTGATTTTAGTAAGGATTTTTCATTAGAAAAAAAATCAGGGCCATATGTTATATATTCTTATATTAAAACAGCAAATATAAATTATGAAGAATGTAATTATAATAAATTTAATTTTCAAAAAGATTTTAAATTAATTAAGTTTCTAGATAATTATAAAAAAAATATAAAAAAGGCAGTAGAAGAAATGGATCCATCAATTATAATAAGATATATTATTGATTTAGCAGAAGTTTTAGATAATTTGCATAACCAAATTTGTATAAATAATAATGAGAATTTAGAATATAATATGGTATTAATTAAGGTAGTACGTACTTTAATTAAGGATTCATTTAAATTAATAGGAATAGAATTAATATAATTAAAATAAAACTTAAAAATAATTTAGAAATAAAATAAAAAAAGAACTGCAATCTATCAACTAAGATAGAGAGCGGTTCATAATACTTTTCTTATTTTTTGTATTTGGGGCAACTAGATGAACAGTTTCCACAATTACAATCACCTTTAGATGATTTTTTTATATTTTTAAAAATTATATATCCAGAAGCAATAATTAAAATTGCTGTTATAATTATTTCCAAATAAATTCACCTTCTTTTAAGTAAAAATCTAAGCATTTAATTTAGAAAATTAAAAAAATAATGAACCAATATTAAATACCAAGAATGATATACTCCAAGCTAAGATTAACTGATAAGTAATTGAAAATAAAGTTATTTTAGTACCAAATTCTTTTTTCATTGTACCAACAGCTGTAATACATGGTGTGTAAAGTAAAATAAAAACCATAAATGATAAAGCTGAAAGTGCAGTAAAGTGAAGAGGTAACATTACTTCTAAATTACCAGCAAAAATTACTCCCATAGAAGAAACAACAGTTTCTTTTGCAATTAATCCAGTTAATAAAGAAACTGATGATTGCCAGTTACCAAAGCCAAGAGGTTTGAAAATAGGAGCTATAAACCCACCAATTGAAGCTAATATACTATCATTAACATCAGTCATACCACTAAAGTTAAAGTTAGATAAGAACCATAATATTATGCTCATAGCAAATATTAATGTACCCGCTTTTATTAAGAAATTTTTGCTTTTTTCATATAATTGAACAAATAAGTTTTTAAGTGATGGTAACTTATATTCAGGAAGTTCTATTAATAAAGGCTCTTCCTCATTTTTAAATATTAAATGTTTAAATATAATACCTAAAATAAATGCTAAAATAATTCCTAAGAAATATAATGAAGCAACAACTAGTCCAACATATTTAGGAAAAAATACAGATGCAAATATACTGTAAACAGGAAGTCTTGCATTACAACTCATAAGAGGAACTAGCAATGCTGTTAATTTTCTATCCTTTTCACTTTCTAATGTTCTTGCAGACATTATTGCAGGAACAGAACAACCAAACCCAACAATCATAGGAATGAATGCTTTTCCTGAAAGACCCATTTTTCTCATGATTTTATCCATTAAAAAAGCAACTCTAGCCATATAACCACTGTCTTCTAATATTGTAATACAAGCAAATAGCGATAATATAACAGGAAGAAGAACTAATATTCCTCCAACACCACCAACTATTCCATCTAATATAAGTGATTGGAACCAAGGAGAATAATTATTAATCCATCCTTCTATTATTGGAACTAATGAATCATTTAATAATGAATCAAGTAAATCTGAAAGTGGTTGTCCAATCCAAGAGAAGGTTACTTGAAACATTAAAGCCATAATTGCAAAAAATATAGGATAGGCAAACCATGGATTTAACATTATATTATCTAAGTTTTCCTTAATATGTTTTTTAGAGTTTTTAGATGTTTTAGATGTTTTAGTACATTTACTTAATAAATCTTCTATATAAGCATAAGTTTCTTTTTCAGAAGAAAAAGAATAATCTGTATTATCAATTTTATTTTTATTTATAGAACTTAAAGCTGTTTTAACTTTTTCTATACCTATTTCTTTTGAAGCTTGAATTGGAATTACAACAACATTTAGTAATTGTCCAAGTTTTTCATAATCTATATGTATTCCCTTTTTTTCAGCTACGTCAATCATATTAACAGCTAAAATAATAGGTTTTTTAAATTGTTTTAATTGCATTGTTAAATATAAGTTTCTATCAATGTTAGAAGCATCAATAATATTTAAAATTAAATCTACTTGTCCATTTTCTAAAAATTCTTTTGATACTTTTTCTTCATTAGAATAAGTATCCATTGCATATATACCAGGTAAATCTACAATATTAAAATTATTAAAGTGTCCTTCCTTTTTATCAACGGTAACACCTGCCCAGTTTCCAACTCTTTGATTTGAACCAGTAAGACTATTAAATAATGTAGTTTTACCTACATTAGGGTTACCTAGTAAGGCTATATTTATCATTATGTCATCTCCTATTTAAAAATTAAGCTGTTAATATTATATTTTTAGCATCCTTTTTACGAATAGCTAAATCAAAGCCTCTTAAATTTACAATTAGTGGATCTCCTAATGGAGCAATTCTTTTTAATTCAATTTCTGTTCCTTGAATTAAACCTAATGCAGAAAGTCTTTTAGATAATTTATCATTACCGTTAATTGTATTAATAATAGCTTTCTCACCAAGCTTTAAATCACAAATGCACATATTTATCACCTCGAACTGAAAATAATTTTCATTATTATATATAATAATATCAAGAAACATATATATGGTCAATAAAAATTATTTAAAAGAACAGTAAGAGAAAGTAAAAAAGTATAAAAATTTAAGATATGCAAATGGTATTCACTCTACAAATAACATGATATAATAAAGAGATATAAAAATAATAAAATTTCAATACAGGAGATAAATTTATCTAGGAGAGAGTGATAAGATGTGATTATTAGAGAAAATATAGTAGATGTAGAAGAATATAGGTTAGAGGAAATTTTAAATAATAAGGAGGTTGACTGTAAGCCAGAGGAAAGTATTTATTTTGACTTAGAGCATTATGTATATAAAAAACCTAAATGTATTGGTGTATTTGGAGCTTGTGTATACAATAAGAAAAATAAAAAAATTAATGTAACTCAATATATGATTGAAAATAAAAGTGAAGTTGTAGACATATTATTATTAGCCAAAAAGTATTTTATTAAAATGAAAAGAGAAGGTAAAAAAGTTATAGTAACTTTTGCAGGTAATAATGATTTTACTGTAATCAAATATCTATTCAATAAATATGGTATATATTTTGATTTTGAAAAGGAATTTAAATCAATTGATATTCAAAAAGAATATGAGAAAGATATGAAAATATCAATTGGCTTAAAAAATTTAGAGAAGATATTTGAAGTTTATAGAGAAGGTGATGTAATAAGTGGTTCTAATTTAGCAAAAACTTTTCATAAGGTACTTAAGGATAAAGAATATATTCAAAGAATGCCAAAAGAAAAAATAGAAACAATATTACAATATAATGAACAAGATGTAGTTAATTTATATAAGATTTTTATAAATTGGAAAAATTATATTAAAACTGAAGAAGATACTAAAGAAAATGATGATTTTGATGAAATTAAAGAAATAAAAACTGAGCAAATTATAAATGATATTAAAGAAATAGATAATGAGAAAAATATAGAAGACGTAAAAAAAGAACAAGAAAATAATGCTAATGATAATATTATAATAATTGAAGATAATGGACAACAAGAAGAAAATAAAGAAATTGATAACTCAGAAACAATAATATAATTTATAATATTAATTTAAGGAAATCATCCTTAAATGATAGATGCTCCTAAGTTTATTAGGAGCATCTATCATTTAGAGGATAAAGTAATATTTATAATATTACCATTTGAGGACAATATTATTGTTCCATTTAAATCAGTTCTATATGTATCAATATTCATATTTTTTAAAGAAGTTAAAGTTTGAAGTGATGGATGTCCATATGTATTATTATTTCCTACTGAGATTATTGCAACAGATGGATTGACAGCTTTTAAAAATTTTAATGATGAAGAGGTTGAAGAACCATGATGTCCTACCTTAAGAACATCAGATTTTAAGTTGAAATTATTTGAAATAAGATAGTCTTCAGTAAAGTTTTCAGCATCGCCTGTAAATAAAAATGAAGTATTGAGAAATGAAATTTTAATGACAGAAGAGTAATCATTAAAATTATCACTAACAATATTTTCTTCAGGGGAAAAAACTTCTACTTTGGTATTTAATCCTAAATTAATAGTGTTAGTTCCGCTTTTTAGAACTTTAACTTTTAAGGATTTATCTACTAATGCACTTATCATATTTTCAAAAGATATAGAAGTATTAATTATTTTAGGAGCGTAAAAATTACTAACTTTAAACCTTTTAATAATTGTATCCATATTTCCAATATGATCTTCATGAGGATGAGTAGCGATGATGTAATCAAATTTATCTATATTTAATTTTTGTAAGTAATTTAATAAATCATCTCTATTAGAGGATGGACCAGAATCTATTAAAAGATTTTTATTGTTAACTTGAATTAATATACAATCACCTTGCCCAACATCTATATAATGTATAATTAAATCATTATTGATATATGATTTTGAATTAATATTGAAAAAATTTAAAATACAAATAGCAAAAATTAATATTATATTAAAGAAGATAAGTTTACTTTTTTTCATAATTTACTCCAATAGAAAATAGATATTAATAATTATTGCCTAAAAAATTTTTTTAATCACTAAAGCTTTATAAATATTTAACACTTTATTTATGAATGTGAAGTAAAAATATGGTATAATTGTATAAAATATTAAATAGACCGAGAGGAAATTAAAAATATAAGGGGGAGAACTATGAAGAAGGAGTTTTCAATAAGTAATGATAAAGTTTTGATGAATTTCTCAGCTAGATATTGTACTAATTTTGAAAGCTTATTAGAAAGTGAAGGTTTTAGAAGAGTTTTAAATGTTTATTTAAAAAAATCAGAAAAAAAGAGGTCATTAGCATACAGGTATTTAGTTAATTCATTAGAAACTACAGATTTACCAACAATAAGAGGAGATTTAACTTTGGTATTTAAGTGGTTAACAATAATGAGTGCTAAAGAAGTTTGTGAATTTAATCCTAAATATGAAAACTTATTACGTAATAAAGAAGATTTTACTAAAGTAATTGAAGATTTTTATTTATTTTGGAGAAGATTAGAAAGATATACAGTTATTCAAAATGATAAAATTAGTCAAGGGTTAGCAGCTATGAATTTTACTGAAGCAAATTCATCTTTTGAAAAATTAATATTAAGATTTTATAGGAAAATTGAACAAAATGTATTAGGAAGAAATCCAAAAGTATTTAGAGAAATTACAGCTGGTGGAAATTGTAGTATAATGATTAGTAAACTATTATGGCCCATACCAAAGGGCTATGAAATATTAGAAGATGTAAATTTTATAGATTGCATTTTATTAGAACCTCCATTTATTACTTATCCAAAGAAAAATACTAGAAATGGAATGTTTACTGAAGTAAAGGAAAATCCATTAAACTATAAACATATTAATAAAGATCATTGGTTTTGTTATCCAGCTAAAGTTGGAGAGCTAATAGCTTATGTTTATTTTCATAGGGATTATATGAATCATGGAATTACTTTATGTAATTTATTTGAAATGGCTACAAAAGAAGAATGTAGGGGTAGATGTCCAGATATTATTTTTGTATTTGGAATAAATGATGGAGAAGAATTAAAAACTGTTTTTTATGATGATAAAGAAAATAATATTATGTTAGGATATATTAATTATTCAGAAGAAATAGATTACTTTGGATATATGAAAAAAATGATTTTAACATTGCATAATTTAATAATGATAAAAAGAGGAAATTTACCTATTCATGGTGCAATGGTAAATATTCAAATGAAAAATGGAAAAAATGCAAATGTTGTAATTATGGGAGATAGTGGAGCAGGAAAATCAGAAAGTCTTGAGGCTTTTAGAACAATGAGCGAAGAATATATAAGTAATATGAATGTTATTTTTGATGATATGGGTACATTCAAAAATATTGATGGCAAAATTTATGCATATGGTACTGAAATAGGTGCTTTTGTAAGGTTAGATGATTTAGCACAAGGATATGCTTTTAGAGAAATAGATAGAAGTATATTTATGAATCCAGATAAAATTAATGCAAGGCTTGTAATGCCTATTTCTCCCTATAATGAAATAATAAAGGGATATAAGGTTGATTTATTTTTGTATGCAAATAACTTTACTGATATTTTAGAGGGAGAAAGAGCAATAGATTACTTTGAAACTCCAGAAGAAGCAATTAAATTGTTTAAAGCAGGACCAAGAGTTGCAAAGGGAACAACTACAGAAGAGGGACTTGTAAAAAGCTATTTTGCAAATCCGTTTGGAGCAGCTCAAAAGCAAGAAGAATGTAATAAGTTAATTGAAAAATATTTTAATGATATGTTTGATGGAGATGTAAAAGTTGGGCAAATAAAAACTTGTTTAGCTATAAAAGGAAAAGAACAACAAGGACCAAAGGCGGCAGCACTTGATTTATTTGAAATAATAAAAGAATTATAAATTTTAAAAGAGTACAATTAGTTAATTAGTTGTACTCTTTTTATGTATAAATTAATTATTTGTTAGTAAAGCAATCTTTAGTAAAAAATGATATAGAGTATAGTCCACAAATTCCTATTAATGAATAAATTACTCTAGAAAATACACTCATATCTCCAAAGATGGCAGCAACAAGGTCAAATTGAAAGAAGCCTAATAATCCCCAATTAACTGCACCTATTATTATTAATGCAAGAGATATTATATTTAATATTTTCATAAAAACAACTCCTTTATTTAAAATAATATAGTTATTTTAAACAAAGGAGCTTTAAATATACATAGTAAAAATAAAAAAAGTTAATATGTATAAATAATTAAATTGTAATATTTCTATCAATTGGTTGATTTAAAGAAATAATTGTATCAGTTCTTTGAATTCCAGGAATTACAGTTATTTTATTTAATAGTATATCTTGTAAATCACTTATATTTTTGCATATAACCTTAGCAAATACTGTGTAGTTACCTGTAGTTAAATGTAATTCAACAACTTCTTTAATTTTAGACATTTCTTCAAAAACCTCTGAAAATGAAGATGTTTTATCAATATATATACCCACGAAACAACAAACATCATATCCAAGTTTAGGTAAATTTAATAAAATTTTTGTACCTTTTATTATACCTAGTTCTTCCATTTTTTTCATACGAACGTGGATTGTTCCACCACTAACATGGCATAGTCTTGCAATTTCTAGGTATGGTGTTCTACAATCTTTTATTAATATATCTAAAATTTGAAGATCTAAATCATCAAGTTGATATGCTTGATTTAAACCCATGATAACACCCCTTTAACAAATTTATAATATCTTTAATATATTTTATCAAATTTTATAATAAAAATGAAGTCTTAAATAATATTATTATAAAAAGAACACTATTATTTAATAAAAGGTAAAATATGGACTTAAAAGCTTCTTGAAAATATGTAAAATTGAAAGTAATATATATATTATAATGATAATAGGAAGGAGAAGGACTAATGGGGAACTTTTTAGGAACGTTATTATATTTTTTAGTTTTATTAGTTGCTGTATTTGGAATTATGTATTTTGGAAACAAGTATGTATTTTCTAAAGTTAGAATAAACAAATATATACCATTAGGAATTGCAATAGCTTTATTTATTTTACAAATATTTATGCCAGTTATTTTAGGTAAAAATATTATGTGGGTAACATTTATACTAACAATATTAACTATTACTTTCTTTTTATGGTTTATGGACATCGTTACAACTGGTGGACCTAAGAAAAAAGAAAAGAAAATAGAAATAAGACCAAAAGCAAAACCAAATAGAGTTAAACATTTAAATAACTCAAAAGATAATAAAAAATAAAGAAATTATGGGGCTGTCGCATTAAGAATAAATACTATAATATATTGTGTATAAAAGTTTTAGTGCGACAGCCCCTTTTTATAAGGTTTTAATTATAGTAATTATTTAAATGATTAATAAATATTGGAGAACTTACTGCAGTTTTATTATCTTCTTGTAAGACTTTAATAACATACCAAGTTTCAGTTAATAAATTTTCGTGTTCATAAATGTATTTTATATTATTTAAATTTATATCTTCTATTTTTTTTATAATGCTACCATTATTTGAAATGATTTGTATTTCTTTTATTTTATATCTTATATCTTCACAAAAAATAGAAAATTTAATTTTAGGAGAATAAATAGAAATAATTTCACCCATAAAGGTTTCGTCTATATTGAAATAAAATTTCAAAAATCTAGATTCAGTAGAATATGTTCTATGATTTCTAAATGCATCAATTAATGAATTTTTAGAAAAATCATTTGCAATATAAGCAGTAAGATATTCAGCTTGATCAAAATTAATTCTATGATTATCTTGTCCGTTTATAGCACTTAATTTCCAACCATCATCAAGTAACTGATAATAATATTTTTCATGTTTTGTATATCGACTTGCAGGATTTCCATTGTATACTTCTATACAAGTTATTATTTTATTAAAAAATTCACTATATTTAAGTTTACAAACTTCCTTATGAGGATGATTAATTATTATAAAAGCTTGATGATTATTTAACATCCATAAGGTTAATAATCTAAGATCTTTTATGCCACCTGTAAAATAGCTTGAAGGATTAATTATATTAAAATCACCATAAGGAAAAGTTCTACATTCAAAGCCTACTAATGGAAGAAAATCATCTTTACTACGCCTTATTTTATTTGCATAATAATTTGTAGCATCCCATCGAGTTAAAACATTATCTTTTATTGATGTTTTATTTGATAAAAAATCATTATGATCTGTTACAAATAAAAAATCTAATTTACATTTTATTGCAAATTCATATAAATCCAATGGTGTGCCTTTACCGGTAGAATAAGCAGAGTGGCAATGAGGAATTCCATAATAAAATTTCAATTTATTTTGATCAAACTTTACTTTGTTTTTATGTTTGCTTTTACTTTTACCCACAAATTCGCCTCAAAAAAATTATTTGCTTACTTATATATAGTATTAAAGATATTAAAATAATGACAATAATTATAAAGGATGATAAAATAAAGTAAAACTTTAGTGATAATTTATAAATATAAGGGAGTTTAAAAATATGATTATGGATTTTGAGGGAGTTAATCCTATAATTAATAAAAATACATATATTTCAGAAAGTGTTGATATAGTAGGAGAAGTTAAAGTTGAGGAAAATGCAAATATTTGGTTTGGAGCTAGGCTTAGAGGAGATGTTAACGAAATAGTTATTGGTGAAAATACTAATGTTCAAGAAAATTCAGTAATTCATGTTGATATAACTTCTTCTTGTATTATAGGAAAAAATGTTACTATAGGACATGGAGCTATAATTCATGGATGCAATATTTCTGATAATGTGCTTGTAGGAATGGGATCAATAATATTAAATAATGCTAAAATTGGCAAGAATACTATTATAGGAGCAGGGAGCTTAATTACTCAAGGAAAAGAATTTCCTGAAGGTGTTCTTATTTTAGGAAATCCAGCTAAGGTTATAAGAGAATTAACAAAAGTTGAAATTGAAAGTATAAAAAAATCTGCTGATAATTATGTTAGCTTAAGCAAAAAATATAAAAAATAGGAGGTACTTATGTTAAGAATAGGTGAGTATAATACTTTAATAGTAGATAGAGAAAAGGATTTTGGATTTTATTTAAGAGATAAGCAAAGTAGAGAAGATGTTTTACTTCCAAAATCATTAGCTGAAGGAATGGGGATAGAAGTAGGAAAAGAAGTTACTGTATTTATATATAGAGATTCTAAGGATAGACCAATAGCTACATTTAAAAAGCCTTTAGCAACAGTTGGAGATGTAGCATATTTAAAGGTTGTTCAACAAAGTGAATTTGGAGCATTCGTAGATTTTGGATTAGATAGAGATATATTTGTACCTTTAAAAGAGCAAAGATATAAATTACATACAGGAAAGAAATATTTATTTTACATATATGTGGATAAAACAGGAAGACTTGCAGCAACAACAGAAGTTGAACCATATATAGAAGTTGCTGAAGAAGGAACTTTTAAAGTTGGTGATGAAGTAATAGCAATGGTATTTTCAAAAACATTATCAGGCACTTTAAATGTTGCAATTAATGCTAAATATAGAGGGTTAGTGTTACCTAACGAATATTACAATGAAGTTCATCCAGGTTATGAAATGAATTTAAGAGTTAAAAGGATTTATGAAGATGGAGTAATTGGATTAACTCCAAGAAAAACTAGATTAAATGAAAGAGATGAATTACAAGAAAAGATAGTTGCTTATATGAGAAAAAATGGTGGATTTATGGAGTTTAATGATAAATCTAATCCAGAAGATATAAAGGCTGTTTTTGGAACTAGTAAAAATTATTTTAAAATGGCCTTAGGTGGACTTATGAAAGCAGGAAAACTTACTCAAGATAAAGAAGGAAGTAGACTTATCTAGTGATAAGTGATAAGTGATAAGTGATAAGTGGCAAGTTAAGGAGGAAACTCCTTGGGGAGTTTCTGAAGATATATTTATTAAATTCAGCATAAGCTGAATTTACACCTAAACTTGCAACTTGTCACTTGCAACTTATCACTTGAAATTTGAAAAGCACTGTGTATTCAGTGCTTTTTTTATAGAAAATATTTGTATAAACTATTTACTATTTTAAATACAAAGAAGATATAAAGAATTTTTATTTATGAGGAAATTGATAAAAAGGAATTTTAAGATTTAAAATTGTGAAATTTAATATAATGAAGTTATTATGATTATATCTATTTTATTTTATAGCTAAGTAAGAAATTATTATATTAATTTTATAATAAAATTAATATAATATAATAATATAACTTAAAATTAGGAGAATATAATGAAAAATAAGTATGTAATAGTTATATCTTTTGATGCGGTATCAGAAGAAGATTTAGAATTTTTAAGTAAACAACCTAATTTCTCAAAGTTAATAAAAAATGGAGCATTAATAAAAAATGTAGAAAGTGTTTATCCATCTTTAACATATCCGGCTCATGCAACAATAGTTACAGGAAAATATCCTAAAAATCATGGTGTTATAAATAATACAGTTTTAGATTTTAAAAATGATAATCCCGATTGGTATTGGTATAGAAAATATATTAAAGGTGATACAATTTTTGATTTAGCAGAAAAAAGTGGAATGAAAACTTGTTCAATTTTATGGCCAGTAACTGCAAGAAGCAAAATTACTTATAATATGCCAGAAATTTTTTGTACTAAAAGATATGATAATCAAATATTAAAATCGGCTTTAGCTGGAAGCAAGATTTATCAAGTGAATATGAATAAAAAATTTGGATATTTAAGGCAGGGGATGGAGGAACCTTATTTAGATAATTTTGCTACTGAAGTAGCTAAAAAAACAATTAGGGAATTAAAACCTAACTTAATATTACTTCATTTAATAGATAGTGATAGCCAAAAACATAAATATGGAATTGAAAATAAAGAAGTTATTGAATCTTTAAAACGTCATGATGAAAGATTAGGAGAAATAATTGAATCTTTAAAACTTGCAGGAATATATGAAGATTCAACTATAATTGCTTTGGGGGATCACAGTCAAATAAATGTTAATAATGTAATTAAATTAAATTCAATATTGATGAAAAATGATTTAATAAATGTTAATGGTAATAAAATCAAAAGTTATAAAGCTATTGCTAAAAGTTGTGATGGTAGTAGTTATATTTATTTAAAAAATAAAAATGATGTGGAGACTAGAAAAAAAGTAAGAGATATATTAAATGAATTAAAAAATAAATATAGTAATGTTATAGAAGAAGTATATAATAATGAAGAAATTAAAAATTTAGGAGCAGATATAAATGCTAGTTTTATGATTGAAGCTAAAAGGGGATATTATTTTATAGATGATTTTTTAGGAGAAGCTATTGAAGTTATAGATGAATCATCTAAAATAAAACACAAATTAAGAGCTTCACATGGATATTTACCATCTAGGGATAATTACAAAACATTTTTTATTGCATATGGAAAGACAATAAAAAAGGGAGTAGTATTAGAAAAGGGAAAATTAATAAATCATGGACCAACAATTGCTAAGATTTTAGAGATTGATTTAAGAGACTGTGATGGTATAGTAGAAGAAAGAATATTAAACTTATAAATAAAAAATAAGAAATATTATTTATAAAATAAAATTAAATATTTATTTTAAGAATAATATTTCTTTTTAATTTAGTAAGTAAAGTATTAATAATTTTGAATAATTAATTGTGATATTTTGGGAATATCAATATTCATTATAGAATAAGTGCTTGTAAGAGGACCTTTGATTTCTGGTGAAAGATTAGAATGCATATAAAGTGAATTAAGTCCTGCATTAGTTGCACCAGCAATATCACAAATGTAGTCATTTCCAATCATAATACTATCGTTAATATCTAAGTTGTGCTTTTCAATTAAAGTGTTATAAAAATTTGTGTCAGGTTTACAAATTTCATAATCTGCTGAAAATAAAATATCATCAAAATACTTTTCAATACCTAACATTTTCATTTCATAAAGAGTAAAAATTCTTTGTGCATTAGAAAGCAAATAAATATTCTTACCTTTAGATTTTAATAATTCTAATAATTCAATTACACCATCATATAATTTAATATATTTTATTGATAATGTTCTAAAAAAGTGAGCAGTATCATTAACAAGATTAATTGAAGGAGTAATTCCTTTAATTTTATATAATTCACTAAAAATAGGTTCAAGAGGAGTATCGGGATATTTAGTATTAGTATAACTTTGTAATTTGCTTTTAACCATGTTTTCATAAGTAGTTTTCAATTCTTCGGCAATATAAACAGCACCTTTAAATGAATAAAATAATGAAAGCTTGTACCAAAATTCATTACTTGATTCATCTGTATTAATATCAATTAAAGTTCCATATAAATCAAAAATATAATTTGAATACATAATAAATTTCTCCTTAAAATAACAATTTAGTAATTAAATTGTAACATAAAAATAGTGTATTTTGCAAAATTGAAATATTATATAGTTTTAATTTTAAAAATGAGAAAAATTAAGATGAGATGTGTATAAACATAACACATCTCAATATAATTAAAGGAAAAATGAGATAGCTAAAAATTAATTAAGCTTAAGGATATATTTTGAATAGGAAAGTGATAATTCATTAGAAGTTATTACATTTATATTATATGGTTTCTTAATTTTTTTTAGTGTATCCTTAGCTTCTTTTGATAAATCTCCAGTAGTTATAATTAATCCATTTTTTACATTATCAGAAATCATACTACCTAATAATTTTTCAACTTGGAATGAAGATATATAGCTATTAGGAGAATATCTTTTACATTCAATATAAAATTTTTCAGAGTTTTTTTCACAAATAATATCTTTTCCTGCATCAGGACCTATTGGAAGTACTATTATATTAGTAAATCCTAAATTTGATAAATATTCACTACACCAAATTTCAAATTCATGAGGAGTTAATCTATAAGCTAAGTTAGAAAGTAAATTACAATTTTCAAACTTTTTATGCATTTTATAATATGAATAAATTTGATTAATTAGTTTACCAATTAAAGGGGTAAATAAAATTATTATTAAGTAGCTATATATTGTATTTAGTTTCATTTAGTAATTCCTTCTTTAATATATAATATTTATGATTTCTTATTGATTTTGTAAGCTCATATCCATTAATAAGTTTTATTTCTACATCTTGATTTTTATTATTAAAATTATCAACAAATTCTATAGCTAAATCAGAAAAATAGCTATTAGTTATAAAAATTCCTTTTTTACAATCATTAATATACATACGAGCTAAGAAACTTTGTATTTCAGGTCTACCTGTAGTTTCCCAATCATCTTCATCTTTTGCTTCTTTTCCATATAAAGAGTTTTGAGCACAGCTAACAAGTATAGAATCAGTGTTAGATATACATTTAAAATCAGTTAGCTTATTATCATCTGAATTAAGGGGAGATATATTTTTAAATCCTAATATATCAAGATATATTTTTATGATTTTAATAAATGTTTCATAATTGTCTTTTTGAAAATCTTTTATAGATAATAAACCAAGCTCTATTTGAGATTTAATAATTTTATCATTTAAGGAAATACTAAGTTTTTCCACATAGGAAATTAAAAGTTTAATAAATAAAGCGAGAAATAAAATAAATAGTATATATCTAAAAAATCCCATATTAATCACCTCATCTTAATTATTAACAATATTTTTGTATATATTCATAAAATTACATTACAATATAACAAAAAATAAAAAAATGTTTTATTATTAATAATAAAGTATTATAATAAATATTAATGAAGTAGTGCAAAGTATTTAAAGAAGTTGTGATGGAGGTACATATGGGGAGTTTAGTTAAATGTTCAATTATTATTTATGATGATTTTGGTAATGTATTGCTTGCTGAAAGAGGTAAAAAGAATGAAAGAACATGGGGGCTTTTTGGAAAAGATATTAAAGGAAAAGAAACCGATGAAAAATGTATAAGTAAAGCAATAGATAAAGATTTAAAGTGCACAATTTTTGATTTAAAATCATTTAAAGATTATGAAATTGAAAATGGAGACATATTAAGAGTTTTTACTGGAACAGTAAAAGAATACCTTACTTGTCATAGAAGTATAAATCAAATAAAGTGGGTTTCTAAGAAAAACATTGATGATTATAATATAAATGATATTGATAATAATATATTGAAAAATTATTTTTTTAATATATAGAATATAAAAACTAGTTTTAACAAATTATAAGTGTAGATTCTTGGAATTGAGGGAGATAATGCTTTATAGAATTATAGTAAAAAAAGAGACAGAAAAATACTTTGTAGGTAAATCATATGATAACAAAAAATATAAAATAATGAAAAATGAAAATATAAAAAACTTAAAAGTAGGAATGGATTATCATTTTTATGCTAAAAAAGAAGAAAAGCTGTTTGGAACAATATTAATTCCTATTTCTGATGAAGAAGCTGGAGTTATTGATATTTATAAAAATAAATAATTATATAAATAAGGGGATGTCGCATTAAGAATAAATACTACAATATATTGTGTATAAAAGTTTTAGTGAGACAGCCTCTTATTTATAAATATAATTTAAATAAATATTTAAATATTAATTAAGTGACTTAGCGGCAGAATTTTTAAGTAAAAAAAAGGATAAACTAAATATAGGGATAAAATTATTGACTAATAATAATTATCGCTGTAAAATGAAACAAATAATATTTATATTCCCTACTGGGAAATAGGAGGAATTGAAATGGTAAAACATTTAAAAGAAAATGAATTTGATTCAGAAGTTATAAAAGCTGATGGTGTTAGTATAGTAGATTTTTGGGCTGACTGGTGTGGTCCTTGCAAGATGATAGGACCTATCTTTGAAGAAGTAGCAGGAGAATTAACAAATGCTAAATTTACAAAAGTAAATGTTGATGAATGCCCAAACTTAGCTGGTAAATATAGAGTTGCAAGTATACCAACAATAATGGTATTTAAAAATGGAGTGCCTGTAGATACTTTAGTTGGGTTTATGCCAAAAAATCAATTAAAAGATGCTGTTGAAAAACACCTTTAAGGAGAAGAAATTACTATGGAAAGATATGATATAGCCATAGTAGGTAGTGGTCCAGCAGGATTATCAGCTGCTCTTAATGCAAAGATAAGAAATAAAAAATTTATTATTTTTGGTAATAAAGAATTAAGTCATAAGTTAAGTAAGGCTCCAAAAATTAATAATTACTTAGGGTTTTATGGAGTTACTGGAGCACAAGTTAGAGATAAATTTTTAGAGCATATAGATAATATGGGAATTGAAATTACAGAAGAAAGAGTAAACAACATATATGCAATGGGTGATTATTTTGCATTAATGGTAAATGAAAAAATGTATGAAGCAACTACTGTAATTTTAGCTACTGGTATGGAATATACTAAGCCTATTAAAGGCGAAGAACAGTTATTAGGAAAAGGTGTAGGATATTGTGCTACATGTGATGCACCACTTTATAGAGGAAAAACTGTAACGATTATAGGATATAATAAAGAAGCAGAAGAAGAAGCTGATTTTGTTAGTGAAGTAGCAGAAAAGGTTTATTATATTCCTATGTACAAAGATGCTGTAAAAGTAAATGAAAATATAGAAATAGTAGCTAAAAAGCCATTGGAGATAGTTGGAGAAGAAAAAGTTTCTTCAATAAAAACAGATGATGGTGAATTAGAAACTGATGGGGTATTTGTATTAAAGGATAGTATTTCACCAGGACAATTAGTTCCAGGTTTAGAAATAGAAGATGGACATATAAAAGTTGATAGGGAAATGAAGTGTAATATTCCAGGATGTTTTGCAGCTGGAGATTGCGTTGGAAAGCCATATCAATATATTAAGTCAGCTGGAGAAGGAAATATAGCAGCATTAAGTGCTGTTAAATATATTGATACTTTAAAAAATAAATAAATTTCAATTATTAGATAAATGAATAAACAGGTAACTTACAATTTGTAAGCTACCTGTTTTTCTATTACTTAAAGCAATTAAATGAAGCATCTGATGGCATTCTCCAGTCCCCACGAGGGCTAAGAGAAATAGAACCAACTTTAGGTCCATCAGGTAAAGCACTTCTTTTAAATTGTTGAGTGAAGAATCTGTAAATAAATTTATCAAGCCATTTATCAATTTCTTCCTCAGAATAATCATCTTTAAATGCTTCCTTAGCAAGAAATTCAATTCTTTCTTTAGAAGAACCATGTTTAATAAAGTGATATAAGAAGAAATCATGAAGTTCATATGGACCAACAATATCTTCAGTTTTTTGAACTATGTCACCTTTTTCACCTTTAGGTAAAAGTTCAGGACTAACAGGAGTATCTAAAATATCTAATAAAGTATGAGCAACTTCTTTTGTAGATTCCTTTTCTGCTACATATTTAACTAAATATCTAACAAGTGTTTTTGGAATTGATGGATTAACAGCATACATACTCATATGATCTCCATTGTAAGTACACCATCCAAGTGCAAGTTCAGAAAGGTCACCAGTACCTATTAATAATCCACCTTCTTTATTAGCTAAATCCATTAATATTTGAGTTCTTTCTCTTGCTTGAACATTTTCATAAGTTACATCATGTATATTTTTATCATGACCAATATCCTTAAAGTGTTGAAGAGAAGCTTCAACGATATTTATTTCTCTTAAATCTGTATTTAATTCTCTACAAAGTGTTAATGCATTATTATATGTTCTATCAGTGGTACCGAATCCAGGCATCGTAATAGTTATAATGTTACTATTATCTATTCCTAAAAGCTTAAATGTTTTAACTATAACTAATAAGGCTAAAGTTGAATCAAGGCCACCAGAAATTCCAATTACAGCTTTCTTTAAATTAGTATGTTCTAAACGTTTTGCAAGTGCTGAAGATTGTATGTTAAATATTTCTTTGCATCTTTCTTCTCTTTCATGTTCATTAGATGGAACAAAGGGATGTTTGTCTATATATCTATCAAAATTATTTATTTTTGTATTTTTAAAATTAAAGTTAATATTTTTAGGTTTAAATGGCACTATTTTAGAAGAATCTCTATAACTTAAATTTTTTAATCTTTCAGCATTAAGTTTAAATACATCTATACAAGATGTTATAACTTCATTTTCTCTTTGGAATCTATTATTTTCTTTTAATATAGTACCATTTTCACTTATTACTAAATGACCGCTAAATAATAAATCAGTTGTAGATTCATGTACTCCAGCAGAAGAATAAATGTAAGATGACATACATCTTGCACTTTGGTTAGCAATTAATGAAAGTCTATAATCCTTTTTGCTTACTAATTCATTTGAAGCAGAAAGATTACCTATAATATTAGCTCCTAAAAGAGATAAGTAAGAGCTTGGAGGAATTGTTACCCAAAGGTCTTCGCAAATTTCTATACCAAATTTATAATCACCGGCAGCAAATATAAGATTTGTTCCAAATGGTATATTTTCTTGGAATGGAAGAGCTACAAGTTCATCAGTTAACATTGCAGCAGCTGTAAACCACCTTTTTTCATAAAATTCGCTATAGTTTGGAATATATGATTTTGGAACTATTCCAAGAATTTTTCCTTCAAATATTATAAAGGCTGTATTATAAAGAACATTGTTATGGATAAGTGGACATCCAACAGCAATTAGCATATCTTTGTTAATGCTATTTTCACAAACTAATTTTATTCCTTCTATAGATTTATTTATTAATGTAGAAGTTAAAAATAAATCAGCACAAGTATAAGAAGTAATAGATAGTTCAGGAAAAACTAAAAATTTAACATCTTTATTATAAGCATCATCAATACATGAGCATATATTTTCAACATTAAAAATAACATCTGCAACTTTAGTTTTAGGACATGCAGATCCTACTTTTATAAAATCCATAATATCATCTCCAATACGTTATATAATTTTAGTATTGTATTAGTTTACTAATAAAATACATATAAATAAATAATAAAAGGAAAACACTAGAAAATCAAATTATTTAATAAATAGTTAAAACAAAATATTTAAAGTAGTAATAAATAACTTTTTGAATGATGAAAAATAACTTGTAAAGTGATTTTATATATATTATAATAAAGAGGAAGTTAAAAATTGCTTTTGTAATTATTACCACAAAACAAGATGAATATGGTATATAATTAAATTATTAAGTTAAAAGGGGGGAGAAGCAATGATTGAGGTAATTATTTGGATTCTTGTTGCAATATTTTTAGTTGTTATTGATATTATTACTAGTAGTTTTATATTTATGTGGTTTTCACTAGGAGCATTAGTTGCAATAATACTTTCTTTATTAAATTTTACAGTTTTATATCAAATAATAGCATTTTTAATTATAGGAGTTGTAACTATTTCTATTGGTTACCCATGGGCAAAGAAAAAATTCAAGACAGATGTAAAGCAAGTACCAACTATGGAGGAAACTTATATTGGTAAAACAATGACTGCAGAAGAAGATATGGGAGAAACATCATTGATAAATGTAAGTGGTATTTATTGGACTGCTTGCAATAAAGGAAAAATAATAAAAAAGGGTGAGGAATTTACAATTACAGGTCTTGAGGGAACTAAATTAATTGTAAAATTAAAGGAGAATTAATATGCCAGGAATAATATTTTTATTAGCATTATTAGTAATTATTTTTATAGTGCTATTATCATCAATTAAAGTTGTAAACACAGGGTATTTATATGTAGTTGAAAGGTTGGGACAATTTCATAAAATTTTAGAGCCGGGATGGCATTTTATAATTCCTGGTGTTGACTTTGTAAGAAAGAAAGTATCAACTAAACAACAAATTTTAGATGTTCAACCACAATCAGTTATAACTAAGGATAATGTTAAAATTTCAGTAGATAACGTAATTTTCTATAAGATGATTAATGCTAAAGATGCAGTATATAACATTGAAGATTATAAAGCTGGTATAGTTTATTCAGCTACAACAAATATAAGAAATATACTTGGTAATATGACTCTTGATGAAGTTCTTGCTGGAAGAGACAGCATTAATCAACAATTATTAGGTATTATTGATGAAGTTACTGATGCTTATGGTATTAAGGTACTATCAGTTGAAATTAAAAACATAATTCCACCAGATGAAATACAACAAGCAATGGAAAAGCAAATGAAAGCTGAAAGAGATAAGAGAGCTATGATTCTTCAAGCAGAAGGTTTAAGACAATCTCAAATTGAAAAAGCTGAAGGGGAAAAGCAATCTAAGATACTTGCCGCAGAAGCTGAAAAAGAAGCTAATATTAGAAGAGCAGAAGGTTTAAAAGAATCACAATTATTAGAAGCAGAAGGTAAGGCAAAAGCCATAGAACAAATTGCAATAGCAGAATCAGAAGCTATTATGAAAGTTAATAAAGCTATACTTGAATCAGGAACAGATGAAAGAGTTATAGCACTTAAACAAGTAGAAGCTCTTAAAGAAATGGCTAATAATCCAGCTAACAAGCTTATATTACCAAATGAAACATTATCATCACTTGGAAGTATTGCTGCAATTGGAGAAATGTTAAAAAAGGATAAATAAAATAAAAGTGCACCGTAAACAAAATACGGTGCATTTTTTAATCATTAACAACTGTATATAAACTACTATCTTTAGGTAATATATTTTTTAATGATGAATTAGTGTATATGTGTAATTCGTGTAGTGCTCTTGTACAAGCTGTATAAAATAAATGCTTATCTTCAATTGATAAATAACTTTCACCATCAGCAAGTATAACTCCATCAAATTCTAGTCCTTTTGCAATATAAGAAGAAATTACATTAATACCAATTTTAAATTCACATTTATCACTAATTATTAAGTTTACATTTTCATTAAGTTCATTTAATGAAGAATAAAGTTTTTTACTATTTTCTTTATTTTTACAAATGATAGCTATAGATTTATAACCCTTATCAGTCATTTCTTTTATTTTAGTAGAAATTCTTTCTTCTAAGTTATCATTAACAATATGAATAGTTGGATTATCACCAAGTCTATCAACAGCTTCTATTGGCTCATGAGTATCTAAGATATCCTTAGTAAAGTTAGTTATATTACCAGTTGAACGATAGCTCTTAGTTAATACAACTGTTTTTACATCATTAAATATATTGGTAATACTATTTCTGTTTTTTACATTAGAATGTTTATCAATTCTTTGATTTAAATCACCCATGATTGTTAAAGAAGCATTAGGGAAGGATCTTTTTATTATTTTATAAAATAATGGGCTATAATCTTGAGCTTCATCAATAAGAACATGTTTCATATTTCCGTAGCTTCTAAATCCTTCTAATGATGATCTTATATATATTATAGGTGTAATATCTTCAAATTTAACTTCATTATTATTTAAATAATTTAAAGTAAGTTCTTTTGTAGAATTTAAGTCCATATTAGTATATTTTTCAATATTACTCCAAAGTAATTTATAAATATCAACACTATCTAATGTTTTAATCATAGCATCAACTTGTGCATCAACTTGAGCTTTACAGAAATCATAAAAAGTTTTCTTATCTTCAACATAATCAAAGTGAGAATTATCTTTTGAAGATAAATATTTATTTTCTACTTGAGAAAATAAACTTTGCTTAACAACTTCAATTCTATTTAAGTATGGTATATCCTTAAATCTTTCAAAAATAGTATTTTCTACTGATTTTTTACTTATTATTTGTTCACCTTCAATTATAATAGGAGTAACATTAGTAATAAGTTTTGGAATATCAAAAACAAATTTATTTAAAGCTTCCATAAATTCTAATGTGTTTTTATATTCCATAGATTTAGCTCTTAATTTAAAAGCATTTAAATCAGTATGATTAGAATAAATATAATCTAAGTGATCATTTTTATTTTCATATAAATAATTATATGGTAAAAATCTTTTTGAATAAATTTCAAATGTAGTTTGACGAATATTACTTTCTCCAAGTTCAGGAAGTACATCAGAAATATATTCAGCAAAAACTTCATTTGGACTAAAGATTAAAATATTATCAGCACTTAAATTTTTTCTATGCTTATATAAAAGATAAGCAGATCTATGTAAGGCTATAGAAGTTTTACCAGAACCAGCAGCTCCTTGAATAAATAGTATTTTACTATCATCACTTCTTATAATATCATTTTGCTCCTTTTGGATAGAAGCAACTATGTTTTTCATTTTATCAGTAGCATTTCCACTTAACATTGATGTTAAGGCTTCATCACATAAGCTTTCATTTGAGTTATGCATAAATACTATTTCACCATTTTTAATATTATATTGTCTAGTAAAGTCTATATGTCCTTCAATTCTTCTAACTGGTGCATCATAATATGCAGGACCAACTTCAAAGTCATAAAACATATTAGCAACAGGAGAACGCCAGTCAAAAACAAAAATATCAAAATTATCTTCATCTTCTACAGTAGATAATCCAATATAAAAGCTTTCTGCTTCTTCACCGTCTTCTCTAAAATCAAGTCTTGAGAAATAAGGATTAGAAAGCTGTTTTTCTAATGTTCTTATCCTAGATATTTTTTTGGCATGTAATTGTTCATTTAAAGCAACTTGTCCACAGTTTTCATTGATTTCAATTTCATCCAATTCATTTCTATTATCCCATAAAAATTTTCTGTGATTTATTATTTCTTTATCTTGTTCTTTACTTGAAACTCCATAACTATCAAGCAATTCGTGTATTTTCTTTATTGTATTATTTAAATATTTATTTTCATCTGTTAAATCTCTTCCAATAATCATTTAATCTTCTCCTTAAAATAATGGTCATTAAATTTTAATGGTTTCTAATGTGATATGTCAAGTAATGAATTTAAATTATTTTTAATGTAATTTATCTTATATAATATTTCTAATTTTAATAATATTAATTTAATAAAAATTAATTTAAAGATATAAATTTTATCAAAGGTAAATAAAAATACTAATAGATAAATAAAAAATAATTCATTGACAAAAATAAACCCAATTGGTAATATTTAATTGACACGAAAAATGTTAATTAAAAATAAAATAATATTCGTGTTTTGAAGCGAGGTGTAGGATGCGAGGTATTAAGTGTATTTTTGTAGAAAAAAAGGATGGCTTTAATATTGAAGCTAATAGTTTATTAGAAGATTTTAAAAATAATTTAAGGATAAAAAATCTTCAAGCTGTAAGAGTAGTAAATAAATATATATTAGATGAAATGAATGAAGAAAATTATAAAAAATCTTTATATACAATATTTGCTGAAAAGACAGTAGATAATTTATACGAAGAAAGCTTTCCAATATCGCCTGATGAAATAGTATTTGCTGTAGAATTTTTACCAGGACAATATGATCAAAGAGCTGATTCGGCATCAAAATGTATTGGATTAGTAGGTGCTGAAGAAAATGTTGAAGTAAAAACAGCTAAAGTTATAGTTTTAAAGGGGAAATTAACAAAGGAAGATATAGAAAAAATCAAATCTTATTATATAAATCCTGTAGACTCAAGGGAAGTATCGCTAAGTAATAAAGAGCTTTATTCTAAATTATCAGAACCTAAAGATGTAGAAATACTTTATGATTTTGTTAAAAAAGATAAAAAGGAAATAGAAAAATTTCATAAAGAATTAGGTCTTGCAATGAGTGTAGATGATTTATTGATGATAAGGGACTATTTTAAAAGTGAAGAAAGAATACCAACAATTACAGAAATAAAAGTAATAGATACTTATTGGTCAGATCATTGCAGACATACAACATTTAGTACTTCAATTGAAGATATAAAATTTGAAAAAGGTAAATTAAATAATGCAGTACAAAAATCTTATGAATCGTATTTAAAATCAAGAGATTTTGTTTATGAAAAAAACAATAAAGATAAGACCTTAATGGATATAGCAGTTATTGCCATGAAGGAAATGAGAAAAAGAGGAATGTTAGATGACTTGGATATTTCAGAGGAAATAAATGCTTGTTCAATAAAGGTTAATATAGAAACAAATAATGGTATTGAAGAATATTTAGTAATGTTTAAAAATGAAACACATAATCACCCAACTGAAATTGAGCCTTTTGGTGGAGCAGCAACTTGTTTAGGAGGAGCAATAAGAGATCCACTATCGGGGAGAACATATGTATATCAGGCAATGAGAGTTACAGGTGCGGCAGATCCAACAGTACCTGTAGAAGAAACTTTAAAAGGAAAATTACCACAAAGAACAATTACTTTAGGTGCAGCTCATGGTTATAGTTCATATGGAAATCAAATAGGATTAGCAACAGGACAAGTTTCAGAAGTATATCATCCAAATTATGTTGCTAAAAGGATGGAAATTGGAGCAGTTATAGCAGCAGCTCCAAGTAAAAATGTAATAAGAGAAGAACCTAAGGCTGGTGATATAGTAATACTTCTTGGAGGTAGAACAGGAAGAGATGGAGTTGGTGGAGCAACTGGTTCATCAAAAGGGCATACTGAAGAATCAATAAATAAGTGTGGAGCAGAAGTTCAAAAAGGAAATCCTCCAACAGAAAGAAAAATACAAAGATTATTTAGAAATCCTAAAGTTGCTAAAATGATAAAGAGATGTAATGACTTTGGGGCTGGTGGAGTTTCTGTAGCTATTGGAGAATTAACAAGAGGATTGGATATTAATTTAGATAAGGTTCCTAAGAAATATGAGGGGTTAGATGGAACTGAAATTGCAATTTCTGAATCACAAGAAAGAATGGCTATAGTGGTAGCTAAAGAAGATGTAAAAGGGTTCATAAATTTATCTAAAGAAGAAAATTTAGAAGCAGTTGCTGTTGCAGAAGTTACAAATAATGAATGTTTAAGAATGTATTGGAGAGGAAAGGAAATAGTTAATTTAAAAAGAAGTTTCTTAGATACAAATGGTGCAAAACAAGTAACAAATGTAAAAGTTAAGTTGCCAGGGGAATATCCTTTAGCAGTTGGAGATATAAATGTTAAAGAGGAATGGATAAAAAATTTATCAAAATTAAATGTTGCTTCACAAAAGGGGTTAGTTGAGAGGTTTGATTCAACAATAGGTTCTGGAACAGTTCTTATGCCATATGGAGGTAAATATTCAGCAACAGAACAAGAAGCAATGGTTGCTAAGATTCCAGTATTAAATGGTGTAAGTGAAGAAGCAACAATAATGAGTTATGGATTTAATCCAGATTTAGGAGTTTGGAGCCCATATCATATGGCATATTACTCAATAATAGAAGCAGTTACAAAACTTGCAGCTGTAGGTGGAGATTACAGAAAAGTAAGATTAACTCTTCAAGAGTATTTTGAGAAATTAGGAAAGAATCCAGAAAGATGGGGAAAACCATTTGCTGCATTGCTTGGAGCATATCAAGCTCAAGTTGATTTAGGGATACCTGCAATTGGAGGTAAAGATTCTATGTCAGGAAGTTTTGGAAATTTAGATGTGCCTCCAACATTAGTAGCATTTGCTGTTGGAATTGAAAAAGCAAAAAATATAATTAGTGCAGAGTTTAAAAAAGTAGGATCTAAATTAGTATTATTAATGGCTGAAAAAAATGAAGATTTTACTTTAAAAGTAAATCAATATAAAAGAAATTTAGAAAGATTATATGAGCTTATTTTAGAAGGAAAGGTGATATCAGCATCAAGTGTTAAATTTGGGGGAGTTGCAGAAACAATATCTAAAATGGCATTTGGAAATAAAATTGGGGTTGAATTCTTTAATTTAAGTAAAGAGGAGCTTTTTGGACTAAATTATGGAACTTTAGTTTTAGAAGTAAACCAAGAAGTAAATATAAATAAAGAATTTAAAGGATGCGCTTATAAGGCAATAGGCTATACAACTGAAGAAGAAACAATAACTTCTAAAGAGTTTGATTTGAATTTAAAATTAAATATTTTAGAAAATGCTTATGAAAAAAATTTATCAAAGGTATTTAAAATTAAAACTAATGATAAAAATGAAAAAGTAAAAGAAGTTTTATATAAAGAATCAAATAATAAATCACCAGTTATAAAAATTGCTAAACCAAAGGTAGTAATTCCAGTATTTCCAGGTACAAATTGTGAGTATGACTGCGAAAGGGAATTTAAGAAAGCTAATGCAGAAACAAAAACATTAGTATTTAGAAATTATTCTAAGGAAGCATTTGTAGAATCAATTGAAAACTTAGAAAAGCAAATTAGAGAAAGTCAAATAATAATGTTACCTGGAGGATTTTCAGCTGGAGATGAACCTGATGGTTCAGGTAAATTTATAGCAACTGTATTTAGAAATGAAAAAATTAAAGATGCAGTTATGGATTTATTAAAAAATAGAGATGGATTAATATTAGGAATTTGTAATGGCTTCCAAGCATTAATCAAATTAGGATTAGTACCTTATGGTGAAATAATTGATATTGAAGAGGAAATGGCAACATTAACTTATAACGAAATTAATAGACATATGAGTTCAATAATTCAAACTAAGGTTGTTTCTAAGAAATCACCTTGGTTTAACAAAGTCAATTTAGGGGATATTCATAATGTAGCAATTTCTCATGGAGAAGGAAGATTTGTTGCACCAGAAAAATTAATAAAAGAATTAATAAAAAATGGACAAGTAGCAACTCAATATGTTGATAATAAAGGAAATATATCATTAAATATGCCATTTAATCCAAATGGATCAATGCTTGGAATAGAAGGAATAACAAGTCCAGATGGAAGAGTTCTTGGTAAAATGGGTCATTCTGAAAGAATTGGAGATAATTTATACAAAAATATACCAGGAAACTTTAATCAAAAGATTTTTGAATCAGGAGTGGAATACTTTAGGTAGTTAGTAGTTTGGAGTTTGAAGTTAGGAGTTAAGGAAAAAATTCAGCTTGGGCTGAATTTTAGAAAAGAGAATATATTTTCAAGAAATTCCCTGAGGAATTTCATCATAAACTACAAACTACTCACTACAAACTACTCGCTAGTTAAAGATGGCAAGTGACAAGTTAAGGATGAAACTCCTTAGGAGTTTCTGAGAATATATTTTTAAGAAATGCCCTAAGGAATTTCATACATAACTATTAACTACAAACTAAAATAGGGGGTTTTTATGAAAGTAGCAATATTTTTTGGATCTAAATCTGATACTGAAATAATGAGAGGGGCAGCTAAGTGTTTAAAGGAATTTGGAGTTGAATATAAAGCATTTATATTATCGGCTCATAGGGTTCCAGAAAAATTAGAAGAGGTTTTAAAAGAAATTGAAATACAGGGATGTAAGGTTATAATAGCAGGAGCTGGGCTTGCAGCACACTTACCAGGTGTAATAGCTTCTAAAACAATAATACCTGTGATAGGAGTTCCTTGTAAGGGAGCTATTGAAGGGTTAGATGCATTATTTTCAATTGTACAAATGCCAAAGACAATTCCAGTTGCAACAGTTGGTATAAATAATTCTTATAATGCAGGAATGTTAGCTGTTCAAATGTTATCAATTGGAGATGAAAGTTTAAAAGATAAATTAATTAAATATAGAAAAGAAATGAAGAGAAAATTTATAGATGAAAATGGTGAAGGAGTAGATTTGTAATGGGTAAATTAGAAAAATTGTATGAAGGTAAAGCAAAAAAAATATATGCTACAGAAAATCAAGAAGAAGTAATAATTTATTATAAGGATGATGCTACAGCATTTAATGGAGAAAAGAAGGAACAAATTGAAAATAAGGGTATTTTAAACAATGCAATAACTTCAATGATATATGGAATGTTAAATAAAGAAGGTATTCCAACTCATTTTATTGAAAAATTAAATGATAGAGAGCAATTATGTAAAAAGATTGAAATGATACCATTAGAAGTTATAGTTAGAAATGTTGCAGCTGGCTCAATGGCAAAAAGATTAGGGTTAGAAGAAGGCAGTGAATTAAAAGTAACTGTATTTGAATTATCATATAAAAATGATGCATTAGGAGATCCACTAATAAATGATTATCATGCAGTTGCTATAGGTATAACAACTTTTGAGGAATTAGCAAAAATTTATTCTTTAACATCAAAAATTAATGAATTTTTAAAGGAAATGTTTTTAAAATCTAATATAAAATTAATAGATTTTAAATTAGAATTTGGAAGATGTAATGGAGAAATTGTATTAGCAGATGAAATTTCACCAGATACATGTAGATTATGGGATGCAACAACTGGAGAAAAGTTAGATAAAGATAGATTTAGAAGAAATCTTGGAAATGTTAAAGAAGCATATGTTGAAATATTAAAAAGAATAAGTTAGGCAAGGGAAGCAAATGGCAAGTTCAAGTGATAAGTGACAAGTGGCAAATTACAAGTTAGGGATGAAATTCCTTAGGGAATTTCTTAGATTATATTTTTCCAAAATTCAGCTTAAGCTGAATTTTTACCTAAACTTGAAACTTATGACTTGTCACTTGAAACTAGTTAAAAGTGATTAATCGGGGGGATTAAAGGTATGAATCCAAAGTTAGATAATATAACAATTGATCTAAGTAATGATAAATTTAAAGAAGAATGTGGAGTCTTTGGGATTTATTCTAATAAGTCATTAGATTTAGCTTCGGTAATATATTATGGATTATATGCACTTCAACATAGAGGTCAAGAAAGTGCTGGTATAGCAGTTGCTAATGGAGAAGATATAAATATTAAAAAAGGTATGGGGCTTATAACAGAAGCTTTTTCTCAAGAAGATATAAATAGTTTAAAGGGTTTTACTGGAATTGGACATGTTAGGTATTCAACAAGTGGTGATACTAGAATAGAAAATGCACAACCATTATTAAGTCAAACAAAGTTAGGGCCAATAGCTATGGCACACAATGGAACTTTAGTTAATGCAGATGTTATTAAAGAGTTATTAGAAGATGGAGGGCATATATTTCATACATCAATTGACTCAGAAGTAATTGCTAATTTAATTGCAAGAGGTGCTAAAAAAGGTGTTGAAAGAGCGGTATTAGATGCCATTCAAGCTGTTAGAGGTTCATTTGCAATGGTTATATTAACTAAAGATAAGCTTATTGGTGTAAGAGATCCTCATGGAATAAGACCTCTTTGTTTAGGTAAAATTGAAGAAGGTTATATATTAGCATCTGAAAGTTGTGCTTTGGATGCTATAGGTGCTGAATTAATTAGGGATGTTGAGCCAGGTGAAATAGTTGTAATTGATGAATGTGGAATAAATTCATATAGATATTCTGAAAATACACAATGTCAAACTTGTGCATTTGAGTACATTTACTTTGCAAGACCAGATTCTATTATAGATGGATTAGATGTTCATGAATCAAGAGTTAGAGCAGGAGAACAATTATATAGAGAAAATCCAATTGAAGCAGATATAGTTATTGCAGTTCCAGATTCAGGAACGCCAGCAGCTATAGGATATGCTAAAGCTTCAGGAATCCCTTATGATACTGGATTTGTAAAGAATAGGTATGTAGGAAGAACTTTCATAACTCCTTCTCAGGAAGTTAGAGAAAGAGCTGTAGCTGTTAAATTAAATCCTTTAAAAGTAAATATTAAAGATAAGAAAGTTGTGCTTATAGATGATTCAATAGTAAGAGGGACAACATCAAAACATTTAGTTGAATCTTTAAGAAGAGCAGGAGCAAAGGAAGTTCACTTTTTAGTTGCATCACCAGTAGTTCAATATCCATGTTATTTTGGAATTGATACTCCTTATAGAAAAGAACTTATAGGTGCTAATCATTCATTAGAAGAAATAAGAGAAATAATTGGTTGTGATTCTTTAGGATATTTAAGTATGGAAGGTATGTATAAGTGCTTTAATACAAATCAAGGGTATTGTGTAGGATGCTTTAATGGAATATATCCTGTTGCAACACCAATAGAAGGTGAAAGGTAGGGAATTTAAATGATAACTTATAAAGATTCTGGAGTTAATATAGAAGAGGGATATAAATCAGTAAAGCTAATAAAAGAATATGCACAAAAAACAATTAGTAAATATGTTTTAAATGGTCTTGGAAGTTTTGCTGGAATGGTTGAATTACCAAAGGGATATAAAAATCCAGTTTTAGTTTCAGGTACAGATGGTGTAGGAACTAAGCTTGAATTAGCATTTAAAAGTAATAAGTACGATACAGTTGGAATTGATTGTGTAGCTATGTGTGTAAATGATATTTTGTGTCATGGAGCAAAGCCATTATTTTTCTTGGATTATATAGCTTGTGGAAAACTAGAAGCAGAAGTAGCAGCAGAATTAGTTAAGGGTATTTCACATGGATGTATTATGTCAGATTGTGCTTTAGTTGGTGGAGAAACTGCTGAAATGCCAGGTTTTTATAAAGAAGGAGAATATGATATTGCAGGGTTTGCAGTAGGTATTGTTGATAAAGATAAAATAATAAATGGAAAAAATATAAAGCCAGGAGACAAGTTAATTGGTATTGCTTCTTCAGGAATACATTCAAATGGATTTTCTTTAGTTAGAAAGTTATATACAAATTTAAATGAAGAATTTAATGGAAAAGAGATTTGGAAAACATTAATTACTCCAACAAAGATATATGTTAAGCCAATATTAAGATTAATTGAAAAGTATGATATTAAAGGTATGTCTCATATAACAGGTGGAGGATTTATTGAAAATATTCCAAGAATGTTTAATGGTTTAAAATTAACAGCAGAAATAAAGAAAGATAGTTATCCATTACCAGCAATATTTGAAGATATGATAGAAAAAGGGGTAAATAGAAATCATATGTATAACACATTTAATATGGGAATTGGATTTGTATTATGTGTTGATGAAAAAGATGTGGATGCTGTTATAAAAGAGCTTTATGAATTAGGGGAGAAGGCTTATGAAATTGGGGTTGTAACAGCTGGAGGTGAAGGAGTTTGCTTAAAGTAGCAGTACTTGTATCTGGTAGCGGGTCAAACTTGCAATCAATTTTAGATTATGGACAAGCTTCCTTTAAAGTGGAAATGGTTATTGGAAGTAAAGAAGGAATATATGCACTAGAAAGAGCTAAAAACAAGAACATTCCAACATATGTTGTTTCTAAAGAGGAATATGGCAGTGAAATTTCAAATAAGATATTAGAATTAACCAAGAATAGAGTTGATTTAATAGTTTTAGCAGGATATCTTTCCATATTAGATGGTGATATATTAAAAGAATTTAAAGATAAAATAATAAACATTCATCCTTCACTTATACCAAGTTTTTGTGGAGATAAAATGTATGGAATACATATTCATAATGCAGTAAAAGCTTGTGGGGTTAGATTTACTGGATGTACAGTTCATTTTGTTAATGAAAAAGTAGATGGTGGGGCAATAATTCTTCAAGAAGTAGTTCCAGTATATTTTGATGATACTGCAGAAGATATACAAAAGAGGGTATTAGTAGAAGAGCATAAATTATTACCTAAAGCTATTGATTTAATAAGTAAAGATAAAATTGAGATTATAGACGGCAGAGTAAATATTTTAAAATAGGGGGATTTTTACATGATTAAAAGAGCATTAATTAGTGTATTTGATAAAAATGGAATTTTAGATTTTTCAAAATTTTTAATAGAAAATGGAGTTGAGATTATTTCAACTGGAGGCACGTATAAACACTTAAGGGAAAATGGTGTTACTGTAACAGAAATTAATGAAGTTACAAATTTCCCAGAAATGCTAGATGGAAGAGTTAAAACTCTTCATCCAATTATTCATGCAGGAATACTTGCTATAAGAAATAATGAAGAACATATAAAAACTATAAAAGAAAAAAATATTGAAACTATAGATATGGTTATAGTTAATTTATATCCATTCTTTAAAAAGGTAAGAGAGGATTTAAATTTTGAAGAAAAGGTTGAATTTATAGATATTGGTGGGCCAACAATGCTTAGAGCAGCAGCTAAGAATTTTCAAGATGTTGTAGTTGTTTCAGATGTCTCTGATTATGAAGTTGTAATGAATGAAATTAAGGAAACTGGAGAAGTGAGTTATAAGTTAAGAAAGAAGCTTGCTGGAAAGGTATTTAATTTAATGAGTGCTTATGATGCAGCAATATCTAATTTTATGTTAAGTGATGAAGAAGAATATCCAGAATATCTTTCAATTTCATATAAGAAGAAGCAAGGTTTAAGATATGGTGAAAACCCACATCAAAGTGCTGCATATTATGTTTCAAATGAATTTGATGGTGGTATGAATGATTTTGATATATTAAATGGTAAAGAACTTTCTTACAATAACATTAAGGATTTAGATATTGCATGGAAGGTTGTTAATGAATTTCAAGAAACAGCTTGCTGCGCATTAAAGCATAATACTCCATGTGGTGTTGCAGTAGGTAAGACTACTATAGAAGCTTATACTAAAGCACATGATGTGGATCCAACTTCAATATTTGGTGGAATAGTTGCTATTAATAAGAAAATTGATAAAGTTACAGCAGAAGAAATGGTGAAAATATTCTTAGAGGTAGTTGCAGCTCCAGATTTTGATGAAGATGCTTTAGAAATTTTAAAAGCTAAGAAAAATTTAAGAGTTATTAAATGTAATGTTAAACCATGTGATAAGAAGTTTATGGTAAGTGTTGATGGTGGAATATTAGTTCAAGAAGAAGATATTAAACTTTTAGATGAATTAAAAGTTGTTACAGAAAAAGTACCAACTGAAGCTGAAATTAGAGATTTAGTATTTGGAATGAAGGTAGTTAAGTATGTTAAATCAAATGCTATAGTTACAGTTAAAGATGGTGTTGCTGTAGGAATTGGTGGAGGACAAGTTAATAGAATTTGGCCAACAATTGAGGCTCTAAAAAGGGGTAAGGGAGCTACTATATTAGCTTCAGATGCATTTTTCCCATTTAGAGATATAGTTGATGAATGCTCTAAGTATGGAATTAAAGCAATAATTCAACCAGGTGGTTCAATAAGAGATCAAGAATCAATTGATGCTTGTAATGAACATGGAATTGCTATGGTGTTTACTGGGATTCGTCACTTTAAACACTAGAACTAAGAACTAGTTAAGAGTGACAAGTGGAAGGAAGTTAGGAGTTAGTAGTTAAGGATGAAACTCCTAGTGGAGTTTTTAAAAATAAAAATTTAAGAAATTCAACAAGGAATTTCAACATCAACTACTAACTACAAACTATAAAAGTGGTTTCTGAAAATATATTTTAAAATTCAGCTTAAGTTGAATTTTTACCTAAACTTATCACTTGCCACTTGAAACTCTCTAGGGAGTTTCCATATTAACTACAAACTAAAAACTAAACACTAAATTGGGGGTATTATAATGAAAATATTATTAGTTGGTTCTGGTGGAAGGGAGCATGCTATTGCTTGGAAATTAGCTCAGAATAAAAATGTAAGTAAAATATTTGTAGCACCTGGTAATGGTGGAACTGCACTTGAAAATAAATGTGAAAATATTAATATAACTGATTTAAATGAATTAGTTGAATTTGCAAAAGAAAATAATATTGATTTTACTTTTGTAGGACCAGAAGAGCCATTAACTAATGGCATAACTGATAAGTTTAAGAAGGTAGGTCTTAAGTGTTTTGGGCCAGATGCAAGAGCGGCTCAATTAGAGGGAAGTAAAACATTTGCTAAAGAGTTCATGAAGAAATATGGAGTTAAAACAGCTCAATATGAAATATTTACTGATTACAATTTAGCTAAAGAATATTTACAAAAATGTGACTATCCAATAGTTATTAAAGCAGATGGATTAGCATCAGGAAAAGGTGTTGTAATTGCAAGAACTAAAGAACAGGCTATGAATACAATTGATGACTTCATGATTTTAGATATTTTTAAAGGTGCAGGTAAAAGTATTGTTATTGAAGAGTTCTTAGAAGGGATAGAAGCTTCAATTCTTTCAATTACTGATGGTAAAACCTTAATACCATTTATTTCAGGAAAAGATCATAAGCAAATTTTTGATGGGGATAAAGGACCAAACACTGGGGGTATGGGAGTTATAGCACCAAATCCATTTGTTACTGAAGAGGTGATGAAGGATTTTGAAGAAAATATAGTTGCTAATACTTTAAGGGGAATTGAAGAAGAAGAATTTGATTTTAAAGGAATTATTTTCTTTGGTTTAATGATAACTAAAAAAGGAACCTATTTATTAGAATATAATGTGAGAATGGGCGATCCTGAAACTCAATCTATTTTAGTTTTAATGGAAAGTGATTTAGTTGATTTAGTACAAGCGGCTTTAGATAGTAAATTAGATGAAGTTAAAGTTAAATGGTATGAAGGAAGTTGTGTTAATATAGTTTTAGCTTCTAAGGGATATCCAGAAAAGTTTGAAAAGGGATTTAAAATTACTATTGAGGAAGGTATTAAGAATAAGGTATTTTTAGCTGGTGCCCAATTAGTAAATGGAGAATTAATAACTAGTGGGGGAAGAGTTTTATCACTTGTTGGTAAGGGAAAAACTATAGAAGAAGCTAGAAAAGAAGCCTATAAATTAACAAATATGGTTGATTTTAAAGGGAAATATTTTAGAAAAGATATATAAATTCACATTTTACTATAAAATATGATTTAAATAATAGACTATATTTTATTATATGGTTAATACTGAATTTTAAATATAATTAATTTATTTTGAATTAGACTAAATCTTAAAGATAGTATTTGTAATGATTTAGGAGGAGTTAATCATTATTCAAAATAAAGCTAAATAATAAATCCACGCAAAAATGTCGTGGATTTATTATTTGCAGTGAATTAAGTTTGTCCATCCTAACTTATCACTTATAACTTGCCACTTATCACTTGCAACTTGTCACCTTTAACCAGTTTGTAGTTTTTAGTGAGTAATTTGTAGTTATAGATGCAATTCCTAATGGAATTTCTTAAAAATATATTCTCAGAAACTCCCAAGGAGTTTCATCCTTAACTTGTCACTTGCCACTTGCCACTTGTCACTATCTAAGCTTGTCACTATCTAACCTTGTTAGTTGAAATTGTCAGTAAGAAGTCCTGAATTATTAGTAGTATTAAAAAAGTTATTATTAAATGGAGTGTTAAGTGTATTAAAGCTTGTATTATTAAGATTGGTGTCATTGCACCAGCCATTATTAAATGCACTACAACGAAATATATTTCCATAACTTCCCCAAAAGCTACTAGGACTAAATCCACCACCACCAAATAATAATACTATAGCTATGGTATAAAAAAATGGGTTATTAAAGAGTAATGAAAGGTTTTCAAACTCATTATTGTTATTACAGCAAAAATGATTTGAATTAGGGCAATCTATTGACATGTATCTCATCTCCTATCATTGGATTATATATTATATAATATTAAAAAGATATAATATTGTTTAAAATAAAAAATGTGTAAACATAAAAAATTTAAAAAGGGATTTAAATATAATTATTATTGGTATATAATATTATTTATAAAATAAATTTAGAAAAATGAAAAATGTAGTATGTAAACAAAAGAAGGGATGAAGTAAAATAATGAATGAATTTTTAAAACAAGCTAATTTAATTAAAGATGAAATTATAAACTATAGAAGAACTATTCATAAAAATCCTGAAGTTGGGGCTGAATTACCAAAAACAAAGGCATATGTAATGGAACAATTAAAAAAAATGGGGTACGAGCCTAAGGAAATATGTGAAAGTGGTATAGTAGCTACACTTGAAGGAAATAAATCAGGAAAAACATTTTTATTAAGAGCTGATATGGATGCTCTTCCAATGAAGGAAAATAATGAGTGTGATTTTAAAGCAGAAAATGGATGTATGCATTCATGTGGTCATGATATGCATACTGCAATGTTATTAGGAGCAGCTAAGCTTTTAATGCAAAATAAAGAACAAATTGAAGGTACTGTAAAATTAGTATTTCAACCTGATGAAGAAGGGTTTACAGGATCTAAAAAAATGATACAAGCAGGTGTTCTTGAAAACCCTAAAGTTGATGCAGCTATGGCAATGCATGTGCATTCAGGTACACCATCAAATGTTATTTTATGTGGATTAGGGACTAGTATAGCTGGATGTAATAGATTTAGAATAGTTGTAAAAGGGAAAGGCTGTCATGGAGCAATGCCTGAAACGGGGGTAGATCCTATAAATATAGCTGCTCATATATATATATCTTTACAAGAAATAATAAGCAGAGAAATAGATCCAAATAAAGCAGCAGTTGTAACTATAGGTAAATTTGCTGGAGGAGATGCACCAAATATAATTCCATCAGAGGTTATTATGGAAGGGACTATTAGAAGTTTAGATAAAGAATTAGGAGAATTTATTTTTAATAGAATAAATGATATAGTTGTATCTACTGCAAAAATGTTTAGAGGAGAAGCAGAATTAATAGAATTATCTTCTGTGTTACCATTAGCAAATGACGATAATTTAGCATATGAAGTTACAGAATACATGAAGGAGGTTGTTGGAGAGCAATCAGTTGTACTTTTTAAATCTTCAGGAATGGGCTCAGAGGATTTTGCTGCATATTCATATAATGTACCAAGCTTATATGTAATGTTAGGTGCAGGATCAAAACAAGAAAATAATTTATTTGGAGAACCAATGCATAGTGATAAAGTAGTTTTTAATGAAGATATACTTCCAACAGGAGCTGCAATTCATGCATATAGTGCTATTAAATGGCTAAAAAATAATAAATAAAGTTACAAAAAAACCAAAAAACAGAGCAAATTTTGCTCTGTTTTTCAGTTTGTTGAAAAACCCCCTGTTAAAAAAGCAGAGGGTTTTTATTATTAATAAAAAAATGAAAAAAATGAAAAAAATAGTGATTTTTTTTGGACAATTTGGTAAAATTTAAAAGAAGTTAAAAATTAGTTTAGATAAGGGGAGTAGAGAAGATTGGGGGCAAAAATTAAAAAAATTATTATATACGTAATGGTAGTTATGGTATTATTTGTTAATGAAACGCTAGTTTATGCAACAAAAGAAGAATATTATAATAAGTCTATTGCTGAAAAAGATAAAGCTAATTTTTATAATTTAACAATGGATGATGGTTTAACCAATAATAATATAACATATATATATCAAGATTCTAGAGGATATATATGGATAGGAACAGAAGATGGGTTAAATCAGTACAACGGAAATATAATAATACAATATAATTATGAAAGTGATAATAAAAATACTATTTCATCACCATATATTACAAAAATAATTGAAAGCCCTAACGGAGACATATGGGTAGGAAGTAATGGTGGATTAAGTATAATTAATGTAAACGAAAATAAAATAAAAAGAATAGATGAAAAAGAATTTAATTTATCACATTCAGTAATTACAGATATATACAAGGATAGTAACAATGTAATGTGGGTTGGAACTAGCAATGGACTTAATAGATATGATGAGGAAAGTAATAAATTTATAAATTATTATGCTAATGATACAAATAAAAGTATAAATAATAATTACATAACTGATATTGAAGAAGATGATTTAGGATATTTATGGGTATCTACAATAGAAGGAACAGTAGCAATAAAATTAAATACATATGAAATATTTAATGAAAAAAATGAAAGTAATCTTAAATATATATATCAAATGGATAAGGATAATGAGGGAAATATATGGAATGTAGGTAAAGATAGTATATATAAGGTTATAGTTGGAGAGGATAAGTTTTATAAATATCAAATTGATATTGATGATGTTGAATACAATGAAATAAATAAAGTTTTATGTAGTAGCAATGATAAAATATGGTTTGGCGGATTTAATGGGCTTATAGAATATAATCAAAATGATAATAGTACTAAAATTTATAAATCTAATAAAAATTTATCTAATTATATATTAAGTGATTTTATTACTTGCTTATATGAGGATGGTAATGGAGTATTATGGATTGGAACAGATAGTGGAATTAGTATATTGAATCCTAGTCAACAATTTAGAAGTGAAATAAATACAATTTTAAGTGAAAATGGAATTTATGATTATAATATAACAAGTATTTTTAAAGATGAAGATGATGATTTATGGATAGGTACTCAACATAGTGGTGTAATTTTATATAAATTAAGAGAAAATAAGATAATAAGATTTACTAAAGGAGAAGGAGAGGAAAATTCACTATTTAGTAATACAATAAAAGATATTCAAGAAGGCATTAATAAATATATAGTAATAACTAATAAAGGTATAAATACAATTGATAAAGAAACAGAAGAGGTATTTAGGATTACTGAATATAAAAAAAATAATATATTTTTTGAAAAGGATATAGATGTTTTAAAGGATGATAAAAGTATTTGGCTCTCAACTTATAATGGGCTTTATAGAAAAGATAATCAAAGTGATGAAATAATAAATTATAATTATAATTTTAGTGAAAATGGAATAAATGATTTTCAGCTTATAGATATGTGTCAAGATGAAAATGATGAAGACATTATTTGGATAGCTGGGGGAAGGAATGTTGGATTAATAAAATTTCATAAAAGTGAAGGGGTAATTAAAAATTATTTATTAAGTCATGATTTATTAGGCTATAATGGAATAAAGTGTATTGAAAGTGATGGGGAAGGGAATATGTGGATAGGCACTGAAGTTGGCTTAAATAAATTTAATATTGAAAATGAAAGTTTTACAAGTTATTTAGAAAAAGATGGCTTAATGAGTGATTATATAAAAAGTATAAATATGGATGATGATAAAAATATATGGTTAGGGACAAGCAATGGGTTAATTAAGTTTATTGTAAATGAAAATAGATTTATAAATTTTATGGAGATAGATGGAATTTGTAGTTCTAACTTTAACAATAAGGTTAAATATAAAGGCAAAAATGGAATATTACTTTTTGGAACAACTAATGGAGTAGTTGAATTTAATCCAAGTGAAATAAAAGAAATTAAAAGTTGTGATGAAAAGGTAAAAATAGGTGGATATTGGATTGATTCAAATAAAAGTGTAAATGATGAAGAGAAAATTACTCTTAAGAGTAATAATAATATAGCATTTGAATATTTTCTTCCGGATTATTCAAGAATTGGAGATATAACATATTTATATAAATTAGAAGGCTTAAATAGTAAGTGGAATCAAGGTAATAGTGATGGATATGTACTTTATTCTGGACTAAAACCAGGAAAATATAATTTTAAAGTTAAAGCAGTAAAGGGAGATGGAAGTTTAACAGAGGAAACAAGTATAAGCTTTAAGGTAGAAGGTGCTTTTTGGAAAACAAAAATGGCATATTTTCTTTATATAGTTGTAGTTGTAATAATAATTTTATACTTTATATATAGAATGAAATTTTTTAAAGTATTAGTTCATAAGCAAACAAAAGAAATTAATAATAAAATGGAAGAAAATAAAAAATTATATGAACAAAATATTAAAAATGAAAAATTTAAAAATGATTATTTTGTTAATTTATCTCATGAGTTAAGGACACCACTAAATGTTATTTTATCAGTACTTCAATTATTAAGCTATTTAGATAAAAATGATAAAGCGTCAGAAGAAAAAAACAAACATTATATGGATGTAATAAAAAAGAGCTCTAATAGTTTGTTAAATATAATAAATGACATTATAGATAGTTCTAAAATAGAGTCAGGTGCTTATAAAATAAATAAAGAAGAAAATATTGATATAGTATATTTAGTTGAAGAAACAGCATTAAATATGAAGGATTATATTGGGGAAAAAGGAATAGAACTTATTATAGATCCTGAAATTGAAGAGTTAGAAATATGTTGTGATCCTAAAGAAATAGAAAGATGTATAGTAAATCTTATTGGAAATGCAGTTAAATTTACAGATGAAAATGGAGAAATTAAGGTTTTAATTAAAGAAAATGATGATACTGTAAGCATTTCTGTAGAGGATAACGGAGTTGGTATTTCTAAAGATGATCAGGAGTTTATTTTTAATAGATTTGAACAAGGAAGTGGTTTTAATTCTACTAAGGTAAGTAGTAGTGGAATAGGTTTAACTTTAGTTAAGCATATAGTTGAATTACACAATGGAGATATTAAATTAGAAAGTGAATTAGAAAAGGGAAGTAAGTTTACAATAGTATTACCTGTAAGTTAAGAAGATTAAAGGTTTATTTTATAGATTTAGGGCGTAAAACCTCGTGGCTTCATGCCCGAGGCTGTAAGCCCATTACTTTAATTTTTGGTCTTGTATATATTTTTTAATTTAGAAAAGTACTTAAATTAAAATTATATTTACTTTTAAGATATTAAATAAAATAATATAAGTGACAAATTTATGAGCACTCATAAATTTGTCACTATTTTTTTGTTAAAGTATTTTTTTCATAAAAGTATATCCAAAATGATTGTAAACATAATATAATGCTACAAATCCAAATGGACTTAATTCCTAATAATAGTGAAAACAGTGTTCCGTTAATAGCACCTATTGCAAATAAAAAAGCAATAACTGTAAAAATAATAAACTTTTAGTTTTAATAATGATGATTTATATAGTATTTCCAAAAGTATAAAAAATATATTTAATTACTTGAAGGAAGAAAAATGAAAGGAAGTTATAATTTTAGTTTAAATTAAGTTTTCAACACCATTTACATTAGTATGTTCATCTTCATCAACTGGTATAATAATACACTTTTGACCATTGATTATTTCAGATTTAATTTTAGATACTTTTTCAGGTTTTACTTGAAGTACAATATCATAATTATTGTCAACTTCAGATAAATTATCATTAAAAGTATTATTTTCATTTTCTTCAATTAAATTATTAGAATCTACTTCTACAGCAGCTTCTGTATTTAATGAATTATCTTGAGTAACTCTTTCTAGCTTATTTTCAAGTATTCTAACTTGTTTTTCAAGCATTTCTTCTTTTTTCTTTTGAGCTTTTGCAGCTAATGCTTTATTATCTATTAATATATCAGCAACAGGAGGAGTATCTCCAAAACTTTCAGCATAAGATTTTTCTATTTTTGTAGTAATTTCATCTGGAACTCCACTTTCATTTAAAATATCTTGAATAACTTCATTAGTTAAAAATATTGGAGTTTCACTATCTTCATGAATAATATTATGTTCTTCAATTTTATTGTTAAGACTTTCTTGAATTTCCATGAAAAAATGATCTGATTTCTTTTCATCAGGTCCAAGAGCATCACGAATAATATCATTAAATGTTTCTTTTTTTTCTGTATTAGTTTGCTTTGAAGGACAACCTAAAACATTTTCCATTAATTCAGGATGTGTATCTTTAGCATTTTTTGTATAATACATAATTGAATTTACATCAGTAGTACGATTAATAAAGGCTGGGAATACGAAACCATTGCTAGGTGCTTCTACAACCCAATCTCTAGTACGAGATTTTATTGAATTTTCTTCTTCAAAATATCTTAATCCAGCTTTTGATAATTCAACTGGACATATTGCACAAAGAATGTATTCATATACTTCTTCTGACTCATCTAATTTAGCATTATCTTTAGTTTTTGTTATTATATCATAAGCATCATGGAAAATAAGAATTAAAAAGTTACCTTCATAATCATAATTATTTATAATTGAATTATAAAAATCATCAAGCAATAAATCATCTTTTAATTGACTATTTTTCAATTTCATAAACTCTAATTGCTTTTCATTTACATGTTCTTCATTAAGTTCAAAATTAAGTTCTAAAATATTATTTTCAATAGTTCCAGAGAGAACTTTTTTTGCAATTTCTAAATATTTAAAATAGTCATCTTCTTCTAAGTTTAAAAATGTTTCTCTAAACTTTAATAAAATATTTTTTTCACCATTAACATAACAACCACACATTTTTGTAAATGTACAATGGTCCTTTTTAAAACGTTTTTTTAGTTCTAATATATCTTTTTTTCTCATATAAGGTCCTCTCAATCTATTTATAGTATATATTACAGAATATGTTACCATTACAAGTATAATATTCATTGAATTTCTCTGCAAGTTAAGAAAATTTAAAATTAATAATAATATTAGATTATAAATAAAATATAGTATTTGTAAAAAAATACAAAAATGCTTTATTTTTATATAAAATAAGCTTATTATTAATATAATTAAAGCAGAAATAATTAGTTTTCACTTTGTAATATTTGCATGGTGTATTGATTTAATTTATTGGATTATAGTGAAGTTTACTAAAGGAGAGAATAATATGGTAACTGAAATATATAATAGTGGTATAATTCCTATAATATTAACAGGAATTTTTATTACTTATGGATGTATAAATGCTAAAAATGTAATTGAAAAAGAATATAATATATATACTGATAAAAATATTAGAAATGAAGGATATAAAGTTAATTTTATATCGGATTTACATTTTGGAACTACAATGAGTAATAATGAATTACAAAAATATTGTGATAACATATCTCAAAGAAATGTTGATATAGTAATACTAGGTGGAGATATTGTTGATGAAAATACAACTTTAAAACAAATGAAAGATGCATTTAAAATTTTATCATCTATTAAAAGTAATTATGGAATAGTTTATGTTTATGGAAATCATGATAAATCACGATATGCAATAAACCCTAATTATACTGAAGAAGAATTAAAAGAAGCAATAAGTGAATGTAGAATTAAAATTCTTGAAGATGATATATATGAAATAAATAATGAATTATGTATAATAGGAAGAAAAGATAGATCAGATTCTGAAGAAAGAAAATCAGCTCAAGATCTTGTTAGTGAATTTAATAAAGATTATTATACTATAATTGTAGATCATCAACCTTGTGAAATAAATGAAAATAGTGAAAATGGATATGACTTAATGGTTTCAGGACATACTCATTTTGGGCAAATATGGCCATTAGGACATTTGATGAATTTATTTAAAATCAATGAAATGAATTATGGATATGAAAGAGTTGGAAATATGGATATCATAGTATCATCTGGCATGGGAGGTTGGGGATATCCAATAAGAACAGAAAAAAAGTGTGAATATTTAATAATTAATATTGTAAAGGAAATAAATTTTGGAAAGAGAAGAAGCAGACTGAAAATAACTTAAAAAATAACTTGTTTAAGCAAGGGTGCAGCAAGGAATGTTATTATTAAGTAAATAAAAAGGGGTTGTATCAGATTGAATTAATAAATTTATTCTGAATACATCACCCTTTTTATTTATTTTAAAGTTTATAGTTATTGATTTATATATTTATTTATAAAGTTAGAAACTGTTGTCCAATAAGTTTCTGGATCAATTTCTGAAGCTTTAGCATGTCCAGCATTTTTTATTGTTAATTTTTCTTTTTCAGAACTTGTAGCATCATAAAGTTCATCCATCATATAATAAGGAACAAAATCATCTTCATCACCATGAATAAATAAAATTGGAGTTTTAGAGTTTTTAACTTGCTTTATTGCTGAAGCATCACCTAAAAAATATCCAGCTTTTATTTTTGCAACTAAAGATGAAACATTCATTATTGGAAATGGTGGTAATGAAAATAAATTATCTAATTGATAGGAAAATTCATCCCAAACAGAAGTATAACCACAGTCAGCAACAATTGCTTTTACGTTAGAAGGAATTTCTTCACCAGATACCATTAATACTGTAGAAGCTCCCATTGAAACACCATGTAATACTATTTCAGCATCAGGATCATCATTTAATATTGTATTTATCCACTTTATTATATCTAATCTATCATCCCAACCCATGCCAATATAATTACCTTCACTTAAACCATGAGATCTTAAATCTGGTATTAAAATATTATATCCCATATCATAATATTTTTTGGAGTAAGAGCTCATTTTACGACCCTCGCTTGTATAACCATGAACTGAAATTACCCATTTATTTGTTGGTTGAGGATTTAATATTTTATATGCATGCAATTTTAAATTATCAAATGAGTTTATATATTCATCTTCATAATTAGAACTTGTTAATAGCCATTCAATATCTTCATCTAATACTTGTCCACTTGTTTGGGAAGCTTCTTCTGGAGTACTAAAGACAATGTCCTTAGGAGTGTTAGGGTTTAAAGATAAATTATAAAAATAATTTCCTATAAATCCTAATGATATTATAATAAATAATAAAATGACGCTTAAGGATATGCTAATAATTTTCTTTTTCTTCATTTTTAATTCTCCTTTTAACTTGCAAACAAATTATTTGATAATCAAATATTATTTCGATTTATTTTAACATAACTTATAAAGCTTTTACAAGTAAATAAAAGGAAGATGTTTTTGATTGTTTAATATATTTATTCTATAGATTATAAAAGTTTTGGCTGATATAATAACTTTAGAATATTTACAAACAAGGAGTAATTAAATGAAATTTTATTTAGCACCAATGGAGGGTATAACAGGGCATATATATAGAAATTCATATGAAAAATATTTTCATAATATAGATAAATACTTTACACCATTTATAGTTCCAAATCAAAGTGTAAGTTTAAAAACTAAAGAATTAAAAGATCTTTTACCGCAAAATAATAAAGGGTTAAATATAGTTCCACAAATATTAACTAATGATGCAGAGGGTTTTATTCTTACTGCAAATAAGCTTAAGCAATTAGGTTATGAAGAAATAAATTTAAATTTAGGGTGCCCAGCAGGAACTGTTGTTTCAAAAAAGAGGGGGTCTGGATTTTTAGCATATCCAGAAGAATTAGATAAGTTTTTAGATGAAATATATAAGATTGATAATATGAAAATATCAATAAAAACAAGATTAGGAAAAGAACGAGCTGATGAATTTTATAAATTAATAGAAATTTATAATAAATATCCACTTGAAGAATTAATAATTCATCCAAGGACAAGAGAAGATTTTTATGGAAATACTCCAAATTTAGAAGTGTTTAAAGATGCATTAAAATTAAGTAAGCATTCTATATGTTATAATGGAGATATTTTTACACTTAATAGTTATAATAAAATAATAAATGAATTTCCAGAAGTAAATAAGGTTATGCTTGGAAGAGGGATATTAGCTAATCCTGGTTTAATTGGAGAAATCAAAAATAATGAATTTGCCAATAAAGAAATAATAAAAATGTTTCATGATGAAATATTTGAAAAATATACAATATTATTAAATGAAGATAAAAATGCAATGTATAGAATGAAGGAATTATGGGGATATATGTCACATATATTTACTAACAATAAAAAGTATTATAAGAAAATTAAAAAAGCTCAAAAAGCTATAGATTATAAAAATGCAGTTAATAGTTTATTTATAGAACAAGATATTATTAAAGGTGCTGGATTATTTAACAATGAAGTATAAAAATAGAATAATTTTTGTTAAGTACTTTAATGGTAAAAAATAATTTTGACTAACTTAAAAAAAGCTATATAATAGAATAAGTGAATTTTTTGTAAAATAGAATATGGGGTGACTTAATTTAATGGAAGATAAGAATAAACTTCAAGAGGAAATAATAAAGGCGGATTTAAGAAATGATGAAAAAATGTGGAAAAGTCTAGATGAAGCTTGCACATTAAATTCATTTTTAGAAAAAATGACTAAAGATGAATTAGTTAAAATAGCTAAAAAATATTCAGTAAAAGGTATTACAACATTAAAAAAAGCAGCAGCTGTTGAAAAAATCAAAGATGTTGTTTTAACTAAGGCTAATATTGCATTAGAATCAATGGAAGAAAATACTTTAAAATTTGTTGAAGAATTAATTAAAGTAAATGGATTAAAGAAGTATAAATTTGATGAAGTAATTTACATAAATTACTTAAGAAATAGAGGATTAGCTTTTTCTGGTATTAAGGATGAGGAAGCTTTTGTAGTAATGCCAGAAGAGTTAAAAGAAGTTATTTCTAAGCAACTAAATAAAGAAGTTAGAGATAAAGCAAGATTAAATGGAGAAATAATAAAAGCCATGGCAGGAATGGTTTATTATTATGGTGTATGCAACTTTGATTTAGTAAAAGCTAATTTAGAAAATATATTTGGAAAAACATTTGAAGAATCATACTTAAATGGATTAATAGCAAATGGTGAAGAATTAGGTTATGACTATGTAATTGAAGAAAAATTATTATGTCATATAGATGTTGAAGATGTAGAAGGTGTATTACAGCTTCAAGAAAAGGCTGAAAATGATTATTATAAGTTTGATAAAAAATCATTAATAAAAGCAGGAAAAATTGATTTTGTTGAAGAAAATAAGCAAGGAGCTAAAATAGAAAAAGTTTTAGGTGAAGTCTTTGTTATAGATAAAAATATATTAAAAGATGAAATGGTTGGGTTTATTGTTGCTATTAAAAATGAAATGGAAATGCAAGAAGCAATAGATAACTTCCTTGAAGCTTATGAAATTCAATCAGATGAAGAAAGAAATATTTTTGTACATGAATTAGAATTATTTGCAAAGAGTATTAGAAAATGGTCTTTAAAAGGATATACACAAGATGAAGTTGAAAAACTTAAAGCAAGAGTTGTTAACACTGTTAAAATAGGAAGAAATGATCCTTGTATTTGTGGAAGTGGTAAAAAATACAAAAAATGTTGTGGATAAAAGTAATTTAAATTATTATTTGGGAATGCTATGAATAAGCATTCCTTTTTTTATAATTATAAATATTAATTAATAAATAATTTCAAATAATACTGGCTTAATTTATATAATTTATTTTATAATAAAAATATATGTTTATTTTGGGAGAGTGAAACAAATGATACAAAATGAAGCTAGAGATGTATTAAATACTTTGTTAGTTGATTTATTTAATGATATTTTAAAAATTGAAGCATCTGTACTTAAAGAAGGTGAGTTTAATGATTTATCTGTTACAGAAATGCATATAATAGAAGCTATTGGATTAGATAGAGAAATGACTATGACAGAAGTTGCAAGGGATTTAGAAATTACAGTAGGAACATTAACTACAGCAATAAATAGATTAATTAAGAAAGAATATGTTGAAAGAAGAAGAATTGAGGAAGATAGAAGAGTTGTATTAATTAAATTAACAGAAAAAGGTGATGAGGCTTTTAAGAGTCATGCTGATTTTCATGATGATATGATAAAGAGTATAATGAAGGAACTTCCAAAGGATGAAGAAGAGATATTAATTACTGCCCTTAAGAAAATGGTTAATTTTTTTGAAGAAAAGTATAATTTAAAAAAGTAAGTTTAAAATTCACATAGTTAATTTTACAATAAGAAATTATATATTAGAAATAAAATTGGGATAGATTAATTTATTAAAGTTTATTATGGAGTATGGGAGAGGTTAAAATGTATTTTAATTTAAGCATGGAAGTTGCAAAGGTTGCCACACAAATGGCTATTTCCACTAGGGAAGAAGAAGAAAAGTTAAAAGCAGAATATAAAAAAGAGGGAATTTTAGCAACTGCAGTTAATATTGGTGGAAATATAAATGAATCAACAACAAAAATTATGGAAAGAACTTTAGTAGCATCTAAAAGAAGTAATGTTATTAGGGAAGAGCATTTACATGAAGGTGGAGTAATTGGAGCAACAAGAGATGCATTAATGCAAGTTAGGGAAAGGGCTACTGGTCAAAATGTTGGAGGGAAAGTAGGAATTGCTAGAAAGGGCCAGCATTTAAGTGTATGTATATTTTTAAGTGTTGGGTTATTACATTTAGATGAAGTAGTAATAGGAATAGGGCATAGAGCTGTTCCTGAATAATATAAAATGATATTAATAAAAGGCTATATAAAACTTTATTTTATTATGATAAGTTTTTATATAGCCTTATTTTAATATATGGAAAAGAATAAAAGTTTTGAAGTAGTAAAGTTTAGTTATGTAATTTATTTCATATAAAATTAATTCCACAAAGTTAGTGTGAAGATAAAAGATTTTTCATATTTATATAGAATTAAAAGTAAGTTATTCAATAAAATATTAATATTTACATTATATCCAAATAGTGGTATTATTAAAATTAATAATTTAATATAATAACTTAAGTTTTGGTAACAAAAGGATAAAAAAACACTATAATGATTAAATAAGAATAAAATTACATATAGTTTTATCGTTGTAGAAGGTAAAAAAGAAGAGTAATAGGACAAGCTAGGTTATTTTGAATTTTAGGAGGATAGAAATATGGTAGGAAAGAAAAAATTAGCTTTAATTTTAAGCGGATTATTAGTTATGACAGGATTAATGTCTTGCTCAAGCAATAACTCAAGTGAAAAAGGTGAAAATGCAACTAAAGCAAGTGAAAGTATTAATGAAGATGGTAAAACATATACTATTGGAATAAATCAATTAGTACAACACGATGCATTAGATGCATCAAGAGAAGGATTTATTGAAGGATTGAAAGAAAAGGGATTTGAAGAAGGTAAAAATTTAAAAATTAATTATCAAAATGCACAAGGAGATATGGCAATTGCAAAAACTATATCAGATCAATTTGTTACTTCTAATGTAGATTTAATATTTGCAATAGCTACTTCAAGCTTACAAGCATCATATAATTCAACAAAGGATATTCCAATAGTATTTACAGCAGTTACAGATCCTATTGATGCTGGAGTAGCAAAATCATGGGAAAGTTCAGGAACTAATGTTACAGGAACATCTGATATGGTTTCTATGGAAAAACAATTAGAATTATTAACAAAATTAGTTCCAGATATAAAAACAATAGGTGTTATTTATAATTCTTCAGAAGCAAATTCTTTAGCTCAAGTGCAAGAATTAAAGAAAGAAGCTGAAAAGAAAAATATCAAGGTTAAAGAAATTTCAGTTACAACAGTAAATGAAATAAATCAAAATTTAACTGCTGCATTAGGAGAAATAGATGCATTATATGCACCAACTGATAACACTGTAGCTTCAGCTTATGATTTAGTAGGAAATATTTGTTTAAGCAAAAATATACCTATATTATGTGGTGAAGAAGCTGGAGTATCAAAAGGTGGACTTTGTTCAAGTGGTATAGATTATAATAAGTTAGGAAAAGAAGCAGGATATAAGGCTGCTGAAATTTTAAATGGAAAATCACCAAGTGATATAGAAATAACAACTTTAAGTGATATGACAATAACAATTAATACTGATGTAGTTAAAAAGTTAAATATAACTGTTCCAGATGATATTAATTCTAAGGCTACTAAAGTAACTGGAGGGGTTAAATAGTGGAATTAGTAGTTAATGCATTAGAACAAGGCTTATTATTTGCATTAGTTGCAATGGGAGTTTATATAACTTATAAGATATTGGATTTTCCAGATCTTTCAGTGGATGGGACGTTTCCTTTGGGAGCAGCAATATCAGCAGCACTTTTAGTAAATGGAGTAAATGCATGGGTATCTATAATTGTAGCAACAATTGGAGGTGCAATTGCAGGAGCTATAACAGGTTTTTTACATGTTAAGCTTAAAATAAGTAATTTAATGTCTGGAATACTTGTAATGATGGGGCTTTATTCAGTTAATTTAAGAATAATGGGTAAATCTAATATACCTTTATTTAATACAAATTATATTTTTAAGGATACTAAGATAAGTCCAATATTTATCATTTTAGCAATAGTAATAGTTGTAAAAGTTATTTTAGACTTATATTTAAAAACTAAAAGTGGATTTTTACTTACAGCAGTAGGAGATAATGAACAAGTAGTATCTTCACTTGGAGTAAATAAAAACTTAGTAAAAGTTTTAGGATTGGCAATTAGCAATGGATTAGTATCATTAGCAGGAGCATTAACAGCTCAGCACCAAGGATTTTCAGATGTTACTATGGGAACAGGTATAGTAGTAATGGGATTAGCTGCAGTAATAATAGGTGTATCTATATTTGGAAAGATATCATTTATAAAAGTTACTACTTTATCCATATTTGGGGCTATTATATATAAATTAGTAATAGCAGTTGCTTTATGGATGAAATTAAATCCAAATGACTTAAAGATATTAACAGCTGTTTTAGTTGCAATAGCACTAGCTGCAAATAATAATGTATTTAAATTTAAACGTAAAAAGAGTAATACAAAATCAATTAATGATAAGGGTGGTGATGATGATGCTAAAGATTCTGGGATTATGCAAAGTTTTTAATACTAACACCATAAATGAAAATAAGGTTTTTGATAATTTTAATGTTGATATAAAGAAAGGTGAATTTGTTACTATTATTGGTTCTAATGGAGCTGGAAAATCAACTTTATTAAATTTAATAAGTGGAAATATAAGTGTTGATTCTGGATTAATATTATTAGATGGAAAAGATGTATCTCATAAAGATGAATTTAAACGAGCAAAGCAAATAGGAAGAGTATATCAAAATCCATCATTAGGTGTATCACCTAACATGACAATATTAGAAAATTTATCATTAGCAGATAATAAAGGTAAAAGATATGGCCTTTCCTTTGGAATTAATAAGAAAAGAATAGATTATTATAAGGAATTATTAACTAAGATTGATTTAGGATTAGAAAATAAGCTTTATAATAAGGTTACATTATTATCAGGAGGACAAAGACAAGCATTAACATTAATGATGGCTGTTATGTCTGAACCAAAACTATTACTTCTTGATGAACATACAGCAGCTTTAGATCCTAAAACATCAGCTAAGGTTATGGAAATTACTAAGGAAGTTGTTAAGGAAAAGGGGATTACTACAATAATGGTAACTCATAATATGAAGCATGCTTTAGAATGTGGAAATAGATTGCTTATGATGCATCAAGGAAAAATAATTATTGATGTTAAGGGAAAAGAAAAGAAAAATTTAACTACAGAGAAGTTAATGGAGATGTTTAGCAAAGCAAATGCATTAGGTGAATTAAGTGATAGGAGTTTATTAACATCTCTTGCTTAATAGATAAAAAATAAATATATATAGCATATGCTCCCTTTATGGTAGATTGGTTTATAAATTTAAACTGTTTATCATAATGGGAGCATATTATTTAATTGATATTTTGTTATATGACCTGGACTAAATTAAAGTTGATTTTATAAGATATATAAATACTATATTTTTAAAATTTCTTAATTCAAAATAAAGTAATTATACTTTAAATTATATATATTTAATACTTAATATAAATTAATTACTAAAACAAAGATTATTATATAAATAAAATATTATGATTAGGGAAAAAAATAATTTAGTAAAAAATAAATTGAAATATAAGTATTATAATTAGATAAAAGGAAATTGTTATTAATATAACGATGGTGGTTTTGAGAGTAAAATATAATAAATAATTAAATTATAATATTAATGGGAAAAAGCCTTTTAGTAATTTGAAAAGAATGTCTAAAATAATATTAAGTGGGTAAAAATATTTCTTATAATGAGAAATAAGGGGATTATAGGAAAAATAAAAAATAAAACTTAAAAAAATTAAAAAAAAGTTTGACAAAAATTAAACAAGCTAGTACAATAAGGTTGTGGGTAAGTTAAAAAGTTAACAATTAAAATAAAAACTTAACAAAGCCACTGAAATTAAGAGAACAATTAAAAATTATTATAAATATTGAGTATTTAGGAGGATGTAATAAATGAAAGTTACAAACGCTCAAGAATTAACAGCAAGAATTAAACAATTAAGAGAAGCACAAAAGAAATTCGCTACTTACACTCAAGAGCAAGTAGACGAAATATTTAGACAAGCAGCTTTAGCAGCTAACCATAACAGAATTAAGTTAGCTAAATTAGCTGTAGAAGAAACTGGAATGGGAATAGTTGAAGATAAAGTTGTAAAAAACAACTTTGCTGCTGAATATATATATAACCAATATAAAAATATGAAAACTTGTGGAGTTTTAGAAGAAGATAAAACAAGTGGAATCACTAAGGTAGCAGAACCAATCGGTGTTATATCTGCCATAGTTCCAACAACAAACCCAACATCAACAGCAATATTCAAGTGTTTAATAGCTTTAAAGACTAGAAATGCTATAATAATATCTCCACATCCAAGAGCTAAAAATGCTACAATAGAAGCAGCTAGAATAGTTTTAGAAGCTGCAGTTAAAGCAGGAGCTCCAGAAGGAATAATAGGATGGATAGATCAGCCATCAGTTGAATTATCTCAAAACGTTATGAGAGAATCAGATATAATATTAGCTACAGGTGGTCCAGCAATGGTTAAGGCTGCTTACTCATCAGGAAGACCAGCTTTAGGGGTTGGAGCAGGTAACACTCCAGCAATAATTGATGAATCAGCTCACATTAAAATGGCTGTAAACTCAATATTACTTTCTAAGACATTTGATAACGGTGTTATCTGTGCATCAGAACAATCAATCATTGTTTTAGAAGAAGTTTATGATGAAGTTAAGAAAGAATTAGCTGAAAGAGGAGCATACATCCTTAAAGGTGAAGAAATAGATAAAGTTAGAAGCATAATCTTAAATGAAAAAGGTGGATTAAATGCTGACATGGTTGGTCAATCTGCTTATAAGATTGCTAAGATGGCAGGAGTTAACGTTCCAGAAAGCGCTAAAGTTTTAGTTGGAGAAGTTACTTCAGTTGAATTAGAAGAACCATTCTCACATGAAAAATTATCTCCAGTATTAGCTATGTACAAAGCTAAATCATTTGAAGAAGCTTTAGATAAAGCTGATAGATTAATTGAATTAGGTGGTATGGGTCATACATCAGTTTTATACACTGATCAATTAAAGAATAGAGATAGAGTATTAACATTCGGTGAAAGAATGAAAACTGCTAGAACATTAATTAACATGCCAGCAGCTCAAGGGGCTATCGGAGACTTATTTAACTTCAAGTTAGCACCATCATTAACATTAGGATGTGGATCATGGGGAGGAAACTCAGTTTCAGAAAATGTTGGTCCTAAGCACTTAATTAATGTTAAGAGCATTGCTGAAAGGAGAGAAAATATGCTTTGGTTTAGAGTTCCAGAAAAAACTTACTTCAAATACGGATGTTTACCAGTAGCTTTAGCTGAATTAGGTGAAATGGGTAAAAAGAAAGCGTTCATTGTAACAGATAAAGTATTATTTGAAATGGGATATACTAACAAGGTTACAGAAGTTTTAGAAGCACAAGGAATCCAATATAAAATATTCTCAGATGTTGAACCAGACCCAACATTAAGATGTGCTAGAGCTGGTGCTGCAGAAATGACTAACTTCCAACCAGATGTTGTAATTTCACTTGGTGGTGGATCAGCTATGGATGCTGCTAAAATTATGTGGGTTATGTATGAACATCCAGAAGTTAACTTCCACGATTTAGCTATGACATTCATGGATATAAGAAAGAGAATATACAAATTCCCAACAATGGGTCAAAAAGCTATGATGGTTGCTATAGCAACTTCAGCTGGTACTGGATCAGAAGTTACTCCATTTGCAGTTATAACTGATGAAGAAACAGGAGTTAAATATCCATTAGCTGATTATGAATTAACTCCAGATATGGCTATTGTTGATGCTGAATTAATGATGACTTCTCCTAAGGGATTAACAGCTTGTGCTGGTATTGATGTATTAGTTCACGCAGTTGAAGCTTATGTTTCAGTAATGGCATCTGAATACACTAATGGATTAGCTTTAGAAGCAATTAGATTAGTATTCAAATATTTACCAGGCGCTTACAATGAAGGTACAACTAACATTAAGGCAAGAGAAAAAATGGCTCATGCATCTTGTATGGCTGGTATGGCATTCAGTAATGCATTCTTAGGAATTAACCACTCAATGGCTCATAAGCTAGGTGCATTCCATCACTTACCACACGGTATGGCTAACTCTTTAGTTATGAAAGAAGTTATTAAGTTCAATGCTACTGATGCTCCAACTAAGCAAGCAGCATTTGCTCAATACAAATATCCAAATGCAGCATGGAGATATGCTAAGATTGCTGATCATTTAGGATTAGGTGGAAACACTGAAGCTGAAAAAGTTGAATTATTATTAAAGGCTATAGATGAGTTACAAAACAAAGTAAATATGCCTAAGACAATTAAAGATGCTGGTGTAAGCGAAGTTAAATTCTTCGAAACATTAGATGAAATGGTTGAGCAAGCATTTGATGACCAATGTACAGGAGCTAACCCAAGATATCCATTAATGAAGGAATTAAAAGAAATGTATATCACTAGCTACTATGGTGAAAATGCTAAAAATGAAGCAAAGGCTGAAGCAGCTACAACTAAAAAAGAAAAGAAAACTAAATAATCAATAATATATATAGGTCCTAGTTTTTACTAGGGCCTTTTTGTATAAATATATTTTGTGATAATTCAACATATTTTATATTTTTAATAAAGAATTTTGAGGGTTGTTTTAGGAAAGAGGTATATAAAAAGTAAAAAGTTTTTATTTTGCTATTTTTTGGTGTGCAATAAAGGAAATGGTTGGGGGAGGGGTTTTAATTAGTTAGTGTTATGGCTTTATATAACTATGTTATATCAAAATGTTGTTGATATAAGTGATGGTATTTAATGTTAAGTATATGCATCTGTTATATAAAAATGTTGTTATTGTAATGTATCATTTTAAAATTTATTTAATATATTTATTACCTATAAATTAATCAGAAATTATAGAAAATTTCTATACATATAATAGGTGATTTTTATGAAAGTTGTGATATAATATTCACAATAATATTACAAGGGGATAAAATTTTGAGTAAAAATGTTTTTAAATTAAATGAAATTTCAATATTTTCTCAAATAAATAAAGATACATTAGATAAGCTTAATGAAATTTGCTTTATAAGGAAATTAAAAAAGGGAGAACATCTTTTTAGAGATAAGGAATTAATAAAAAGTATATATATAGTTAAAACTGGAAAGGTTGCTTTATATAAGCAAAGTGAATCTGCACAAAAAAAGGTTATTTTTATTTTAGGAGAAGGAACAGTAGTTAATGAAGTTATAATAGATGATTTGCCATCTTCAATTAATTGTGAAGCATTTGAAAAAACTGAAGTTTTTTGTTTTGATAGAAATAAGTTTTTGGAGATTATGAAAGATGATTTTGAATTATCTAGGGTAATTATAAATTCATTAGCGCTAAAGGTAAGAAGATTATATAGGCAAGGTAAAAATTCAATTCCTATAAAAGTTGAAAAAAGAGTTGCAGCAAAACTATGGAAATTATCTAAAGATTATGGAATAGAAATTGAGGAGGGTACACTAATAGATTTAAATATAACTGTTACATATCTTGCAGATATGTTTGGAGCTCCAAGGGAAACAATATCAAGATCTTTAAAGATTTTAAAAAATGAAGGATTAATTATTAATAAAAATAAGAAAATTATAGTTCCTGATAGGGAAAAGCTTGTTAAATTTTTTAAGGAAAATTAAGAAAATATTAAAATGATGTGATGAATATCACATCTTTTTTTTTAGGAAAAAAATATAATTAAACCAGATGATTGTTAATGTATTAACAAGTAGAATAAAAAATAAGCTAAGAGGTGTTTTACATGGGATATAAACTTAACTTAGAAAATATGAATTTAGCTTTAAATAAGTTAAAGAAAACATATAAAATTTATGCTCCTAAAGTTTTTGAAGGGGCAGGAACTTTTTCAGATACAGATAGAGTTAGATATGGAGAAGTTTCAACTATAGAAGAAATTGAATTTAATGAAAAATCAAGTTATTCATATAAAGAAACTATTTTACCTATAAGACAGACTTTATTTTTCTTTACTGAGGATGATTGTAAAGAAGCTGAAGTTGATGAAAGACCAGCATTAATATTTTTAAGAAGTTGTGAAATTCATTCATTAAAAAGAATAGATGATATTTATTTAAGAAATGGATTTGAAGATATCTATTATAAAAAGATGAGAGAAAGAGCAAAGTTTGTTTTAATTGGATGCGAAAAAAGTTTTGAAAATTGTTTTTGTGTAAGCATGGGAACAAATAAAACTGATGAATATAATGCATATATTAAAGTTGATGGACAAGATGTGTATTTGGATATTAAGGATGAGGAAATAGCAAATATAATTGCTTCTATAGAAAAAGAGGAGAAGGAAGTTACTCCTGATTTTGTTAAGGAAAATGAAGTTAATGTTAACATTCCAGAAAATCTAAGCTTAGAAGTTATGAAATCTACTATGTGGAATGAATATAATGAAAGATGTATTGCATGTGGAAGATGTAATTTTGTCTGTCCAACATGTACATGTTTCACTATGCAAGATATAACTTATAAGGATAATAAAAATGCAGGTGAAAGAAGAAGAGTTTGGGCATCATGTCATGTAGATGGATATACAGATATGGCAGGTGGACATAGCTTTAGAAAAGAAAAAGGACAAAAAATGAGATTTAAAACTCTTCATAAGGTATATGATTATAAGAAAAAATGGGGATATCACATGTGTGTTGGATGTGGTAGATGTGATGATATATGTCCAGAATATATAAGTTTCTCTACAATTGTAAATAAGTTAGAAGGCGCTATGAATGAGGTGAAGAATAATGACTAAGAATGAATACATACCATTTAGATCTGAAATTTTAGAAGTAATTGAACACACACCAATAGAATATACTTTTAGAATGGCTTATAAAGGTGATGTTAAACCTGGTCAATTCTTTGAAGTATCACTTCCTAAGTTTGGAGAAGCTCCAATATCAGTAAGTGGGATTGGAGAAGATTTTGTTGACTTAACAATAAGAAGAGTTGGTAAAGTTACTAATGAAATATTTAAAAACTATGTTGGAGATAAGTTGTTTTTAAGAGGACCTTATGGAAATGGTTTTGATATAGAAAACTATAAAAATAAAGAAGTAGTAGTTGTTGCTGGGGGAACAGGACTTTCACCAGTAAGAGGAATAGTAGAATATTTCTCTAATAACAGCAAGGATTGTGAAAGCATGACTCTTATTACAGGATTCAAATCACCAGAAGATGTTTTGTTTAAAGAAGACATGAAAATTTGGAAAAAAACTATGAATCTTATTTTAACAGTTGATACTGCACCAGAAGGTTATGAAGGTAATATTGGATTAGTTACTAAATATATTCCTGAATTAGAAATTAAGAATATGGATAATGTACAAGTTGTTGTTGTTGGACCTCCAATGATGATGAAATTTACAGTTTTAGAATTCTTAAAGCTTGGAATCAAGGAAGAAAACATTTGGATTTCTCAAGAAAGAAAAATGTGCTGTGGAATAGGTAAATGTGGGCACTGTAAAATAGATGATACATATATTTGTTTAGATGGGCCAGTATTTAATTATACAGTAGGAAAATCTTTAATTGATTAGGAGGAAGTAATTAATGGATATCAATACTAAAAAGCTTAAAAAGAATGCCTTTAGAGTTACAAAACATAGAGGAATTACAGCTTCAAGAATAAGAGTACCAGGTGGACATTTAAATGCCAAGTATTTAGGGCTTATTCAAGAAATTGCTGAAACATATGGTAATGGAACTGTTCATTTAACTACAAGACAAGGGTTTGAAGTTCCAGGAATAGATATGAAGAATATGGATAAGGTTAATGAATTACTTCAACCAATAATTGAAGGATTAGAAATTAATCAAGAAATTCCAGGTAAGGGATATACATCTGCAGGTACAAGAAATGTAAGTGCATGTATAGGTAATAATGTCTGTCCATTTGCAAATTATAATACAACTAATTTTGCTAAAAAGATAGAAAAAGCAATATTTCCACATGATTTACACTTTAAAGTTGCATTAACAGGATGTCCAAATGACTGTATGAAAGTTAGAATGCATGATTTTGGTATTATTGGTATGACTGAACCTCAATTAGATGAAAGTAAATGTATTTCTTGTGGTGCTTGTGTTAGAGCATGTACTAAAAAATCTACAGCAGCTTTACATGGTGAAAATTATACACCAGTAAGAGATCATAGCAAATGTATTGGATGTGGTGAATGTGTAATTAATTGCCCAACAGGAGCATGGACTAGAAGTAAAGAAAAATATTATAGATTAGCAATAATGGGTAGAACAGGGAAGAAAAATCCAAGACTTGCTGAAGATTTCTTAATTTGGGCTGATGAAGAAAGCATAATTAAAATAATAGTTAATACTTATAAGTATGTTGAAAAATATATTGATAAAAATGCACCAGGTGGTAAGGAGCATATAGGATATATAGTTGATAGAACTGGATTTGAAGAATTTAAGAAATGGGCTTTAGATGGAGTTACATTATCAGATAAGGTTATTATTAAAAATAACGTATACTGGAGTGGAATTAAATATCCTAACGTATAATTGAAAAAGAGTACTTTTGTGCTCTTTTTTTGTATGTAAAAAAATAAAAATATACGATAAGATAATAAAATTTGTTTAAAATTATAAAATTAAGTTAATAATCATAACTGGTGATGATTATGATAAATAGTAGATTTTATAAAAC